>Ga0100393_10007057_pt1 | contig 9916 bp, 7 predicted proteins | sample CryGeymeta201517_FD_81546 | JGI IMG/M metagenome (GOLD analysis project Ga0100393, IMG submission 81546) | Groundwater microbial communities from Crystal Geyser aquifers in Utah, USA - Crystal Geyser metaG 2015-17 | ecosystem: Environmental > Aquatic > Deep subsurface > Groundwater | place: USA... | reverse complement strand
CTTCCTACAGGAACGAACTAAGAGGTTATTGGATACATGAAAGTTTACGAACTCGCTAAAGAACTAGACGTTAAAGCATTAGATTTGATCGGTAAAATTAAGCCGTTAAAATTGGACATCAAAAACCATATGTCATCATTATCTGATGATCAGGTTGTACAGATTAAAGAGTTTTTGGTTAAAAGTGCTGAAGACGAAGCTCCAGCTAAGAAAGCTCCAGCTAAGAAAAAAGCTGCAAAGAAAACTGCGACGAAAACTGCTAAAACTACAAAAAAGGCTGCTGGTAAAACGGCCGTTAAGAAGAAAGCAGTTGTGCGTCGAAAAGCTTCAGATGATGCTGAGGCTGCAAAAGATGCAGAAGCTCCAGCAAGTGCGATTGTTCGTAGAAAAGTGATTGTAAGACGCGAGGGATCAACAGTTGATGAGCCTTCTACTGAAGAAGCATCGATCTCCGCCGATTCGAAAGGTGCAGACAATACGTCTGAGACTCTGGTTGAGGCTGCTGCAGTCGACACTTCTGTTGAAGTAACTCAAGCCACTCCTATTGTTGACCCATCTAAACGAGCGCCAACAGAGGACGAATTAGATCCTTTATTGGCTAAAGATGACGACATGACTTCTGAGTTGGCGTCTGAGTTTACTGAGGAAATGTTTAGTACTCGAAAAGCGGATGACGATGATGATTTCGCTGGAGAGGAAGAAGCTGAGGCGGTAGCTGCGGAAGAAGCTCCCGTTGAGGCTCCAGCTCCCAGTGCGGGATCTCGATATAGTGTCATCCGTGTGGTGAGCCCAACGACGGCGACCAGAGATAGACCCCTTATCGTAAGCGATGTCCAAGTGAATAGAGCCGAGATTGCCAAGAACTTAGCTCGAACAGCAAAGAAACCAATTGAAGTCAAAGGGCCTTCTCAAGAAGCACTTTTGAAGGAGATTGAAAAAGACGATGGCATCAAGAAGAAGAAAAGTGCTTTAGCGACTAGAAGTCGAGCAGGCGCCACAACTGGTGGAGCATTCAAATCTACTGACTTCTTGAGGCGTGAGCGTATTTACAATCCTCGTAAGAAAAAACTTCTTATTGGTAAATCCAATATGAACAAAACGAACATCACGACGCCTTCTGCAAGAAAACGCGTTGTTGAATTCAACAAGGAAATATCTGTTGATAATATCTCCAGCCAGATGGCTGTAAAATCAAAAGAGATTGCAAGAAAGCTTGTGAAGCTCGGCCTTGAAATTCCAGAGGAAGCGGAGGGCGTTCATGATTGGTTCCTCGACCTAGAGAGCGCTCAGATTTTGGCTTCAGAATATGATTTTGAAGTCAAAGACGTCACTCAAAAAGAGTCCATCATGCTTTCAGCACGTGATGAAGTAGATGGTGCTACGGATCCTAGATCTCCTGTTATCACGATCATGGGGCACGTTGACCACGGAAAAACTTCCTTGTTGGATTTGATTCGCCGAGCACGAGTAGCCTCTGGTGAAGCAGGTGGAATCACTCAACACATTGGTGCGTATACGGTCAATGTCGATGAGGCGATAAACAACCTAACTTTCGCCGCTGTAGGAGATGATCCTGAGGCGAAGAAAGCTGCGAAAAAGGCGAAGAAAGAAGCTGCGAAAAAACCTGTTAAAGGAAAAGCTAGTGATCCTAATGATCCGTCGCAGCGCCTCTGTTTCCTAGATACTCCTGGTCACGCGGCTTTCTCTGCTATCCGCTCACGTGGAGCCCAGTGCACGGATATCGTTATTTTAGTTGTTGCGGCTTCTGAAGGTGTGATGCCTCAGACTCGCGAAGCGATTGATCATTCAAAAGCTGCCGGTGTTCCTATGATTGTAGCGATGAACAAAATGGATTTGCCTGATGCGAATCCTGACAAGCTTCGTCAACAATTGTCTGAGGTCGGCGTGATCGATGAAGCGTGGGGAGGAGATACCATCTTCGTTCCTGTCTCAGCGAAAACAGGTGAAGGTGTTGATAAGCTCCTTGAGATGATTCAGTTACAGGCTGAACTTCTTGAATTGAAAGCTCGTAACACCGGGCCTGGTGACGGAATTGTCATCGAAGCTAAGCTTGATAAAAATCGTGGACCGCTTGCGACGGTTCTTGTTCAGAATGGTCGCATGAAAGTTGGTGATTATATTGCCGCTGGAGAATACTACGGAAAAGTTCGGGCTTTGATCGACGATAAAGGCAAAAACACCAAAGAAGCTGGCCCTTCAACTCCTGTAGAGATTATGGGATTGAGTGGGGTTCCAGCTGCTGGTGATGAGATGAACGTCGTTAAAGACGAGCGTTCAGCACGTGAAATCACGGAACTTCGAATTGATGACCGTAAGAAGACTCACTCTGGCCCTCAAATGAATTCTGTTGAAGATATCTTTGCTTTGATGGCGATGGGGGATTTGAAAGAATTGCCAATCGTTTTGAAGGCGGATGCTCGTGGATCTGCTGAAGCGATTCAAGGATCTCTTGCTCAACTTCCTCAGAACAAGGTAAAACTTAAGATATTAAGTGCTGGTGTTGGTGGAATCTCCGAAAGTGATGTTCTTCTGGCGAGTGCTTCAAAGGCGATTGTGATGGGTTTCAACGTCCGTCCCGATGGACCTGCTCTTGCGGCGTCAGAGAAAACAAAAATTCCTATCAAAACTTACACGATCATTTATCAATTGATTGATGAAGTTGCGAACGCGATGAAAGGTCTGCTTGAGCCTACAATCAAAGACGTTGTTCAGGGAACAGCTGAAGTACGACAGGTCTTCAGTGTTTCTAAAACAGGTGCTGTTGCAGGTTGCATGGTGACAAGCGGGAAGATTAAACGCTCTGACTTTGCACGAGTTGTCCGCGATGGACGAGTGGTGTTTTCTGGCACTTTCTCTGGTCTTCGTAGGTTCAAGGATGATGCGAAGGAAGTCGCGACTGGCTTTGAATGTGGTATGTCCATCGAGAATTACAACGACATCAAAGAAGGCGATATCATTGAGAGTTACATTCAAGAAAAACTTTATCCAAATCTTGATGGAGAGTTTTCTAATAAAGCTTCTTCAAATGAAACGTCAGCAAACTCTTAAGTTCTGTGGATACCGGAAGTTAAATTGTGTCGTTAGGAATGCTTTGGAAGCCAAAGGGTCTTGGGTCTCAAGACGCTTTGGCTAAACTCAAAAAAGAATTGGATCTTCCTGGCCGTTCGAGAGAAGGCATTGGGCATTGCGGGATCTTGGATCCCTTTGCCGAAGGCTGGCTTCTGGTTGGAACAGAAGAGGCGACAAAGCTTCTCAATCCATTAACATCACTCGATAAAGTGTATGAGGCGACTATTTATTTGGGCGCAACAACAGACACTCTAGACAATACTGTTGATCAAATTCTCCCTGAGGGCACCGTAAAAGACGGGATGCTTAGATGGATGAATCGACCTCAAGAAGTTTTAGAGGCTGAACTTGAGGAGTTTCTAAGTCACTATCAGAATTTAGAAATTACTCAGATTCCTCCCAAATACAGCGCAGTAAAGGTGGATGGTAAAAGAGCTTATAATTTAGCCCGATTCGAGGGAATCACGCCGGAATTGAAGCCCAAGCAGGTCAAAATATATCAATCTCAGCATTTGGGCTTGAGACGAGTGAGTGACGAGGCTTTGGAGTGGGATGTCAGAGTGCACGTAAGCACAGGCACCTATATTCGGGTTTTAGCCAAAGATTGGGGCACAGAGCTATGCCATTTCCCAGGACATTTGACTCGTCTCAAAAGAACCCAGGTTGGGCCATTTGCCTCGTCCGCTGGACGACCAGAAGAGGGCTTCCATCCACTGAGCATTGAAGATACAAAAAGTGTCTTTGATATTCATTATTTAACCGAATCAGAGGCTCGTAGACTCAGAAATAATGGTCAATGGCAGCCGAGACCTCATCCCAAACCGATCCTACTTGTGGGACCGGAGGACATGGGTGTTGTGGCTTGGACACAGGCTGAAAGTGGTAAGATTGGGCGCGTTTTTAAAAAGAATCCACTTTCTTAGAAAATCGTTGAAATCAAAGAGCAAAAACGCTATTTCAAGCCCTTAATTAAACAGGAGAAATGAAGAAAAAATGTCTATTTCAGTAGAACAAAAAAAAGACGTCATCGAAAAATTTCGTCAAGCGGACAGCGACACTGGATCTCCAGAAGTTCAAGTTGCGATCCTTTCCACTCGTATTAAAAACCTTACAGAGCACCTCAAAATCCATAAGAAAGACTTCCACACTCGTCGTGGTCTTTTGCAAATGGTTGGTCGCCGCAAGAGTTTGTTGACTTACCTTAAAGGTAAATCTGTAGAGCGTTACAACAAGGTTGTTTCTGATCTCGGATTGCGCCGCTAAGCCTCGATAAGTATCAAGTCGTTTTTCAGTCTTTGTGCTGAATGTATTTAGGACAGTGAATCCTTAAATGGATTTGTGTGACTCAAAGACATTCGTACAAGCAATCTGAAGAAAACTTCTTAAGAGTTAGCTGCATAAATCAGAGTCATTCGTTTAGCTCAAAATAAATATGTCGCTTGAGAGGCCCGGACGCAATCGTTCGAGGCCTCTTTTAGTTTTTTATATAGTTTTCACAACAAAGAGGGTTGATGGCAATAGGGCCATTGGCGATGAAGGAGAAAAAAATGGGAATTTTAAACAATCCAATCACAGTTGAAACAGAAATCGGTGGGCGCAAGCTTTCCATCGAAACCGGACGTTTGGCGAAACAAGCGCACGGATCTGTGTTTATTAAATACGGCGAGACATCAGCTCTAGTCACTGCAGTTAGTGATTACAAGGCAGCTGTTGGTCTTGACTTCTTTCCATTAACTTTGGAATTCCAAGAAAAATTTTATGCCTCAGGAAGAATCCCTGGTGGCTTCTTCAAAAAAGAAGGACGTCCAACTGATTGGGCGACTTTGATGGCTCGTATGACGGACCGTCCACTTCGACCTTTGTTTCCAAAAGGCTACAAGTTTCCAACTCAAGTTTGCACAACTTTGCTTGGATACGATGGGATTAACGAGTGTGAGGCGATCACTGGTCTTGGAGCTTCTGCGGCCCTTTACATCTCTGATATTCCATTCACGACTCCTATCGCGACAGTTCGCGTAGGTCGCATCAATGGCAAATTAGAAATCAATCCTCCGATTGCAGATCTTGAAAAAGCTGACATCGACGTTTTGGTTTCTGGTAGTCGCGACTCGATCATGATGGTTGAGGGTGGCGCGAAAGACGCTTCTGAGGAAGATTTCCTTGAAGCCCTTTACTGGGGCCATGGTGAGCTTCAAAAACTTATCGATATGCAAGAAGAACTTCGCAAACTTTGCGGAGTTGAAAAACGCACTTGGGAAAAACCTGCAATGCCTGACGAAGAATTGATCCTTAAAGTTAAAGGCATTTCTGAGTCTGCACTTCGTGAAGCTTTCTCTAATAGAGTCAAGAGTGAGCGTTATGCTGCCATTGAAGCAGCTAAAAAGTCCTTGAAAGAAACTCTCACAAAAGAATGGTCTTCGCAGTCGTCTTCTTTGTCTGAAGACGAGCTAGCTCAGAAACTTTCTTTGGCTTCGGACGCTTTTGGTAGCCTTAAAACAGCTGTCGCTCGCGGAATCACACTGGAATCTGGCAAACGCATCGACGGACGTGACTACAACCAAATTCGTCCTATCGAAGTTGAGTCAGGTTTTCTAGAGCGAGCACATGGTTCAGCTCTCTTTACACGTGGTGAGACTCAAGCTCTTGCGATCACAACTCTTGGCACCAACGAAGATCAGCAAATGATCGACGGAGTTAAGGGAAAGATCGATAAGCGTTTCCTTCTTCACTACAATTTCCCTCCATACTCTGTTGGTGAAACAGGTCGTTTCGGCGGAAACTCTCGTCGTGAGATTGGTCACGCAACTTTGGCTCATAGAGCTCTAGAGTCCGTGATGCCTTCTGCAGATGACTTCCCGTATGTCATTCGTCTTGTCAGTGAAGTTCTTGAATCTAATGGTTCTTCTTCAATGGCGACAGTTTGTGGTGGATCGATGTCCATGATGGATGCCGGTGTGCCAATCAAAGCACCTGTTGCTGGTATCGCCATGGGAATGATGCAAGAAGGAGAGAACATCGTCGTTCTTTCTGACATCTTGGGCGACGAAGATCACATGGGTGACATGGACTTTAAAGTTTGTGGCACTGAAAAAGGTCTCACTGCTGTTCAGATGGACATCAAAATCAAGGGTGTAAGCCGTGAAGTCATGCAGAAAGCCTTGTCTCAAGCTAAAGAAGGTCGTTTGCACATCCTCAATGAAATGAAGAAGGCGATCAGCACTCCGAAAGAGGAGATTTCTGTTTGGGCTCCTCGCTTCATCTCCATTACTGTTCCTCAAGACAAAATCAAAGACGTTATCGGTTCTGGTGGTAAAAACATCAAAGGAATCGTTGCAGCAACTGGCGTAAAAATCGACATCGAAGACAGCGGAAAAGTTAACATCGCATCGTCTGATCCAGCGGCAGCTGAGAAAGCTCTTCAAATGGTCAAAGACCTCACGGAAGAAGCTGAAGTTGGCAAAATCTACCACGGTAAAGTGGTTCGCATCATGGACTTCGGCGCTTTTGTTGAAATCAAACCAGGTACTGATGGACTTTGCCATATTTCAGAGCTTGCTCACGATCGCGTGAATAAGGTTACTGATGTTGTGAACGAAGGTGACACCATTCCTGTGAAGGTTCTTGAGGTTGATCGTTCAGGCAAAATTCGCTTGAGCCGCAAAGCCGCTCTTCCAAAAGAAGGTGGAGCACAACCGACTACTTAATGTCAGCGCTTTGCGCTGAATTGTTGATTCCAGCGCGTGAATTGATGTTAATAAATTGGAACAAATAGGCTGAGATGAAGACAAGAAAAGATCGTATTCGAAAAGTTTTTAAGCTCAGTCCTAAAATTACACTTTGTGTAGAAGAAGTCCCATCGGCGTATTCAACGTCGGTGGGGCTTTTTTGTGATGTGGGTAGTCGGCATGAAACAGCTCAGTATTTGGGTGCGGCTCATGTGTGCGAGCATATGTTCTTCAAGAGAACATCGGGCAAGACGGCTTTTGATATTTCCAAGATTTCTGAACGTCTAGGTGGCGAGTTGAATGCTTATACCGATAGGGAACTCACGGCTTTCTATGGTGATTCCCCTACAGAACAGTTTTCAGAAATGTTGGGACTGATTTTTGAAATGCTTTTAGATGCTCAGTTCAGTGAAGACGAATTCAAGGGCGAGCTAGATGTCGTGATTCAAGAGCTGCTTGGATTTGAAGATAGTCCTGATGATATCTTTAATGAGCTCACGGTTGAGGTGCCTTGGAAAAAGCATCCTCTATCATTGAGGGTGGGTGGCACTGCAAAAGAGGTCAAGCCTCTGACGTATTCTAAGATTCGTAGTTTTATTGAGAAGTTTTATTTGCAATCCAATTGGGTGATTAGTGTGTGTAGTCCCTTGAAAACGGCTGAAGTGAAAAGACAAGTTCTTGGGGAATTGAAAAGGGCTTCTCGTTACGAAAATGCTTGGGCTCTTTCGAAAGTTCGCAAAACACCGAGGCCTGGTGGATCGGCGCAGCTGCCTAAAAAGCTTGCAAGTAGATCAGCCATTCATAAATACGATACCGAGCAAGCGCAGGTTTGTTTGACCTATCCAGGAATGGCGATTACCCATCCAAAGGAGATTCTTCACACGGGCGTTGCGTCGATGCTGGGGCAGGGTTCTAGTTCTTGGCTCTATCGTGAGATGCGTGAGGAACGTGGTCTTGTTTATCATGTAGCAGCCAGTGATTTAAGTTTTTCAGACTGTGGAGCCTTCCAAATGAATTGGAGCTGCAGTCCAGGGAATATGATGGACGCCTTTGAAGTTGCGGCCGGGATTGTAAACCGGCTTCGAAATGGCCTTGATCCGGATGAAGTTAAGTTTGTCAGAGAGAGTATTCAGGGAGCCACAAAAATGGCCTTTGATGGTGTTCACTCTCGCATGGAAGCCATGGGGCGTCAGCAATTGTTGATGAACCGAATATATGGATTGAATGAAACTCTAGTCGAGTTAGAAAAAATACAACACAAGCCAATGGAAAAAATGGCTCGGACTTTGATCGCAGAACCTAGTTTCTTGCTTTTTGATCCCGTAAACAAAACTGATCTGACAAAAGCTCAAAAGCTATGGAGGAAAACACTATGTCTTCAATAACTGCTCCCATCACTGTTAAATGGAAAAAATTACGTCCCGATGCTCAGATTCCTAAGATTCAAACGGCTGGAGCTGCGTGTTTTGATATGAGTGCAGCCATGGATGAGCCCATCGTTATTAAACCACACGAGGTGACTCTGATCCCAACGGGGCTAGCGGCGGAAATTCCTCTCGGCTACGAAATGCAGATTCGAGCTCGTAGTGGCCTAGCTGCTAAGCATGGATTCACTTTGATCAATGGTATTGGAACTATTGATGCGGACTATCGCGGAGAAATCAAAGCGATTGTTACCATCCACACGAAAGAACCTCTCACGATCAATCCTGGTGATCGCATTTGTCAGGCTTTAATTTCGCCAGTGCTGCATGTCGCTCATGAAGAAGTCACTGAGCTTAGCGATACAGAGCGCGGTGTCGGTGGAATGGGATCGACGGGGGTGGGGCGTGTCTGAAGTTAAAAAGATTGTTGTTATTGGTGCGGGACAAATGGGAGCAGGCATTGCTCAGGTTGCCGCACAAAGTGAATTTCAGGTGCTTCTTGTTGATGCCTCTAAGGAGGCTCTTGCTAAAGCTGAAAGCGGAGTATCAAAAAGTCTCGATAAGCTTTTTGAAAAAAAGAAGATTTCTGAAAAGCCTGAAGCTGTGCTTTCTAGAATTGATTATGCTTCTGAATTGAAGGCGTCTCAGGACTTTGCTCCTGACCTCGTTATTGAAGCTGTTTCTGAAAACGAAGCCTTGAAGAAGAAGATCTTTACAGAGCTCGATGCTCTCCTTCCTGAGAATGTTATCTTTGCCTCGAACACTTCGAGCATTAGCATAACTAGGCTAGCAGCTTGCACAAAGCGAGCTGACAAGTTCATGGGGATGCACTTTATGAATCCTGTTCCATTGATGACTTTGGTTGAGCTCATAGAAGGACTTGGGACTTCAAAGGAAGTTTCAAATACTGTTCGAGCAACAGCTGAAAAGATGGGCAAGACTTGCGTCGTTTCTAAAGACCGCGCGGGATTTATTATCAACCGCGTGTTGATGCCCATGATCAATGAAGCCTTTTGGGCGCTTGGTGAGGAGCTCGGAACAGCAGAGGACATTGACGCTGGGATGAAGCTAGGAACCAATCAGCCGATGGGGCCCTTGACTCTTGCTGATTTTATCGGGCTAGATACGACCGTTTCGATCCTTGAAGTTTTGCAAGAATCATACGGCGAAAAGTTTCGTCCCGCGCCGCTACTTCGTCAATATGTCGAAGCGGGTTGGCTTGGTCGCAAGTCTGGTCGCGGCGTTTATCAATACTAGTTCGCTGGTTTCCAAACATTGAGTTGATTTGAGGTAGGCGTGGAACAAGGTTTGTTGGAGCAAAGACTAAATTTTCTTTTTGAGATCGATAAACTGAAGTCAGTTCTGAGGCAGACGAAGTTGTATGACGATTCTCGCTTTGAGAATTCGGCTGAGCATTCTTGGCATTTGGCCCTGGCGGTAATGACTTTCCATGACAAGTCGAATGTTCCCGTTGACCTGACAAAATGTTTAAAGATGGCTTTGGTTCACGATCTTGTCGAAATCTATACTGGAGATACTTTCCTATACCACGAAGGGCATGATTATAACGCAGAAGAAGCAAAGGCCGCCGAGAAGATCTTCTCTATAATTGATGATCTCCCACTTATGCTAGAGCTCAAAACTTTGTGGTTTGAGTTCGAGGCTCGTCAGACTCCG
>Ga0100393_10007046_pt1 | contig 9927 bp, 11 predicted proteins | sample CryGeymeta201517_FD_81546 | JGI IMG/M metagenome (GOLD analysis project Ga0100393, IMG submission 81546) | Groundwater microbial communities from Crystal Geyser aquifers in Utah, USA - Crystal Geyser metaG 2015-17 | ecosystem: Environmental > Aquatic > Deep subsurface > Groundwater | place: USA... | reverse complement strand
TTGAGTTTCTTACTGCCGTATTCAAATATGCCCCACCATTGCTCTTGGCCTTTGATGTTTCGGCGCTCCAGAGTCAGCGTAAAACGGTCGATGCCCCGCTGTTTTGATGTGGCGTAGTCTTCCAGCGCGTACCAAGATTTTCGGGCCAGTGTGGTGGCCATTTTCTTGACCGTATATTCAAACGCATCGAGCAGAGCTTCTAACTCTGCATCGGTGCATTTATCGTTTTGAATATCTTCGATCATCGCCTTGTAAAACAGTTTGCTCATTGTGCTATCTCCTTGTTTTAAATTGCTTTTTACAATCACAGTAACGCTTCATTCCAAGCGCTTATCAAGTGAATAAGATGCTATTTTTTCAAGGATTTGAGCGGAATTTTGACAAGGCGCGTTGACCAAACCAAAAGGACATGACAGCCGCAAATAATGCTTGTGTTTCACCATCCCAAACAGCAATCAGTCCGTCGGTAATGTCGACACCCTGATCCAATAATTTGAACAGAGCAGCGGTTTTGACGGTAGCGAACAGAATGAAGAATGCATAAGTGATAATCGGACGCACCGATGCCCGCAAGGCTTCCACCCATTTTACACCGCTCGGTTGGCTGGCGTGGTTGTATAGGGCATTGCTTTCGGCAATATCGGCCTGCACCTGTATTTCTTCAAGGCGCTGCGTGTGGCCTTGGCGTTGTGCTTCCATTTGCCGATCCAGTATGGCCAGCTCGTGTTTGCGATCCGAGTGATCACGCCAGAGTTTTAGAAAATCCGGAAACGCGGATGATAAAAAGCCCAGCAGGCTTCCAAGTAATGTCAGCATGATATTTTTCCTTTCATGATGTTAGGGTTGGTTGGGTTAATTGATTGGGGTACGCATCGCCTTCAGATCATCTCGAATATCGGTGATCTGGGTTTTGATAACAGCGATGTCCTGACGCATTTCACCGACGACCTTGCGACCGGTGATGTCGTTATTGACTTGGTTTTCGAGGGTGTTGAGACGCTCATTCACCGTGGCAATGTGCGATGAAATCCACGCCACGATTTTTACCATCGCGATGAGAAGGCCGACACTGTTGGCAAGTACGCCAAACAGCAGGCCCCATTCAGCAAGGGACATGATTTTTACTCCTATAGTTTTTGATTGTTGATTTATTGATCCGCCGTATGGACCAGCGGGTTTTATTTGCGAAAGCTGAAACGGCTGCTTATATTTGATGAATGGAAGAATTAAAAAGATTTGGTCAAATAGTTCGCAGTAGATCACTTGAGAATAATCAGGCGATGACTTTGCTTGTAGAACAGCGCCTTTTGGGAAACGCCATATCAGTTTTGCGTCAAGAACTAGATTCCATGGTAAGGGTTATCTACCTTTTGTCGTGTGGAGACGGTGTTCGCCTTTCTCTTATTACCGACATGTTAAACGGCAAAAAGTGGAATGTTACAGACAGAAAAATGGTTGATTATTCTGATCAATACTGGGGATGGACAATGTTTGTATATAAATTTGGATGTTCTTTTATTCACCTTTCTCAATACCATGAATATTTAACCGAAAACCCTTTTTCTCAAATAACAGAAGAAGATAGAACAACAATAAAATCATACCTCAATCAATATCATAACTTTCCAGATGACCATGCTTTAAACGCAGATACTTTAGAGCCGTATTTACTCAAAATATTTGAAAAAATTCGCGATAATATGCTCCACTATCTATCGGAACTCGAAAACGGTGCTGGTAAGGAAGCTATAGATATTCATTAAGTTATTGATCTGCTTTATGCACGAGCGGGTTTTCGACGACACTGGCAATCTCGACCAGATCACCACGCGGTTTGACGGCGGTCACGCGGGCAAGAACTCCCCATTGCTCGCCAATGCCGAAGGCAAAATGGGTGCGTTCTTGCTCGCTGCCTGTGTACGGTGTGAAGTCCAAGTCTTCGTCCAGCATGACTTGCCGTTCGTTTGCACCGGCACTTACCAGCCAAGGACCGCTCACTGATCCGTCTTTTTTACGCAGAACGATGTAATGGCTATCGCCTTCGGTAAAACTCACGCTTTCCGATAAACTCAAAGCAGGATGCTCATAAGCCACGACATCTCCCGCTTCACCCCAGCGTGGCATATCATGGGAAATCGCTATTAAATCCCCATAGGTCGGGATCAACCCTTCTAGTTCTGTTTTGAAACTCACCATGCGACGGCGATAGCGATTGGCGGCGGCCATATACAAACCCTCACGGATGGCATGGGATTTATCCGTACTGCCAAAAAGCGATACGGTTGCGGGTTGCTCGGCACTGCTATCGGGCAGACTGACGGTGACCTCATCGGGCTTCCATGTTTTTTCGTTGAAGAATTCAACCGTGACACTATCTGCCGTATCTTCTCCCGGCATCACATAATCGATTTTGAAACTGCCTTTGACGATATTACGGGGCGAGAATAGTGCAACAGGTAGGGTTTTCGGCTCATCCCGCACAAAGCGCACCAGACCACCTTGGAGAAACGCAACGGCACGGCCACAGCGTGCCACTTGCGATAAGGCATCCCATACGGTGAGTTTACGGTCGAACACACCGTTGAATGTATCGCCACGCGCCGTCCAGATTGCATCCAAGGCGACCAGCGCTTGCAGATCAATACGGCTGTCTTCCAGCTTTGCCCCATAGCTACTTTTGAGAATATCAGCGCATGCCCAAGCGATAGATCGTGTTGCTTGCGGTTCTGACCAACCGGTCACACTATCCCACATCGGCAATTTACGCGTGACGATGCAATTCACCATCCGCGATGAGCGTTGCGAGAGATTATCCGTCGCCCGCATTTTCATGGACAGAAGCGTGACGTTGCCGAAATCATCATCACCGATCAGATGGGCTTTGAGCGCATTCCAATTCAAATCACTGCCAGCACGCGCTGACATATCCTTGGCATTGGTACGGATGGCACGCACTTCATACCGTCCGGCTGGCATAGTGTATTTATAGGTTCTACGAATGGCAGTGTTGGTATTATCCGTAATGCTTTCCGAGCCGAGATTAAACCAACCGCCCAGCGCCACGCCGTCATCATCAATCAGCCGAGCCTCTACATCCCATGAGGCTGTGCGGCTATTCAGACCGCCACTATCATTGGCGTAATACAGACCTTTCGGCAGGATCATATCCAGCGCCAAAAGCGTTGTTTCTGTTTCAGACGGGTTGGCGACAAACGGCCCGATCCAATCCCCGCCATCACCCGTGCTTAATAATTCTTGTCCTGCGATTTCAGGGGCAGTCACGACATCCGTGTCAAACAGCGTTACGTTCCCACCGGGCTGGATAATCTCATATTCAATCTCAGCGAAAGAGCTGATCGGCGTATCTTCAATGCGGATGGCTTCGATATCGTATTCGCCCTGACCAATGACATGGAGCTGGAATAAGAATTGATCATTATTCACAAACTCCGCATAAGGTGTTGCCCCGAAATCCGGATAGACAACATGCCGACCGTACACCACAGGGATTGGTTCACCTAGGCGGGCTTGGTTGCCCTGTGCCTGCAGGGAATATGTCGGGCTGGGGCTGGTCGCATTATAATTGCTGATTGCAGAACTTGGCATCGGCGGCGGAATAAGCGCATTGACCAGCGCCGATCCTGCCAAAGCAATCCCAGCCGTTAATAGTGATGTTCCGATGGCACTCGTCACACCCAGCGTTCCTGCCAGCGCTGCTCCTGCATAGGGTGCTGCCACCATAACGGCAATTGTCAGAACGGTGCGTAGAATTTTACCGCCACCACCACCGCCTTGCGGCAAAGCGATAAAACTCACCACCGTATCTTTTGTAATGACAACATAAGCCCAGTCTTTCCGCAAAATAGGTTCGCCGTCCACAAGGCATAAGGTTGGCTTTGAGAATTCTGCAATGCCACGCTCATCCAACCAGCCACGCACAGTCTGCCCGATACGGGGTTCAAACAGATCAACATTTTGATGCAGATGAAACGGATTATGATGAATGGCAATCTGTGCCATGTTGTTCATGTCCTTTATAACGATAATAATTTTCGATTTTCCAGCCTGTCAGTGCCAAGCTGTGTAAGTTTTGAAACACAACGCCTGCGCCTTGCATGCAATGGAGCATTCCACCACCGTCAATATCGAGCCAGATCCCAACATGGATCGGATGGCGTGATTGACGCATCAGGGCGATATCACCTTCCTGCGGTTTATTTACGACATCCCAATTCGCCCGTTCAGGATGGGCATCGATGGTTTTGATCAGCTGGCGCAGATTGTTTTCCTGCACAGGGATAATGGTTAAATCCCGTCCATAAAGACGTTTGTGGATTGCCACCACCAAGCCCCAACAGTCATAAGCCTCAGGGCCGTCTGATGCGACAACCCATGGCTTGCCAATATAGTCTGTTGCCCAATGTGTCATCGTGCCTCCTTATCTTGTTAGGCCTGCAAAACGTAAAGCGTTATATGTTTCTGATGGGAAGGCTTTATTCCCGACATCAAGCATGCGGGCTTTGCCTGTGACGCGGGAGGCATCGGCACTAACTTCCGTGAGCACCAGCGTAAATGGCGGGTCCATTTGCGGCCCTTCCAAATCGTCTGACAGATAAGGACGATAGGTGATTTCGATTTTGTCCTGACTTTCCGCCGCCCGATCCAAATGCGTGACAATCTCACGGCTGACATTATCCAGCGTGATGGAGATTTCTGGCACAGGCGCAGTATCAACAGGCGGTAATTCCAGATCAAACCCCATGGCGATAAATTCCACCATCTCTCCGGCATTGAGCGGCGCTGTCGTTTCCATTCGGGCGGTGAGGTTTTGATTATCCCGCACCACACGAATGGCCATCGGTAAACCGTCATCATCAATAAAGGACGGATGGCGAAGCTCCAGCGTGTGTAAAATCACGACATCACTAGGCGCAGAGGCATAAGCCTCGCGCAAGGCTTCTGATAAGGCATTATTCGGCATGAGGATCATCCTCCCATGCTCTATCGGTCAGATAATCAACTGCCACACCGTTTAGGAATGATGCTTCGATGGCGTTGGAACACTCACGCAGCACTTGCACCTGCGCCAGTAAATCTTGCGCCTTGGTGAGAGTTTCTTGTTCTGCGTCTGTCAGATCGGTACGATCCCCCAACAGATACAAATCCGCCAGTGCATTTTGCTGTTTCCACATGGGTGCAATATTGGTGATACGTCGTCCGGCTTCTTCCTTGATCTGGCGGATCAACTGGCTGTTTGAGGTGACATCTTTCAATTCTTGATCACTCAACGCCTTGCCACCCGATGGTGGGGTGACATTTTCCGCAAAAGCGTAATAATGTCGACCGTCTAGGTCAGCCAGATGGATTGGCGCGATTTCACTTTCATCAAAATGTGGCGCACGATCATGCAAGTAAGATTTCAGGTTCATATTAGCCTCCTAGAAAATCACATTGGTTAATGTGGCGACATCATGCAGATTGCCGACTTGTGTGCCTGTTTCGCCGTAGGAATTATTGTCACCACAGGCATCCACGCGCCCGTCGTCATATAAAACCCCAAGCCCCCATGAGGCTGTACCTTGCCCATAGCAATTCCAGTCCTCGATCACACCTGACTGCCCAAGCACGCGTTGGAATGTATTATTGGTAGCAGCAAAGCTGTTGATCCCCAGATTGGCATTACCGGAATACCCAGCGCCCCAGAGATCATTCCCTGCTTGTAAGATACAGCCCTCATAACTGCACCCACCGCCAAAGGCTGCCTTGGTCACACTGCCTTGGAAACTTCCTGCTGGTTTTTGCGGGGAGAGCTGATTGGTTGAATTACCCGTTCCCATCTGGCCGTAACCGTTATACCCCCAGAGGTAAACCTCACCTTGATCAGTAATGCCGCCACCGCTTGCATAGCGACCATCGCCGACAAAAATATCCGTGAAGATAACGGTGGGCAGAGCGATTTGTGTGAAGCTTGTCCGTTGTGTTGTATCACCCAAACCCAGCTCTCCATTCCCATTAAATCCTGCGCTCCATAATGTACCGTCACTTAATAAGACAAGACCGGAGCCTGTCGGGCCAGAGCCAGCGGTGTTATATCCGCAAGAGGGCAAAGCTTTGATCACATTATTAAAGGCGGGATGCAAAATGGGGGTTTCCCGATTGGTTGTATCCCCAAGACCAAGCTGTCCATAGCCATTATAGCCCCAAACCCAGAGCGAGCCGTCATCTTGAACAGCATAGGTCGTGTGGGGCAAACCAGATGTGGCGACATCGATAATATTGGTCAACGCCCCACAACGAATGGGCGTATATTGATTGGCGGATGTCCCATTACCCAGATTGCCGTTACTGTTAATCCCACAGGCATAAACACGGCCATCAGTGGTTAAGAAATAAGCGCAGGCATGATCATAGTAATTCGGGCGACCGGGGATGACTTTGGCGATTTGGATATTGTTTTGAACAAAATACTCAATCCGCTTGGCTACTGCCAAATTAATGGTGTTGCCATGGCCAAGCTGACCATAATTGTTAAAACCCCAAGACCATACTTCACCATCGGCGGTTAGAGCGTAATGCTGCATCCCACCTGAGAACACATCCACAAAGCGCACATCGGGATCATCCGTTGCCACGCGCTTTGGCGTATAAACATGAGTACCAATAGAATCCCCATTAGAATAATTCCCACCATAACCGCAGGCTTTGATTGTGCCATCAGCCATGAGATAAACACGCGTGTGCCAACCGCCCATGCCATTGACCTTGGCCAGCTTCCAAACGCGGCGGGATGGATCGAGCGACTGATCACGCCAAGCGGGTTGATTACCAACCATCTGCAACACCTGAGCATTACCACCACGCGCAAGACGAGCAGGAATTACGCCGTTATGGATCAGCAAATCACCTTCTTGGATGAGCTGATCCGTACCCGCCGCCATCAAATCCCAATCATCGCCTTGAACAGGTGTGACAGCTGACACTGTCCGTTTGGCGATATAACTTGAGCCTTGATAAGAAACGGCATCATGGCGCACGTAATTGGCAGCACTGTTATAGGCCCCACGCCAGTTAATGCGGATATTACCCAGATCAATCTGTGTCATGTTTTTATCTCCTGCTTAAATGTTGATTATGAGGTGGCCATCCTCACTAATGTTGAAATCCACCCCCGGCAGCGTGATGAACCATGTGTCAAAATCATTGGCGTTATATGTGCCTTGCCCTGTGATCGCCGTGAGCTTTGAGCCATCAGTACGCAGGCCATAAAACACCCCGACTGATTCAATCACCTCAAACCCGTCTTCAGCTTGTTTGACCGCCAGCAACTTGCCCGCCTGACCGTTAATGTTGGTCGGCAGATTTAGGGCATTGGCTGTCTGTAAGGCTGACTGCGCCGAGGATTGCGCTTCGTCCCGATAGGTTTCTGTTTGTGATACAGCCTCATTCAGCTGATCAGCCGATGCGCCAAGGTCAGTCAGCCCCGCCAGAATAGTATCTTCCATATCCTTAATGGCTTTGGCAGCGCTTTTGACATTACCGCCATCGGTCGGAACAGTTGTTTGATCGTCACCATGGACGATGGTGTGCAGGAGCTGGCTGTCGGTTTGGACACGTGCCACCGCATCCTGCAGATCGGTCTGCAAGGTCATGATTATTTCCTTTTGTTAAGTGGTTAATAAAAGCGGAACGGCAAAATCTGATGCACAAGAATATGTAAGTTTTCACCAGCGATAATGATGCCTTGAGCATCTTCACTGAGGAGCAAGTTCAGCAATCCTTCATCCAGAACAGGCCGTTCACGGATTTCAAGCTCGGATGTGATCTCCCAAAGCGTTCCACCCGCTAAAAGCCGTGATGAAAACTGCCGTGTAAAGCGTGCTTCTTGTTCCAACAGGCCAAGACCGCCCAGCAAGGTAATGGCAAACCAGCTTGCCCCCTCACGGGCATGCCAGCGATACCAGCCTTCAAAAATGGCATATTGATCCCGCCGCATAATCCAGCGCACCGACACTTTGGTCGGTACATCGGTAAAACGACGACGTTGACGGGCAAGTCCTGCTTCCATCTCGGTGCGTAAAATCGCTTCCCCGGGTTGAACGCCGTATCCTTGTACGGTGGGCAACGGTAATGTTTGTGGCCATGTGATATCTGACATGATTTCTCCAATAAAAAAGCCACCCGAAGGTGGCTACATATAAATACAAGTAAGTTCTAATTAAGTGAAAAATACTTGATAGATAAGAATCATAAGCGTCACAGCCGCAATAAAGGTATTTAATATAGTGAATATTTTGTTTCCCTGACTTATTTTCAATAACTCTTTATGCTTTATTTTATCTGCTATATTTCTCTCTTGTTCTAAGTCTATTATTCCACCGCCAAATCCTCCTGCGCTGCTATAACTTGCAAGATCATCAAGGCTTTCTTCTCTATCTTTTCTAGGCATCCTTTGTTCTCGTTTCTTTTAAATTATGCAGTAACTTTAAATTAAACTTTAAATTAAATCTACCTGTAACTCCCAGCGGCAGGATTAAGGCCATAGCGCCGCTCCAACGTTGGCGCTAGACCTTCACCGCGTCCGATATTGCGCGATAAATTGCCTTCCACTTCTTCAATGATGATTTTCAGATCCATATTGCCAGCGCTATCACGGCTGACATCGGCTCTGGCCTGAGCATTGCCGACATTATTCTCAACACGAACAGATACATTCACATTCGGTTTGGATTGCAATGCACCGCCCAGCAGTTTCATTTGACCTGACGTAAAGACGGCTTCACCTTTTTTGGCAATAATCGGCACTTCGTTGCCAACAATGCCGCCAGTGTGAAAACGCGGCGCACCCGCAAATACAGCCGGATTAACCGAACGCATGCGTAAATTGTCGCTCCCAATAACACCGCCAGTATGGGCCGTGGCTGTGGAGGCCGTTCCAGCCCCCGCGGGCGCACCGAAGATTGATCCTGCAACATCCCCTAAAAAACCACCCAGCGCACCCGCCAGTGGTTTTGTGATGCTGGACTGAATTTGCATCCGCACCATATCGGCGATGATGGAATCCGCCATGGATTTAAAATCCAACTTACCCGTCGCGACAAAACTAACCAGCGCATCTTCCATGCTTTTAAACATGGAGGTCACACCGCGTTCAGCCTTACTCGCCATATCATCGGCTTCATCAATGACACTTTGTAATCCGCGTTTAATGCCATCTTCCCAGCGCTTAGAATTTTGCAAATCTTCATCACGGGCTTTTGCGATCATATCGTTATAAACCGCATCAACTTGTGCAGCAAAATCGGCATAGCCTGCCTTGGTCGCATCAAGCCCTGTTAAGGCTTCACTGCGCCATTCACCAGCGCGTTTTATTGCTGCCGATAAAGAAGTATCCAACGCATCATATTTTTGGCGTACATCTTCAACCAGCCGTTCACGTTCTTGCGCTAACTTATTATTTTCACGGATAGTGTCTTGGTAATTTTTATCCGCTTCCTGTAATTGATAGATATCACCCACCAGCGCTTTGACCTGATCGGCATAGGCTTTTTGTTCTTCACTTTGTGCGCCGGTGACATCCAGCCCCAAGCGGCGTAATGCCTGATCCTGCTCATTGGCGACCATGGCACGGCGCACTGCTGCTTCGCCTTGATTGCGTGCGGCATTTAACCGCTGAAGCGCTTGTTCTTCTGCGTGCAATTCCGTAATGCGATCTGTGATGCGTTTTTTATCAGCATCCGATAATTCAGGGGTTGTATCTGCGGTTTCTGCTTTAGGTACAGAGCCATTTGAAACAGCCTGTGGCTGGGCTTTTGGATTTCGTAATTCGTCCAGCGCGGCGGCGGCTTTTTTAGCGGCACGTTCGGCGGCGAGTAGCGCAAAAACCTGCTGTTGGACTTCCTCAGCTTGCTCACCGAAATCAGGATATTT
>Ga0100393_10007044_pt1 | contig 9928 bp, 10 predicted proteins | sample CryGeymeta201517_FD_81546 | JGI IMG/M metagenome (GOLD analysis project Ga0100393, IMG submission 81546) | Groundwater microbial communities from Crystal Geyser aquifers in Utah, USA - Crystal Geyser metaG 2015-17 | ecosystem: Environmental > Aquatic > Deep subsurface > Groundwater | place: USA... | reverse complement strand
TCACCTCTTCGTTTATACCTGAAGTATCTTCTGTTACCTCAAAGGCTGGAGTCTCTGCCATGTTAAGTACTTCGATTCCTGTGATCTCAAGTTCGATATCACCATTCAGGATATCTGCTTTTACCATCTTCTCTGGTCTTTCATTTACAATTCCAGTAACAGATACCACCCATTCTGGTCGAAGAGTCTTGGCTACTTCGAGCACTTCTGGTTTTCCAAAGACTACTCCTTGCACCTTTCCGGTCATGTCTCGGAAATCAAAGAAAGCCATTTTTCCTTGGTCTCGGGCAACATCAACCCATCCGTTGATAGTTACTTCACCTCCCTTCTTCTCACTTAAGTTTTTTATGTATGTTCTCATGTAATTATAATTAATTTAATAGTCATTTATTTTAATACTATATCTTCTCATCTACACTTTTAAGAAATAAATCAATATGTTGCTTTGCAGACCATTCATTAATTTTCTTTATAGCAGATTTCAATTTAGGCATTTTTTCTTCAATGATTTCATCTAAATGCTTTATATCTGAGTCTAGTAGATGATGAGCAATATCATTTCTTTCTGACAAAAGTTCCTTTGCTGTTTTATAAAAATTTTCATCTTTACTAAAATACTTTAGTTCTTTTAAAAGTTTACTTTGATGGGCTTTTTTTACGTTGTTTTCATAATAGATCTCTGATCTAAATTTTAGCTCCTCATTTTCAACAACCTCTTCAATCTGTACAAGTCTTACTTGAATCATTTTCTTTAGTGATTGCTCAAGCACGGAAGAAAAAAAGAAATATTCAAGTGTTGGTATTGTTTGGTATTTTTCCAATTCCCCTTCTAAAGATTTTAAATTTTTAATTTGATTTACTAAATTCCAACCAGTTTTGTCTATTCTCATAAAAAATACCCTACAAATTAAACTAATAATCTGTAGGGACGAAGTAGATCCGCGGTGCCACCCTAATTCCTATCTCGCGATAGGCACTTTTTATATATTTGTAGCACCTCCACCGTTATCATCCGGCTTCATTGGTAACCCAATTATATATGTTTACAGTACATTTGACAACAAACATAAAGACATATAGGATTTTTAAAAAAGAACCTATGAAAAATTCGAATCAAGGAAAGGATTACACCTGGATACTGCATGTATTTATCGTACTTCTATCTCTTAAGCTCTTAGCCAGACTATCTGGCTCAAGATTTGATCCCAGTGTTGCATTGATGGCAGAAACTCAACTATCTGCCCTTCTCTTTTTTCTACTTGGTCTGTTTTTGTTATTTCTTGAAACAGCAGCCATAATTCTAAACAGAGTATTCCAACTTGCTGGAATGTTCCTCATTGCAACTATGTTTGCAGCTGGCGTATTTAATGCTCTAATAGTGCTTGCCACTGTATTTCCCTCAGAAATACTGACTAATTTTGTCTCCGGTAGCGGAGCAAAGACTGTACTTATTTCAGGGTGTGTTCTTTCTCTAGTACTACTTGCAGTGCGATCGAAACACAAAATACTTATTGATGACCTTTTCTTATAGAGAAGGTTTTTTATTTATATATGTCCAAATTCATACAAGTTGAAACAATAAGAAAAAGATCGTTGACAGTGTCATAAAAATTTGTAATATTTATTATAAATAAATCTAGAACATGAAAAAGTATACATTTTTAAAGGCGATACTTGTCCCAATAGGACTAGTTTACATTCTTGTAAGGTACGCAGGTTGGCATCTTGGATATGAAGGAAACGAAGAAGTAACAGCAGCAGTTCAAATAATTTTTGGTTTGCTGGGTGCCTTCTACTTTTACCTCAATCCAAGAAGAGAAATGATTGGTGTTTTGATAGCCGTGGGAATGACATCATTTAGTATGGCACTTTTCATACTCGGTTATGTGTTTGAAGCAGTAAAAGCATCCATCTGGGTAGATATAACTCCAGTCATAATGATGGTTATTCTTATGACTCTGATCACAGTATCGACTAGGATGTTAAATCTTAAATTCAAAGATGCATAACGGGATTTGTGGACAATTTGTCTACAAAAAAAGCAGGGTTTCTAGCCCTGCTTTTTTAATTAAATTAATAACTCTATAAAAACTAAGGAGTTTCGTGTGTATTAATATCATTTTAATATTTTTTATGTAATTTAACTAATTAATTTTGTGAAGTAATAACCAAGACCTCCAACGAGTGCTCCCAGAGCTGTTCCCCATATGATATCAACTATTACGATTTGCCACGGCCAACCAGCAATAACAGCATGGTTTGTAAGCTCATATGTCATATAAGCCAAGAATCCGATCAATGCTCCATTTACAACAGCTTTTAGAATTGAGCCGTCTTGCAAAGCTGGCCATGTAGCAAAATATACAATCCCAGCAACAAATAATAAATAGAAAACAATGGCGCTTCCCCACTTTGTTTGTTCTGCCAAAAACTGACCAATATACTTTTGATAAATAGGTCTAGCTATTAATCCCAGCCAAATCAAATCAATAACTAGAAATGAAATGAACGAGGCAACATAAGTTATAAGTATTTTCATATAATCAAATTATATCATTAATATATGTTGAATATATTAACATTGACATATATGCATATATGTGCTAGTATTTATACAAATTTAACCAAAATCTAGCACATGAAAAAGTTATTAATTGCTTTAGTTTGTATTGCAATTGTTTGTATAACCGCTTTTGCGATGAATAATAATAACGCAGAGACAAAGATTGAATCTTACGGTTCAAGCACCATTATCTCAAAAAGTCTTTCAGAAAGAGACACAACAGCAGAAGCTCTTCGGAGCACTCTAGCTAACAGTTTTTCTTCTGAAGTTGGTGATTATCTAAAAAGTCACTACCCTTCATATGTATCTGCTGTTGTAGTAATTCTTGAGGGAAACTCGGATGGCATAGAGCTTTCGTATAAGGCATGTATAGAGCCTTGCGACACTCTTGACGCTCATTTTTATTTTGACCACAGAGGGCTAATGCTCTCGTCTCCAAGTAGTAAAGACTGGCTCGAAGGAAGCGCAAAGATTCAGGTTGGAAAAAGAATACTTGATGTAATTCCAAGATTTGATGAGAAACTTGGAAAAACAAATGTTCTTATAGATTATGACACCAAGGTGATCGATGGAGTTACCCATACTATATGTGAGGGATTCCTGTGTTCTAAAATGAAACGTTCTTAGTGCTTACTAAGACAGTGCCCCGTCAATTTGGCGGGGCATTTTCTTTACATTGACATAAACTAATATTCATGATACTGTTTGATTAAGTTGAACAAAAACAAAACTAATGAGAAAGTTACTCACAATAATTTTAGTGATTTCTACTGCTCTGAACTCTTTTAGTCAGAAGCACAAGACAGAATTTAAGCCATCTGATTTTAAGTTTGAAAATGGAAAGCTTATGTACTATGTAGTCTACAAAGGCGACACAGTTGGTGAATTCTGGGATGTGTACGATGCGAAAATGGTTACAAACCAGACTCATCCAGAATTCTTTCGTGGCAATATGTCTATGGAAGACATGCACAAGCGTGTGAAAGGTATGGCCATAACACCAGACGGCATGACCACAGGGTCGACCCCTGTACTTATGCAAGGTAAATCTCTTGCGGATGGAATTCCGGTTGGAGATGGAATACCCCGTGATTATGGAATAATAGTGGCTGGTCGAGGTCTCACCTTTACCCACTACAATGAAATTCCTGATTTTGACAATCAATATGACAAGATCAAAAAGAACAAAGGGACAATGTTTTTCCTGCCAGTTGTTTACAACAAAGGAAAGACTATTCCAAATTCAATTGGAAGAGTAGATCGCGTACTGATTAACAGACTCACTCCTAGTAATAATAGTGTTCCGTTGGCTGGTAAACAGCAAGGAATTATTATTTTTTACGAAAAGTATAGCTATCCTAAAGTAATAGATATTGTTCTCGGGTTAAATAGAAACTATAAAGATGGATCTGTTAAATCAAGAACAAAGCATATCTTCGTTCTCGATGGTGGCCCTAATTACGGAGCTGTTTCTAAAAGAAATGCCTCAGGAAAAGTTGTAGTAACTGGCACCAGAGACCCTGGAGTCAACACAAACTATTTATTTTGGTACTAAGTTGTGTATCAATAAAGCCCTGCGCACTTGTGCAGGGCTTTTATTTTTAAGTTACATCTAAATATTGATGTGAGCAAAGTTTTTTATACTTATCCGACTTCAGAATAAGCTCATGATGAGTGCCTTCTGCAACCAATCTCCCCTTTTCAAAAAAGAATATCTTATCAGCATTTAATACAGTTGATAGACGATGGGCAATCATAATTGAGGTTCTATTCTTTGAAGCCTTATCAATAGCATCTTGTATTTCACTTTCGTTTATTGCATCTAAACTACTTGTAGCTTCATCAAAGATTAATATTTTAGGATTACGTAACATAGCTCTAGCTATAGCTAACCTCTGTCTTTCACCTCCAGAGAGCTGTATTCCCTGTTCTCCTATTTTTGAATTTAAGCCTTTTTTTGAACTTAGAATCTTCTTCTTTAAATTAGCCATGTCTAGAACTTTTAACAGCTCATCTTTTTTTACTCTTCTTCTTAATCCATAAGTAAGATTACTTTTTATTGTTGAGTCAAATAGTCTCGTCTCCTGACTAACATAACCTATGTTGTATAAATAATCTTTTAAATCTAATTCTTTTAAATCTTGTCCATCTATGAGTACCCGGCCTTTTTCTGGGTCAAAATTTCGTAGTAGTAGTTTAACAAGTGTACTTTTACCAGATCCAGATACCCCTGCAAAAGCAACTTTTTGACCTGGCTCAATAGCAAGAGAGATACTTTTCATTTTAAAGTTTTTCTCTGGATCGTTTAGATACGAATGCGAGACCTTTTTATATTCAATTTTACCTTCAGACAGAGCTCCTTTGATTGGATTTTCTGACATCACAAGGCTAGACTTCTCACTAAGTTGTTTCCTGAAATCTCTAAAGGATGGCAGTGACTGCATAATTGACCTCTGGAACCACTGCACCATTCTAAGATTTGCAGTAGCCATTCCTCCCCAAGCTACAACCATAAGAAATTGACCAATAGATATTGAGCCAAGATAAGCTTGCCAAGATGCTGTGAAAAATATTACAGCAATAGTTATAGGATTCAGTAACCCAATTATATTTAGCTTTCTATCAAACTTAACCCATAGCTCTTTACCATAATTCTCGGCATCTTTTATGTAAGACATTACATCCTTTGAGGCTATATCTTCTGCTCCAATATTCTTAGTCAAATCTGCGTTTCTAATATGCTCGCCAAGCATTTTATGTCTTTCTTTTGATTTAGATTCCCAGGTATCAAAATCTTTCATCATGCCAGATGTTAACTTTGTCTGAAGAGCCACATTTATAATCAAAGAAACCAGTATAATAAACATAAACACTGGCTTGATTAACGATAGTGCCACCAAAAGTACTGTAACTCTAAAAACCAACGGTATCACCTGATAAAACATTATATTTACTAGCTGCTGACTAGCACTAACACCCTCTCTCATTATCGAAGCCTTCTTATGTGAATTTCCTTGTGTATGGTCTCCCGCAGAAAAACTAAAGAAGTTCTTAATACCTATCAAAAAAACATCAGGTCTAAAGTCAAATATAAACTTCTTTATTTCTTGCTGACCTTGAAAATGGGAAATTAAACTCTGTATAAACATCATGAATAGATAACCTAAAACTAAAGACGCAACAGGTATGAACGATGTTAAAGTTTTATTAGATATCTCATCAACTATTTTTCCTGAAAAATATGGAAGCAAAATACCGAAAGCTTCATTAGCTAATGATAAAAAAATAAGAAAAGCGACTATCCTTCTATATCGCTTATCTAATATTAAAAAAAATTTTAGGAAATCTTTCATTAGTTTTTACAAAAATATGAATGAGGCTGAAGTTTGTATAATTATTATAGCAAGTATAGATAATTAATTTAGATCTTATTAACACTTAATAGATTTTTAAAAAATAATTAATAAAAAAAACGGAGACCAACTGGCCTCCGTTTCAATCTTCAATTTCAAACTAAACAACCTTCAATGATTGAAAGCTGCAAAGCTCAGCATACTTCTCAGACTGCTGAAGTAGCTCTTCATGACTTCCTGCTGCAGCAATTCTTCCTTCATCAAAGAAGAGTATCATGTCTGCGTTCTGAATAGTTGGCAGGCGGTGAGCTATAGCAATCATGGTCTTTCCTTCTGAGGCTCTATCAAGAGTGTCTTGAATCTCCTTTTCATTTTGAGAGTCAACAGAAGACGTGGCTTCATCAAAGATCAAAATCTTTGGACTCTTTACCACAGCTCTGGCAATTGAAAGCCTTTGCTTCTCACCTCCAGAGAGATTGATTCCTCTCTCACCAATTTGAGCATCCAAGCCATCTTTATGCTTCATAATTCGATCATGCAAATTGGCAATCTTCAGAGCTTTAATTATCTCCTTGTCAGAAATATTATTACCAGAATATGCAACATTGTAGCGAACGCTCTTATCAAACAAAAGATTATCCTGAGATACATACCCAATTGAAGTACTCTTATACTCTTCAAGGTCGAGTAGGCGAAGATCATTACCATCGATCTCAATCAAGCCAGATTCTGGGTCAAAATTTCGAAGAAGTAAGTTGATAAACGTACTCTTACCTGCACCGGAAGCTCCTGTTATGCCAATCTTTTGACCTGGCAAAATTGTAATAGAGGCACTTTTCAACCCTGGAGCATTGTCGTTATTCTTATAACTAAATGATACATCTCTGAATTCGATTTTCCCATGTTGGATAATCCCAGATATTGGATTTTTTACTACTTCGATATCACCTTTCACTTCATACTCTTTCTTAAGATCTCTAAATGCTGGAAGTAGCTTCATGATACGTCTCTGAAAGTACTGAACTCTCATGACTTGTGACATAGACATGTTTACCCACATGATAACGAAAAAGTATTCACCTATTGTCATCATTCCCATTGGCACCTGATATGCAAGTATCACCATTGCAAGACCTCTTGCCAGAGGAACCGAAGAATTGATAGTAATTAGCTTTTTCATAAACGTGTACCATATCTTCTTGGCATGGTTATCTGTTTCTAAAAAAACCTCTTCTATTTCCCTCTTTGCTCTTTCCTCTTGACCAAAATTCTTTGTAAGCATAATATTTTTTGAATGCTCACCAGCAATCTTGTCTTGCTTTTTCATCATCTTCTGCCATTTATCAAAGTCCGGCATTAATCTGCTTGTCATCCTGATCTGTAAGACCAAATTAATGCTAAATACCAGAAACACAACGCCTCCAATAACTGGACTGAAAATAAATAAGGCGATGAAAACAATTATGGTTTTAATAATATCCGGTAGAATCTCATAGAAAAACATCTGACTCAGAGTTGTGGCTGATGCTGTTCCGCGAGATATAGTACTTCTCCTTTTTTCAGAATTCTCTGAAATATGTTGTCCACCGGACAGACCCATATGATGTATGATACCCGTCATAAAGTTATTTCTACCTAAATCAAAGGACAGATACTTTATCTCAGCCTTCTCTCGCTGCCAAAAAATAAATCTCGACAGTATTCCCAAGAGAAGAATTCCGACTATGTACGGAAAAGATTGATAAAAGTAATCCAATCCTTCTCCGCCCATCAAAACATCTGCAATCTCACCCATGTAATATGGGATAAGTATAAATATTGTCTGCTCAAGCGCTATACACGAAAGAATAATTAGAATTGCTTTCCTGTAATTACTAAATGTATATTTTACATTTTCAAAAAACTCCTTCATTTATTTAGTTTTGGTTAATATTTTGCTAAATATTAGCACGAATATGGCTTTTTGTCAAAGATGATTTCTATTAAAAAAGACCCTGTAATAGGGCCTTTTGGCAAAATTTGTCTTATCTTTTTTCAAACGGGTACCTAATGCAATCAGCTACAACCATCCCCATGTAAAGGACCAGAATGATCACTGCAATTGGATACTCTGCCCTTTTTATGAATCTAATTCTTTTTTTTGTCTGAAGCATCCTTTTTATCCTTATCTCTTACAAATGGACCAAAGAAGAACATCGCTATGTCATGCATTGCTTTTACAAACACCCCATCTAGTCCTCTGGAGTCAACATGGTTTCTCCTCTCTTCAGGGGTTAGATCTTTTCTCTCTTTCTTTTTCTCTGTTTCTTTATCTTCTGCCATTTCTAATTTTTGTATGATATTACATAATTTTATACTTACTGTCAATCTTATATTTGTTTAAAAAAGCAGGCTAAAACCTGCTCTTAAAATAGAGTTCTAAATGGAAACCCTATTATTAAATAAAACAATACATCGATGATCTTGAGGGAGAATTTTAAAATTTTCTTAAAAAACAACAATAATCCATAAAAAATCGCCATGATTATCAATACAAGTGCCCCCGGGAAGTTAAACCCTTCTCCATCTTTGTTTGGTGCATTCATTGTCTGTAGTTTTTGATTTGGCCAGGGAAAATCCTAAAGGACTTTAACTTATCCCAGTTTGGATATTTCCTTGATTCAGATTCTTGCTGTCTTAATCTGACTTGCTCAAACCGTTTTACATCTTCATGCTTGATATCTTTCAACGAACGTATCGTGAAATCATCACCATGTACTAAGATATCACTCAAATTTGTCTTTGGCATAACTATTTTCTTTATTCAAACTTACCACCAAAAAAGCGAGCTTACAAGCCCACTTTTTTATGATAATTATTTACACTTGCCGTCAGCATTAGAAATATAAATCTCTTCTAATTCTGATGCACTCAAAACCCTATCAAAGTATTCAATCTCATCCATATAACCTTTGAAAGCTGTTGAGGGATCAATCTCCTTCATACCAAAATTAACATCAGCAGAAGTGCTTATTATTGATGATGGGAAAGCTCCATATGTATTATTCAGCGTAACCAACGTTGGTACAAATTCACCATTAACAAATATTTTCATTTCCTCATCTGCACCATTATATGTAACGGCGATAAAGTTCCACTGATCATATGGGAAGGTGTAATCTTGAGAGTGTATCCTCTTTACACCAAGTATGGGGTGGACAACCTCAAATATTATGTTTTCACCCTGAGTCCAAACAGAGTATTCTTTGTCTTTATAGATAAGAGCGTTCTCTCCTAAAACACCATTTTCTGTTTTTAACCAAAAATCATAAGTGAATTCATTTGTTGACGGAGTAAGGCTCGGACCATTTGCAACCCTTACATAATCATCTACACCGTCAAAGTAGAGAGAATTTTCAACTTTTCCAGCTTGAACACTTACCCCATTTTGTAGCGCTCCGTTATTTAGAGATAGATGATCGCTTGCATCCATGTCCCCTGTCCACCAGCTGATCATGTCTGAAGGTGGGACAATACAAGCTAAAACATACTCCTCGTTCACAAAATTACATGTAATCGTCTCCTCATCAACTAAATCTATTACAACAGATCCATTAACAAGATCGATTATTGTGCCTCCTGAAGGGTCATCACATGTTATAGAGCTTAGTACATATCCAGGTGATGACAATTCTGATATTGTATACTGACCATCTAATAGATTATTAAATTCGATAATGTTCTCAAAAAAAGGATCGCTATCATCATCCAATATAAAATTTGAGCCAAAGCTTCTTGAGAAAGTAAAATCCTGGTTTGTATTTGGCTGTGCGTCCTTTGTTATAATAATGTCTCCACCACAATCAGGTTTAAACTTTTGTATTCTATAGTTACCTCTATCTGCAACATAAATGTTGCCATCAGAATCACTTACAACATTAAAGGTATCCGAAAACTGCCCATTACCAGAACCTTGTGTTCCCCATTGGGTTATGTAATTTCCATTTGAGTCGAATTTTTGTATTCTGTAGTT
>Ga0100393_10007027_pt1 | contig 9946 bp, 9 predicted proteins | sample CryGeymeta201517_FD_81546 | JGI IMG/M metagenome (GOLD analysis project Ga0100393, IMG submission 81546) | Groundwater microbial communities from Crystal Geyser aquifers in Utah, USA - Crystal Geyser metaG 2015-17 | ecosystem: Environmental > Aquatic > Deep subsurface > Groundwater | place: USA... | reverse complement strand
CTCCAGTGTTGTAGTAAGTAACTGCAAAGTTGTAATCATTTACGCCTGAGTTAAAAGATGTTGCACAGTCTGCAAATGTTGGTATTGAAAGTAGCATTGCTGCAATAAATAGTCGTTTCATTGATCTCTCCCTGATTGTTTTGTAAATTCTATCCTTTGCGCTTTTGATATGTCTACAAGATGGGCAGGTGTAAAGACAGTGATTTTTTTAGATACTAATATCAGTTAGTTACTAATGTGTTCTTGGCCTTGATCTTGTAAAGATACAGGGGATGACTAAAATACTTAAACTTTTGATACTCCTCGTCTTATTTCTCACTGGTGCTGAAGCTAGGGAGTTTAGCTATATTGTAGGAGGCATAACCCCACACTTGCAAAAGCCAGATGGGAAGTATTCTAAGCCTTTGTGTAATGAGCTATCAGAAGGTTCGGGAGTTATATTTACAGATCTTAAATCCTTTAGGATGAAAGATTCTGATAATTCACAGTGGGGAATTCTTGTAGGTGAAAACTCCTATTGTAAGCCAATTTGGGGCGGTACCTATTCATATGAAATCTTTAGCAATGAAAGAGTTGAAATTCAATCGACTCTTGGTTTTTACCATTTTGATGAAGAAGGCTTTGATTTCTCTGAAGGTGCTTATTTCTCACGACTTGGAAATTTTTACTTCGTTCCGATTGTTGGAATGGAATTTAATTTTATTCTCTATGCTTCAAAAAATATTGAAGTGAAAATGATGAATCTTATCACTCCAGTAATTAGTCATCATTCTATAGGATTTATATTTCCGATCTAATCTTTAGTTGCACTTTATTGATCTTAGTAAATCCTCAACTTCATTCTTGTTTTTCTTATAATGCTTATCTGTCAGCAGAGTGTTGATATTAAAAACTTCGTTGCCGCAATTAAAGAAGTAAGTGCGTTCGATAAATGAAGTGCCAAGAACTTTATATTGGTAGCCAATAGTGTGTATTTCTTTTATCTCATTCCATTTTTGTTGCGTATAAGGGAAGAACTTTATTAGCTCCCCTTTGGCCTTCTTTAGCCATTGCTTCCTTCCGTCTTGATAATCAGAAACAGATTCTTTAATTTTTAATGGATCAAATTTGAAATCTTTGATCGTTGTCGGACTTACCGTGATCACGATTCTTTTTATTCCATCACTGGGACCAAGAAGAACAAGCGGTGAACTGGAGAGATTTTCGATAACTTGCCAATGTTCTTTGGCGTCAATAGAAATTGTTTTGCTGGAGATACTATAAGTATTTAGTTTAGCTTGAGTACTAAGGGAAAACCCAAGAATTAGGCTAACTAGTTGTATTGAAATAGAGGATCTAAAGTTTCTAAACATAATGTCCTTAATTGTATCAAGTAATTAAATTTACTTCATCTTAATTTAATAAATTTAACTTCGAAAATCTCTGCGAAGTATTAAAGTATTTTAACAAATGATTCGATTAATTACTCTGATAGGTAAAAAAGGAACGGTATACAAAATATGTTTTCACTTCTTAAAAAACAATTATTTATCTTAGGTATCTGTTTGCTAACTCAAGCTTACGCAAATGATGTAAGTTTTAATGAAAGAGTTCAGATTCTTGAAGAGAAATGTTTCGATGGAGAGGAAGTCCTACCGGATAACTACGTTGAAGTTTTAAATACAAGCTGTCTTAAGCTTGCTTTAGAGATCGATGATGAAGTCAAGGATGCTGAAGAGGAACAAGCTTCTGGTGTTGAGGAAGGTGTTACAGGGGAAATGACGTGCTCTGGTGAGGATGTACTTCAAACATCTGAAATTGAAAGATTGAAAATTTTAGCAGCTGGTGCGGCAGCACAAGTAAAGTGCTTACCTGCGGAGATCGAGAAAAATAAAGCAGGATGTGAGAACGTTTGGACTTGTAATAGTTACCGTTCAATAAATGCTGCGGCAGATACTTTATTACCAAAAATCATCAGTAAGAAAATTAATAGTAGTTTAGAAAATAAAGTCACAGAAAGTAACCTTCCAATTGATTGTCTTGATAAGAATGAGGGGAACTGCTTAACCGAAGTACAACGGCATTTCTTTCAAGTTTCTGGTCAACAATGACAAGTGTTTGGGACCTTGTAAAAACTGGTTCTAGCTATCTTTTAAGTCCATCGAAATGGTTTGATAGTAAATCAGATGAGCTACATGCAATGTCAGAAAAGACTGATAAAGATGTGAGTAAGTTAACAAGTGATCCTGCTGCTTATTTTTCTGACCTTATGAATTCAATGAAAAAAAATATCGATTCATGGGTTAGGTCTTCAGTACTATGCCAAGAGTGGTCAGGTGCACCACATATGTCAGATTGTAAAGTTCCTCTTAGTAGCTACGAGTGTATTGACTGTAATGATAAGATAAATGCTACTTGTGCTGCTATTGGTGCGATAACTTCTGAATTTGGAGTTATGGTATTTACAGCAGGTGCTGGGAATATGATTTCACTTGGTGCAAAAGTCGGCGCTCGAGCATTGTCGAGAGTTTCAGCTAAAGTTGCGAACAAAATTAAACAAGTTTCTCCTTCCATGAAGTCACCAGCTGTTGTCGCTACAATGAAAGCAGAGGGGAAAGTGCTAAGTTCTGTAAAGAAGATTTCATCTGTCGCTAGTGTCGTTGCTGCAAAGTCGATGGAAATGTTTAAGAAAGGAAAGATGTTATCAGAGAAAATTATTTCTCATGTCGAAGAGTATAAAATAGTTAAGGCTTCGTTAGCAGTAGGAGACTTCATCAGTGATCCTCTACGTATGTCAAAGAGAATGTCACGACTTGGAGTAAATACTTCAAATCGAATTCTCGCTAGTACTGGATCTGGAGTTGTTGCAAGAAGATCAAAAATGGCTCTTGCGATGGATAAGAAATACGATCAAAAAAGAATCGTCCGTGAAGTTATTGATAAACGTGATGATCATACAAAGAGAAACGTAGCAATTAGGGGTTCGAGAACGACACAAAAACTTCGTTCAGAATATCAACATCTCTCTAGTCATGGAAAAAATCAAAAACCTTCTGGAAATACTGATCACATAGTTTCAGAATCAACTGGAAGAAAAGACTATGAAAGTGCAGGGAAGTCAGGTAACCGTTCTGGAGATAGTGTTCAAATAGAAAAAAAGAAAGAGCACCAACAATCAAAAGTTGCAGAAGGACAAACTTCTAGCAACTCAGGCACTAGTCATCATAAGAAGGAAGAACATCAAAGTAATGTTGCTGGGATGGCCAACCTTGGTAAAGCAGTCGTTGCAACAGGAATCGCCGCAAAAGCGCATGATATTTTGGCCGGTAAAGATCAACCATCACAAAAAGCTCAAAAGAGTGTAGAGAAAGTTACTTCTGTAGATCAAGCAAAACAAATCTTAGGAGCAAACTCTGTTGAAGAAATGGCCGCTAAGGCAGCTGCTCTTGAAAGTGTTTATAATGAATCAACTCGTAGTGAGATGGTCGACCGAATCGCGTCTGAATCTGGAGTAAGTAAAGAAGTTGCTAATTCTGTCTATGAACAAAGAGTTCAAGAAATTAATGAAGCTAAAGAGTTTGTTGCAAGTCAAGGATATAGTGACATTTCCAATAGTGTTGCAAGTAATTCAACTTCTCGCAAGGAAATTGCGAGTAAAGAATTAGAAAAACTTTTTGGAAAAGCAAAGGATGTACAAAAGAGTAAGGTCCTTGAGAAATTTGAAAAGAAAAAAGGAGAGTTAGAATCTAAACTTGCAAAGTTAAGTGAGACTCTCGATGATGAGGCGAAAACTGTTGTTGATGATAATTTCTCTTCAGATATTGGAAGTAGAAGAAGTCCAGCAAGTCAGTCTCCTGCTCGAGCACGTCGAAATAGTGGTAACTCAGGACCAGCACCTTCTGTTTCGCCAACTTCTTCAAGTGTGAGTAGCAACTCGAGCTCTTCGAATTTAAATTCTGAAGCTAATGATTCTTCTAATAACTTGGCAGTAAGCAATTTACAAGTTTCTCCTGATACTAAAATTGATGCTAAATTAGAAGAGCAAAAAACAAATGTTGAAAATATTGAGAAGCAGACTTTTGAAAAAGTGGCCGTTACGAACTTACTTCAGTTAATTAATCTTGAAGGGGTCGAGCTAGAGAATGATGTCTCAGTTTCATTAGGTACAAATATTGATTTGACAAGTGAGGGGCTAGCTCCTGATTATATTTCAGCATTTAATAATTTTATTGAAAGCAATGATAAAGCAAAGCTTAGAATCGTTAAAGAGATGGAAGACGGTAAGCTTGAAGTTATTGAAGATCAATCAGGTATGCAATATTCACTATTGATCAACGCAGGTTCTGCTAGGCTAATTAAGAACGAAGAATCAAGAAAGTTACTTGATAACTAAAATTGACTGATTCGTTTTTCCCTAAGAAGCTTTTTTTTTTATAAAAGTTATCTCACACCCTACGATTATATAGGAGTGACGTAAATTTATAAAAAAAGAGAGTGTATGGAAGATCCAACAGAAGAAATTAAATTGTTAAATAAGTTGGCCAGTGCTGAGAAGAAAGCACGAAAAAGGGCTATTCAAGATCGAGAACCTTTTAAGGGACTTCAGATTAAACCGACAGCATCTCTATTTGATGATTCTCCGGCCCAGGAGCCTGGTGAGAGGAATTGGACAGGTTATGGTTTTGATATCCATCCACAAGTAACATTTGTTGCTTCCGCGCTTCTACTGATTTTTATTACCCTATGCTTAATGTTCCAAACTGAATCTAAAGAGTTCTTTGCCGAAATTTTAAAAGTTATTTCAGTAAAGAGTGGTTGGTTCTTTATTCTAAGTTCAAATATTATGGTCATTGCTTGTATGTTCTTTGCCTTTAGCCGTTTTGGTAAAATAAAAATTGGGGGCATAAAGGCTAAACCAGAATTTTCGACCAAGGCTTGGTTTGCAATGCTTTTAAGTGCAGGAATGGGAATTGGACTTATGTTTTGGAGTGTTGGAGAGCCTATAAGTCATCTTCACAATCCTTCTCCTATGTTTAATGGTCTTACTGCCGGATCTGCTGAGGCAGCCCAGGCTGCGATGGCAGTGACATTCTTTCATTGGGGTCTTCATCCTTGGGCCATTTATGCTCTTGTAGGCCTTGGGCTCGCATTCTTTAGTTTTAATCGAGGATTACCTTTAACGATTAGAAGTATTTTCTATCCGTTATTGGGGGAACGAATATATGGTTTTTGGGGAAATGTAATTGATGTTCTTTCGGTGTTAGCAACCTTAGCTGGCTTAGCCACTTCACTTGGATTTGGCGTCCAACAAGTCAATGCTGGTCTCCATAAGTTGTGGGGCGTCGAAATTTCTGTAACTGTGCAAGTTGTCCTTATATGTGTGATCACTGGTTTTGCTACACTCTCTGTTGCCTCTGGACTTGATAAGGGCGTGAAGTATTTAAGCGGAATTAACATGGGAATAGCCGCCTTATTTATGTTGTTTCTTTTAGTTGTTGGTCCGACTGTTTTCATTCTCGGTGGATTTACTCAAAGTATAGGTTTTTATTTTCAAAAATTACCACAACTCAGTTTATGGACAGAAACTTTTAAAGATACAAATTGGCAAGGTGGTTGGACAGTGTTTTACTGGGCGTGGTGGATTTCATGGTCTCCATTTGTCGGGATGTTCATTGCACGAATCTCAAAAGGACGCACGGTAAGAGAATTTATTACTGGTGTCATTATTGTGCCCTCTCTTCTTTCATTTGTTTGGATGAGTGTTTTTGGAGGAACTGCTATATTTAGTGAACTTCATCAACATAGCAATATTGCAGCAGCTGTTAAAGATAATGTAGCCACGGCGCTATTTGTTCTACTTGATGGATTTCCTCTTTCTGGATTTCTTTCATTCATTGCAATTATTCTTGTCACGGTATTCTTTGTAACGTCGTCAGACTCTGGTTCATTAGTTGTTGATCATCTTACATCTGGTGGGAAATTAGATTCCCCAATTCCTCAAAGAGTATTTTGGGCAGTGATGGAAGGTGTTCTTGCAGTAACGTTACTTCTTGGTGGGGGGTTAACAACATTGCAAACCGCTGCTATTTGCACAGGTCTTCCCTTTGCGGTTATTTTATTATTTTCGATATACTCGATCTATATTGGCTTATCTCAAGAGCATTATATTGAAGAGGTTGTTGAAGAAAGATTAAGAGAAGTTGAACACGAACATCTCTTGGAAGAAACAATTAAATCAATGAAGTAGAAAAAAAAGGGTTACTTAAAGTAACCCCGAATTTTTAATCTTCTGTAGTTAAAAGAGCGATGGCCAGATCTACAATTAACTGGTCGTCTTCTTTTCCTTCAAAATCAATTTCATATTCATCACAAAGCTCTTCAAGCTCTTCACGCTCACAGTCCATAAGGTCTAAAAGTGCTAATTCATATGTTACAAGAATCATTAGGTTGTCATGTTGTCTATCTGTAGACTCAAGACCTACAGAATCAACTGCTGCTTGAAGTTCTTCAAAAGTCATCTTTTCATTTTCTTCATAACGGTAAAGTAGAAATGAAAGATCTTCAGCATCATCATCATATTCAGCATCAATATTCTTATCTTTACAATATTTTAATAGCTTATTCTTTGGTAATCCTAAGTATTTGTTTTTCTTTGGATCCAATGCCATGTAAAGTGGATTCTCTGTCATTTTTACATCTCCCTGTTTGACATCTTTATAGCCCAATTATTATAAGGAGTCTTGAACTATTTTATTATGATGAAGAAACTATTAATACTTACATTTATTTCTCTATCACTGTTAGCAGGATGGCTCTATCACAGCTTAGGGATTGCTGAGATCAGGGCCCTTGAAAATGGTTATGTCCAGACAAAGCTTGATCAAGAAGGTGGCGTCAGTTATGAAGTCGTTAAGAAGATGCCAAAGAGCTGGATCAAGCTAAATAGGATTCCAAAAGATGCTTATATGGCAATTGTTATTAGTGAGGACTGGGCATTCTATGATCATCATGGTTTTGACTCTGATCAGATTGAAATTGCGTTAATAGATGCTCTTGATGGAAAAAAGCTTAGGGGAGCAAGTACGATAACTCAGCAGCTTGCTAAAAATCTTCTGTATGATTCACAACGTTCATTTTTAAGAAAAATTTTTGAACTTGGAAGTGCTGTTGCCTTAGAGCACTTTCTCTCTAAAGATAAGATTCTTGAAACTTACTTAAATATTATTCAGTATGGAGAAAGTCTTTATGGAATAGATAAGGCATCAAGATTTTACTTTGCAAAGTCGGCGGGAGCTCTCGAAGTTAAGGAGGCTGCGTTTCTTGCGATGTTACTTCCTAGTCCCGTTCGTTATGCTCAATCTTTCTATAATAAAGAAATGACAATCTTTGCTTCCCAGGTGGTTGATTCAATCATCGATAAATTAGCGATAGCAAAAGTGATCACAAAAGACAGGGCCGATGAAGTAAAGAGTGAACCGTTACTCTTTAGATTTTAATAATTTTTTTCAAAATCTTGACATTTATTGACTTCGTTTTATTCTATAATAAATTTGATGGAGGCATTATGAAATTCTTAGCTATTGTCCTTTTTTCTTTATTAACTCTGAATGCATTCAGTGATGGAAGTGCATCTGATCGTAAACCATTTGATCCTTTCGCAACAAACGGCCAACAAAAATTTGCAAATCCTGGAGACAAGAGGGATGTGGGTGCTCTACGGAAATTATTTTTTGGAAACTCGATTCAAGGTATAACTGGTTCGATTATGGAATCTAATGATGTTAAAATCGAAGCACGAGAAGATGATAAATTTAAGTACGTCGACATTTTAGCTGAAGGTGTTTCAAAAGATGATTTAAAGATCAATATTAAAGATGAAATGATTATGATAAGTGGTCAGATTAAAAAAGAAGAAAAAAGTGACGACGGACAAGTACTTTCTAGCTTTTCGTCAAGCTTTATGAGGTCTATTCCTGTTCCCGAAAATGTAGACTCACTTAATCCCGATTTTGATTTAAGTGGAAAGAAAATAGTTATCAAATTCAAAAAGAAGTAATGGCCTTCTTAAAAGGCCAGTTTCGTTGCAAGGATTAAAATAATCAGCCAGCTTAGGGCAAATGTTCTCATTCGATGAACAACATTATTATGTGTTATGTGAATGTAGCTATGAATAATTCGAAGAGCGACAAAGCACCATGCAAGCATCAATGATAAAATATCGACTCGGTGAAAGAGAAATGTGAAAATACACACCATATAAAATAGAGTTGGTGTCTCTAAGAGATTAGTATAATTTCTCGCCGCTTGAAGAGCTTGTTCTGGAACAACATCATCAGTTGAGTAGGTCTTGAAATGCTTAAGACTAACCGATTTTTGTTTTATCGCTTTAACACGTCTGCTAAACATCACAAACATAACGAGACAAGTCAAAAAGATCATTGCTAGACATGGGTAGTAGATTAGTTGTTGGTTCATTGGCCCCTCTTATTTTATTTATTAAGATAATAGATTCTAAATAGCTTCATGGCTTTTTGCGGTGTGTATAAAAAATTGGAAGTATTAGATTTTTTATGTTATCTTGCCCAAAAATTAGAAGAGGATTGCAGTAATGATTAGTGTTCAAAATGTTAGTTTGGCCTTTGGCGGAAGAAAGTTATTTGATGATGTAAATATTAAATTTACCCCAGGAAATTGCTATGGGCTTATCGGCGCTAATGGAGCAGGGAAGTCTACTTTTTTAAAGATTCTTGCTGGTGATATTGAAGCTAATACAGGTGATGTATTCACAGCTCCGGGACAGAGAATCTCTGTTTTGAGACAGGATCATTATGCTTTTGATGATTACACTGTAATGGACGCCGTCCTAATGGGTAATGAAAAGCTATACAAAATAATGCAAGAAAAAGACGCAATTTATATGAAGGACCCATTCACTGATGAGGATGGAATTCGCGCATCAGAGTTAGAAGCTGACTTTGCTGATATGAATGGGTGGGAAGCCGAATCTGAAGTTGGTGTTATTTTAAGTGGTCTTGGTATAGGTTCAGACTTACTTCAAACGCACCTGAAGGACCTACAGGCCGATGTTAAAGTAAAGGTACTTTTAGCATCAGCTCTTTTTGGAACTCCTGATATCCTTTTACTTGATGAGCCAACCAACCATCTTGATATTAAGGCCATTCAATGGCTTGAGAATTTCCTTCTCGACTTTAAAAATACCGTTATTGTTATTTCCCATGATAGACACTTTTTAAATAAGGTCTGTACAAATATTGCAGATATCGATTTTGGAAAACTTACAGCTTATGCTGGAAACTATGAGTTTTGGAAGAGTTCAAGTGAGCTAGCTCAAAAGCTTAGATCTTCTGAGAATAAGAAAGCTGAAGAGAAAGCGCAGGAGCTTAAAAACTTTATTCAGCGCTTCAGTGCTAATGCTTCAAAGTCAAAGCAGGCAACTTCAAGACAAAAACAACTTGAAAAACTACAGCTTCACGAGCTTCCGGTTTCAACAAGAAAATATCCATACGTTGATTTCAAACCAAATAGAGAAGTAGGAAAAGAAATTCTTCGTGTTGATGGAATTACTAAATCTATCGACGGTGTAAAGATTCTTGATAATGTTTCTTTCGCAGTAAATAAAGATGATAAGATTGTCTTCTTATCAGAAAACGATCTTACTCAGACGACACTATTTGATATCATTTCAGGAGAGATTGAACCAGATAGTGGAACATTTGAATGGGGATCAACAATCACATCTTCATACTTTCCATCTGATAACTCTAAGTATTTTGAAAGTGGGTCGTTAAATCTTGTTGATTGGTTAAGACAGTACTCTCAAAATAAAGAAGAAAGTTTTATTCGTGGTTTTCTTGGTAAAATGCTCTTTTCTGGAGAAGAGGCCCTTAAGAAGACTAATGTTCTCTCTGGGGGAGAGCGAGTAAGATGTATGTTATCTAAGATGATG
>Ga0100393_10007026_pt1 | contig 9949 bp, 8 predicted proteins | sample CryGeymeta201517_FD_81546 | JGI IMG/M metagenome (GOLD analysis project Ga0100393, IMG submission 81546) | Groundwater microbial communities from Crystal Geyser aquifers in Utah, USA - Crystal Geyser metaG 2015-17 | ecosystem: Environmental > Aquatic > Deep subsurface > Groundwater | place: USA... | reverse complement strand
CTAAAGTAGGGCTTCTTTAAAGTATAGTCTGAAACCCCGTACCGAAAGCCCCAAAAAGACTATCATTCATCCCCATGTTTAAACGTGGGGCTTTCTGGTATTGGGGTAATATCTTCCTACATCTTGATTCCTTCCTCCCAATTCTTTATAATCTCCCCATGGCCAAGAAAGAACAAAGAGTAATTTTTGCTTTTGTCTGTACTGTCTGTAAAAGCCAGAATTACATCACCACTAAAAACAAGCTGAACATCCCGGAAAAATTGTCTTTGAACAAATACTGCAAGATGTGCAAAAAACATACTAAGCACAAGGAGTCGAGCAAGTTAGACTAATAAATTTTGCACATCGCAGTCCTCCGATTAATCGCTCCGTGAGCCGTGTACGAATAGTACTGAAAAGGCGAACGGCAAGATAAGGAGGGCAAATGTGCAGGAAACATACCAAGCACAAGGAATCGGGTAAGCTGGATTAGTGATTGGTTAGTTGGTTACTTAGTTAATTAGTTAATTAGTTACTTAGTTACTTCGTTATTAGTTAAGTGGTTAAACAGTTCTTGGTTAGCTAGATATCCAACGAGAGATATGTTTAAGTTTGAGGAGTTGCATGTATATCAACGAGCAATCGAACTATCCGTTCAAATCTTCGAAATAACAAAGAAATGGCCTCAAAGATACCAGTATAACCTTGCGGATCAGTTTCTGAGAGCGTGTTTATCGATTTCATTAAATATAGCTGAAGGAAGTAGCCGTTCCAAGAAAGATTTCTGTCATTTTCTTTCTATAGCAAGAGGGTCAGCATATGAAAGTATTCCCCTGATTACGATCGCTTATAGATTAAGGCTTATATCTAAACAAGAGAAAGAAATAGTTTATAATGAAATTAACTCCATCGCAAAAATGCTAAGCAAATTAAGAACATCTTTATAACTTTAATACTAATTAACCAACTAACTAAGTAACTAATTAACTAAGCAACTAAAATGGCCAAAGGCACCACCATATTCATAATAATCCTTACTTCCCTTGCTTTCTTACTGCTGGGAATAAATATCGGAAAGAGACTTCCCAAATTTGACCAGGAAAACTCTTCCGGTCAAGCCCAACCAACCCCATTTCCCACCAATACGCCTATACCCTCACCCACCATTTCATTCCTGCCATCCTCTTCTACTACAAGCGCCACCACAAAACCAAAAACCAAATCATTATCCACCTATCAGGATAAAACCTGCGGTTTTTCCGTTTCTTACCCGTCGTCATTTCTATCCACTAAGACCGTGAACAACAACTCGTTTATTCTGGCTGATCCGGACAACGAAAAGGAGGCTATAGCGGCTACCTGCGCTGAAGTGATCCCCAGGCCGCCGGTGTCTTCAGATAAAATTGAGGCAATTAAGCTCGACGGTGTACCTGCCACACTTTACCATGATTCTTACTCTGATGGTTCACCCAGGGATGAGTTTATCGTCAAGCATCCGAAAACCGGGATAGAGATAATCATTGCAGGTTTCGGAGAATCCTTCAAACAGGCTACCACCTCCTTCAAATTCCTGTAAGAGTGTTTAATCTGCCTAAATAACAAAGTCATTCTGGTAAGTGGAGCGCACCCAGAATCCCCATAGGATCCTGGACGCACTTCGTTTGCCAGGATGACGGGAGGACAAACTACTTTTCAAACAAGCTGTCACAACCTAATCAAAATGATGTCCGACCTCGTATGCACCATATACCATATTAGGATAAGAATGTTTTATAATGCTGATTATGAGATTCAAAGGCATTATATGGGTAATTAAATTTCCTGCAGTATTACTAAAGACCTTCTACCATAAGTTGAATTCTAAGAGGTTTGATAGAAATTTCCATGAACACATCAGGGCGGTATATTCTGATCCTTTATTTACTGATGAGAGTGATAAGTTTCAAAAACATAGACGAAAAATCTCTGAGTTAGCCAGCAATCAGGGAAAAAATAGAACTGTTTTAGAGGTGGCGGCTGGTGCAGGATGGCAGGCTGTTTCTTTGAGTAATTTTGATTTTGATAGAGTTGTGGCTACAGATTTGCAGAAAGAGAGGATTGATTTTGCCAGAAAAACGCTTAGGGTGGAGAATATTGAGTGGATGACGGCTAATATAACTGATTTATCCTTTGAGGATAAGGAATTTGATGTGTCTGTAGTAAGCGCAGGGTTACATGATTTACCTAAAGAGATGTTGTCGGAGGGAGTAAGTGAGCTGGCAAGAGTGTCGAGGAATGATGTAGTAATCTTTGAACCAACAAATTATCCCGAAAGGAATTTTTGGGGTGAAGTGATAGGCTTTATAGGCTCGATTCTGGATGAATCGAATCATTTTTCTGATTTTGTAAAAACAGATTTGGATGGTTTGTTCAGCAAGAATGGTTTTGAGAAAGATATATGTTGCGGTGTGTGGAGTAGTATTATGACAATAAAAAGGTATAGAAGAAAGGTTTAGAGCCCATCTCGAAACTTGACATCATTGGAAACGAGGTCGGACCTCGTATAAGATACCATATCAAAATATTAAATAATGATATTTAATATTAAGTTGTGTATCAAATATCTGCAAAAGAGGTTAGTTGCCTAGACAGGAAACTTTAAGATATAATCACTTTAGGACTTAGAAAATATGGCCATAGTTCAATGGTAGAATGGAGGTCTCCCCGCCTGCATTGCATAAATAGGTCCGTAGGTTAATGGTAGACCAGGGGTCTCCAAAACCCCTAGTGGAGGTTCGATTCCTCCCGGACCTGCAATTTCTGCGGGCAGGCAAAACCTCTATTGGGAGTTTACTGGAAATTCCATCAGGAATTTTCATGTATTCGACTCCACCTGGCCCTGCTTAGAAATTAGCTTTACTTAAATATATCAAATTGACAACTCCCCTGAAGAGAATCGAACTTTTACAGACTGCTCCAAATTATTGTACGTGGTATAATTTTCCGTATGATTTCCATACAAAAGGCTAATACCAAAGATGCTGCTGAAATTAAAAGACTGCTTAAGGAGTCATGGATGAGCGCGTATTCCTGTATTTATTCCCCTGAAGAAATTGATATTGTCACTTCTATTTGGCATAAAATAGAACTTCTTAAGAAGCAAATCAACAATCCAAATATCCTATTCCTTGTTGCCAAAGAAAACAGGAAATTAATCGCTATCTGCAATGTAGAATTCGTAGCTAAGAATAAGTCAATATACATTCAAAAACTATATGTGGCACCCATATATAAAAGGCAGGGAATCGGATCAAAATTGATGAATAAGGTTATCGGTACTTTTCCAGACGCAACCAAAATAACTCTTGAAGTGGAAACCGAAAATCACAACGGACAGGCTTTTTACCGAAAACATGGATTTAAGGCTGTAGGTAAAAAGCAGTTTCAAGTGAAAAATGTCCTTATGGATTGCCTGGTAATGGAAAAACAACTAGCTTAAAACTACCTCTTTAAAAAATAAATTTCTGGTGAAATAAGAATGGTTTTCAAACTGAAACAAGTCTCCACTTCTATCCAGATGGTCCGAAGTTTGGCTACAAGAGCCTGCACAAATTTAATCTCTCCCACTTCGCTAAAGCTTCGCGGGACTAACTCGCAGTAAGATTCTTCTTCAATTTACGTATGATCATCAACTGCGAATTAAGCAAAGCCCTTATTCCGCGTTCGAATCGCGGCGGACCTGCAAATAAAGATCGATAAGTTTTGACACATCTTTTTATTAATGCTACAATTCCACGCTATGAAGCTCCAAAATGGATTTACGCCTTTGGTAGTCTTGCTCATTGCCGCAGTTGTAATCACAACAGCCATCGGAGGGCTTTCCGCATATTCCAAAATTAAGGAAAGTAAAGACATAGAGAATAAGCCTGAGGAGATACCTGACTTCTATATAGAAGAATTCCCCACTTCCACCCCTACCCCATCCCTCAAACCGACTTTAAAACCCCTCCCCACGCGAATCCCGCTCTCACCTACTCTCTTAACAGCCAAAATTAATGTGCAAATCAGCGATAATGGCACCCCGATATCTGATTCCTCTATATATTTTTTCCTCAGAAACGAAAGTAGCGCTCAGGAGCAAATAATAAAGAATGCCAATTCAGGTTACTGGACGCTGTCAGGTCTCAAACCCGCAAAATACAAGATGTATGTCTCATATTCCTACAATGACTATATGAACATCGAAAAAAATTGTGACGGATGTCAAAACAAAGAGGAGATATCAAACCCCGGATCATGCGGATATACAGTCGATCTTAGTGCCGGAGACAATATTCAACTTTTTTGTACTTTACGCCGGGTCAAACCGCTCTCGAGCCAACCGGTCGATTTCCAACCCTCAGACGACTCTACACCTCCTAACACAAATATCTATTATCCCCAGCCAAACGGACCCATAACCTACAAAATAGACGGTCAAATCTGCGCTATCGCGAACCCGCCAAACGACAATTCCGGTCCGGAAGGAATAGAAACTGAATACAGGTTTGACAACGAAAACTGGTCAGGTTTTACAGTAGGTCGCGGATACCTATGCACACCATCACTTTCAAACGGACCCCATACCCTTTCTTACCGCTCAAAAGACAGAGTAGGAAATGTGGAGTCTACAAAAACACTGCAATTTACGGTAAATATCCCGGGAAATTAATCCATAATGGATTGAAGGAAAGCCGAGAACCCTTGTTATAAGTATCTTTTCTAATAAGATTGCCTACTGGCGGGCCGGATATTTTCAAGAAATTTTCCCCTCTTTAAATTATTCCCTTTTTATGATTATGATAGTTATAAGGTATTATGATCCGCTTGTTTTTTCTTATTATCTTTATGTATTTATTGATATTCTACAGGCATGACCCTGTTTTGGCCCAAACCAATACCCCACCTCCCACTTTCGGACCTACATGTTCAGTCACCCCGACTATCGACCCCAGTAGTAGTCCTGTCCCATCCTCTACCACTTCGCCTACGTCTACACCCACAATTACCGCTTCAAATACACCTCCTCAACCGACTGTCACACCTTCACTGACTATCTTTGCCACCGCTTCACCACCTGTATCCGGTAATACGAATCAGACCTTTACCTATTTGGGGATAGCAGCCTTTTCGGCATTAAGCGGTATGACCATTTTCCTTTTTACTTCGAAAATATAATTCGATTTTTTATTGCCACACAAATCTAATGGTAAATGTGATTTCCCGGCAAAGTTTGGAGACTTCAACATCACTATTATTGAAAGTAGCCAGTTGAAGCGTGCGAGGACTGGCGGTAGGTGCGGTTGTGGTAACCCCTGGAAGCGAAAGCGGTTGCATAAAATCTTCTTTCATCACTACAGTAGGAACGACCGTTGGTTTAGGTGCAGAAGATCTGCCAATAAGTTTGTTTACATAAGATACAATAGATTCCCATAAAGACGGTTTCTCATCACTTACTCCCAAAACAACAGTCCTGAAATTGGACAATTGGGCAACTTTAACTTGGCAGTTTATATCTATGTAAACCTTGTAATTGACAGAATTGAAACCCTCAAAAGGAATCCTGTAAATCCATGAGGCTGTATAGATATCATCCGATCCTTCTCTGGTGGGCGGTTTGGAGGTGGATACATTTCCGGAACGAGCAATTTCCACACCATTCCGTTCTACGTGGAAAACGACATTGTCCACCTCTGTATTATTATGCTCAGCATCAGCCACTTTAGCCTTGGCTATGAAAGTGACTACCTCACCGGGCGAAAGATTGCCTGTATAGTCCATGTCATAACAATTGCATGATACCGGTAGTATCGGTGTGGGAGTGGGAAGATCAACAGTCGGTGTGGGTGTCATGGTAATAGTAGGAGTAGTAGTCGGTACAGCAGTGGGAGTGATGGTAGGAATTCTGGTAGGAGTGGAAGTGGGACCTGTCGGTGAGGGTGATACTGTGGAAGATGGCTCAATTGAAACAGTAGGCGTAATTGATGGCCGTATGGTTGGGGTTACGGTAGGAAGTGGTATTGTGGGAGTGGCAGTCACCGTGGGAGTACGGGTGGGAGTCATGGTAGGGGTGGGAGTATTTGTGGGACAAGGGATGTCGATAGTATCACCCCACGAGGGTAAAGATTGGTTTGTCGGAGCGACAAATCCCCAAATACAACCATTATCGCTAAAACAGCCCTCCAACCAATTATTACGTTTGCACATCTTATTATTTGTATATTTACAGGTACTCGGATCACCCGGCACAAAAGTCCCTTCACGGTAACAAACATCACTGCAGGAAGTTTCAATCGGTCCTTCGTGTCCAGTAGCATAAATAGTACAGACTTCGTTGTGAGAATAGCGATAATGCAAGGTACATCCGAGAGATCCACAAAAGTCTGCAGGTAAAGTAGTTGAATAATCAAGGCCGAATCCTAAGATCGCACTATTACTATACCCCGGTCCATAAAAATTAAAATATAAACCGCTTGCCGGACTACCGCTTCCGGATTGGACAGTAGAATGGGCTACAATCTTCCTAGTCGTACTGTCATATGTCATTTCACAATGAGCTAAAATATCTGGATTGATAACATTTGACGGACAGTTTTCTAAAGCATAAGTCGGCACTATATTACTGGAATAAAAAATAATACTAAGAAGAAAAACACTAAAACCAAATTTTTTATTGAACATATATTTTTCCTTCAAATTTAGTCGTTCCATTTTCCAGTATTTTAAACGAGTAGAAACCTATGTCGGCTAAAGCTGTAGAATAAACTTGCCGGGGGCTGAGTACTGTGGATTTAACTAGTGAATCGTCTTTATATATTTCCAATGAATACACGATAGAAGGGTCTTTGTTGACAAAATAAGTATCATGTTCCCTATCTTTCGCAATCATATCGGTCGATATGGTCCCATTTTCTATCACAATTTCATACGCCTTTATTTGTTTAGTCGTATTAGTTTCCGGTGAATAAAATTCATTTTGAATTGCACCTGTCGAGGTTGGAAAAGGGGAAGAAACGGGTCTAAAAATAGTTGGTGTAATTGGCGAATGATAAGAGTTTTTGTACTGGCGGATAAACTTGGGCACAATCTGAATACCTCCCGCTACAATGATGACGAGAATAACAAGCCCAATCAATATTCGCTGCCATATTGGTTGGGCTCTCTGTAAGGATGGTTGCTGTTCTTCCATAGGTATACATTAAATTCCCCATGATCCAGTCTAAACTATCTATATAATAGGAAATCTCGCATATAAATACAAGCGCTATCGGATAATTATTTAGAAGCTGTATTAAAACCTCCTACTTTAAGTCATTTAGGAATTTTTTTACCTGTTTTTATCCGTATATATTTCAGTGCAAAAGAATTACTACTGTGGCGTAATGGGAAATCGGAAGACTTCTATCCCAGTCTAAGAAATAAACCTTCCTTTTTTATGTCTTGCAAAATGTTTTTATTTCTGCTGTACTGGTATTATTATGTGGCAACTTCTGGCTGCCATTTTTGGGGCAGTGATTGGTTTTAGCGCCGGTACTGCCGGTCTGACTCAAATTTTTCCCTCTTCCCCGTCAGGTGAAAATATACCGGTTACTCCCTATCAGTTAAAGAGCTGTTACAGTCCGGAGTCGGGCATCAACCTCACCCTCAAATGGCCTGATAATTTTACCGGTGTCAGCGACAGAAGACCTGAACTCAATCCTGCTTTCTTCCCGTCAAATCCAACTACAAATGATCTCTTTAATGCTTCCCCTGACTGCCAAAACCTTGTTTTGGGAAAGGAAGAAGGAGCCGCAACGCCCAGATCAGAGAGAACATATATATTAGTCAGGAAAGACTTACGAACACCCAGCTGTAAGACGGATGAACTCTCCGGTCCCTACGGCACGGGAGTCTGTACCGGCTGGAATACTGACCGAAATGGCCGGCCTGTACCTGATCACCGCGGTACATGCACTCTTGACCAATATACTGATTTGAGAAAAATAGCTGATCTTAATCAAGACGGACAGATCTATGAAATCTTCTGGAATCCGTTCAGCTATAACGTCAGCTGCAATTATAAGCAGAATGCCAATTGCGGACCGGGTTCCCGCCAGAATGTGAACATGAAAGATTTCATCTATGTTTTAAAGAAAAGAGATGCCTTTGACCCGGACACTAACCCGAGATGCCTTTCCTCGTGGGATCCCAAACAGGATATTGAAGCCTGTTCCCATTTCTTCGATGTCTACCTGGCCGAGGATGTTTATGAAAACATGCAGACCATGGAAACACCTGACATCGAAGACTATGATAATCCCAATTATTTTCTAAAACAGGTAGTTGAAAATTGTAAAGACGAATCCCTGGTTGTCCCTGCTCCCGAAGCTAATTTGACTTTACCGCCTCTTTTTCTGGCATCCCCTTTTGTCTGGCAGTCTGACCAGACTCAATATAATCTGGATAAAATCATGCCTGAAAATCAAATAGAAAAAGATAATTATGATTCATATGTCTGGCAGCATCCTGACATTTTTTATAACCCGGCAGACAAACTGACTATAAATCTGATAAATCCCGGAGGTGAACCGCAAACTTTATCGGATTTTACCGTCTGTTCTCTGACTGCAGCTCAATCACTAATCACTTTAAACACCCCGGGGATACCGGACGGATCGTCTTTTTCTATGGCTTCCCCGCTAGACTGTTATGATCCTATCGGCACTATCCGTTTCAAAGACAACGATATAACCCGCAGTTATAAGGTGTATGTCAAAATCACTGCTCCGCAGACATTTATCCTTCTTGATTGGAACAACAATACTCAAGGGTATTTCTACAGCCTGACGCAGCGCAATTACCCCGCCAATACTCAATACAGCCCCGCACTACAGCTTACTAAACTGGAAATGATCAGTCAAAACACCTGGACTTGGGCTACACCCTGGTGTAAACCGGCTATCTACCTTTATCCGGAAAAGGAAGCAGAGATGAATGTAAGACTGAATGTCGACGGGAAAATTACTGTCAGTGATCCTTTGTATGACAAGAATTATGGTTGGAATGTGAAAGCCTATCCTGATGGAAGGATTATCAACAAATCAGATAACATTGAACATTTAACCCTCCTTCGCCAAGGCTACGGCGGGCAAGCATTTAATAGAATCTATCCATACTTATACTACGAAGCGGATGTAAATGTGACCCTGCCTAAAGCAGGGTGGGTAGTTAAAAACTCAAATCTCAAAACTCAAATCTCAAAAATAATGAAGGATATTGGATTTAACGGGCAAGAAATATCGGACTTTCTCTCCTACTGGTTGCCAAGACTGACCGAGAAACCATACTACTTTGTCTCCCTTATGCCTGAGGAGATGATAAACCGGAAAGAGACTCTCTTCTTTTCCCAAACTCCGGATACTCTGATCAGAGCCAGGTTTGTCTTTGAAGGCCTGAATCTGCCAACCTTTGTCACTCCCCTTTCCATACCGAAACATACAAGGTCAGGCTTCACCGTCACCGACTGGGGTGGAACCTTGGTAGGCGAAAGCTGCAGTGAGGTGGAAGTGAGGTAGAATAAAAAACGGATTTAAAATATAATAATATAATAGAATAAAATTACTATGGAAGAAAACATCGGAAATTTCTCACTGGCTAAAATTCAGTCAATACTTTCAAACAGGAAATATTTGCTTATTATCGTTCTTATTTTTGTAGGAAGCGTCTTCGGACTCCTATCTCTTATCCCTTCCAAAAAAGAACCACCAGCAACCGGATTACCGCACCCCAGTATCAACCCTTCCATTCCATTTGACAACATAAGCTATCCTAGCAAACCGCCTACTACGATCAGTCCGTTTCCTAAAAAAGATGCAATTATTGCCAAGGTAGGAGAAGAGAACATCTACCAGTCTGACCTTAACATCGAAATGGACGGCTATCCTCCGGTGAAAAACCTGGACGTCAGGGATTT
>Ga0100393_10007025_pt1 | contig 9949 bp, 7 predicted proteins | sample CryGeymeta201517_FD_81546 | JGI IMG/M metagenome (GOLD analysis project Ga0100393, IMG submission 81546) | Groundwater microbial communities from Crystal Geyser aquifers in Utah, USA - Crystal Geyser metaG 2015-17 | ecosystem: Environmental > Aquatic > Deep subsurface > Groundwater | place: USA... | reverse complement strand
GGCTGCTGCTGCTGCTGCTGCTGCCCGTATTGAGGCTGCTGCTGCTGCTGATTCACCAGAGGAGACCCACCGTAGCTACTCCCCCAGTTACCAGATTGAGATTGCGCAATAACCAATGCGCCCTGAGGTGGCGGTGCTGGTGAATTCATGATTGGCTTAGAAGCCGCAGACTATATTTTTCCAAATTGTTTATGATAGAAAATGAGAGCAGTTGTCAGCGGTATAACGTTCATTTCAGCAAAACAAAACGAAACAAAACATTTCGTGAAAAACCTACCGAAGTCGATTTTTTCATATCTGATAAGGATTTTTGAGCTCCTACAGGTGCTACTTCGAATGGATTCTGTCGGTCTGTGTCTTTTTTGGACACCAAATCAAATTGGTCCATCGAAGCAAATTTGGCGTAAGCTTGATCCGCAAGTGATTTTGCGGCGGCGGGCGCTGAGCCATTATTGTTATCAAGAAGCCCGTCGTTTTGACCATGCAAAGCATTCATTGATAAAGTAGGGCCCGGGGCTGGCGCTGCCTGCTCGTGAACGGGTCCTTCTTGTTGTGCGGGTGGGGGAGCTCCAAATTGGTTGTCGGCTGGGGGAGCACCATACTGCCCAGCAAAATCATTCGCGGGAGGAGCACCATACTGCCCAGCAAAATTATTTGCGGGAGCCTGCGCTGGGGGAGCGCCGTACTGTCCAGTGAAATTATTCGCGGGAGCCTGTGTAGGTGCGGCACCAAAAGGAAAATCATTGATAGGAGCTTGGGCAGGTGGGGCGTTATATGCAAAATCGTTGTTTGCGGGAGCTTGTGCTGGGGAAGCACCGTATGCAAAATCATTCGTCGGGGCAGGAGCTTGGGCAGGGGTTCCAAAACCAGTGAAATCAGGTTGCGGCGAGCCAAATCCAAGAGTTGAAGGTGATGCTTGTGCTCGTGGGGTAATCGAAGTTGGGGCTGTATTGACACTGGGTGGAGGAACACCTCCTTGAGCTTGCGAGTCAAATGGGGTTCCGGCAGATTGACTGTAATTTTGCTGCTGCTGGGGAGGAGCACCGTACTGTTGCTGAGGTGGAGCACCAGGGTAGGCTTGAGGGGCGACTCCGTAGGACACCATAGCACCAGGGGCGGCTCCAAAGGGCTGCACGAAAACAAGATACACGAGATGAGATAAATTCACATAATTTTCGAAAATAAAATCGAAAAAATTGGCTTACATCGTTGCCACCCTGAGGCGGAGGAGCGCCATATCCATTCTGTGCGCCAGGAGCCGTGGCAAATCCATAACTGTCGGGCTGCGAAGGAGGCAGCGCCGGCACTAATTGTTGCTGCGGGGCAGGCTCCTCGAGAAAGTCCAAAAGTAATGATTGACCAGCTTCACTAATTCTGGGAGGCTCGTTGGACTTGGCTCTTTCCGCATTTTCCTTTAAGGAGTTCCTGATGGCTTCTTGCAAGTAGGCTTCTTCCTCGTCTGGATTATGGGGTGCCTCAATCGCGGCAATTCCTGAACTGCGACGACTACTGCTATAAGCTCCGCGTTCGGCGAGTCTTGCTGGCGCCGAAGGAGCACCGCGAGGATCGTTGGGTGCCAATCCCAACCGGTACACCTTGGGAAAGGAAAAGAAAGTTTGTCCGTCGACATAAAAATCGTACTGCCGAAAGCCAGGAGTAGGAGACAACGGAGGCGAAGCATGGGCGACAACTTTCAAGACGTGATTACCCCGCATAGTCCACGAGTGCTCGAAGACACCACCACGGCTACTGGAATAATGGACTTCCTGTCCGTCGGCAAGAATCAATCTTTTTCCCGAGGTGATGCTCCACACCAAAGTAACATCATGCTCCTCACCGCGACAAGCAGTTCCTGTCTCACCGGCAGCTAGGGCCTCAGGATTGGCAAATCCGAATCGCCTGCGCAGTGTTATGCAAAGTCATGAAGAAAGGTGATTTTAGCAAGATAAAAAAGTTAGTCGCTCGAGAGATGATTATCATCGGTGCATTGCTCCATATTTTTCAGAAGATTCCTGTAGAATCGATACCATGAACGTCTGTCCATCAACCATGAACCCTAAGGAAACGGCAGGATGCGTTGGAGAAACAATTCGCCCACCGCCCACCATGGTCGTAATGATGATAGTGCTTGGACCACAGTGCAAGCTGGATTCTTCCCAACGAACAAACGAACAAGTGTAGTAGTCAACAGACTCTACATCGAAAGAGATCAGACGTACCAGCGAACACGGCGTTTTGTGCTGGCGATAAGCTTTCCACTGGCAACAGCGGTAAAATCAATCTGATACACGACCGGCATTCTTGCCGTACTGGGCATGGGGACACTAGCTCCTCTACTAGCCATTGTGCGATAAGTTGATTGTTGCGATAGTATTATTAACGTGGTTGGCTTGTTTTAAAGATATGGCCGTTCGATGATTGCGAAGGTAACTCTTGTTATTTATCTCTTGAAATATGTAACAACTGCGTGTTATTATTATTACTAGTAGTAGTAGTATAGAGTTTGCAGTGCAGCAGCAAGCAGGATCAAAGTAGGTCCCGTATAAATTTGGTCCAGTCTTGTGAAGCAGCTATTGGCGCAGTTGAGCAAAAAAGCAAAAGCACAGCAGTGCTCTAGCTACCTTTAATGTATCAGTATGTTTTAGCTTTGGTGTTTCTGTCTATTAGCTCTGTTCGCGTGTTACTGCGCTCGACGAGTAGCGTCTCGACCCATGGATTCCCAGGAATTTTGACCCTCTGCGTTTTCGTCCACTTCTTCAACCGTCACGGTCGACTGGTTGTTGCGCCGTCCTTGTTGTTGGCCAGCAGAAGCGTTGGGATTGTTTTGGTTCATGGCCACGAATGCCCCGCCTACAACGGCAGCACCTAACACTGCAATCCCACCCCCAACTTTGATCCACATGTTATCTTCTTCCTCTTGACGTCGTTGTTCTGGAGCGGAGGAACTGACCGTGGGAATTCCGCCACTATCCATGGATGCATGACCTTGCGTCTCGGCTAATTCTGGCATGTGCAACTCTTCTCGATTACGAACTGCATCGGCAAGTCGTTCGCTGTAGTCCAAGGGTTGTATGGCTGCCTGCTCCTCCGATCCAACAGAATTAACAATAGGACTCCAAGGAGAATCAGAGGAAGAGACAGTCTGTTGGTTGGCACTGGCTGTTGCCAGCGAAGTATTGCCTGGCGTTGGAGACAGAGTGTTTATGGTTTCCTGCTTTTTGTGTGTTTCCAAGATGAGCCCTTGCAACGTTTTCTTCATGCCGTTTATCAGTTCCTTGTCATTCGTACCGTTTGATATTTTCATACAAAACTCATTCTTTTCCGTCTACATTGTTGAAAAGGAGAGTAATAAAAAAAACAAAAGTTAACGACGCACAAGGTGCATTTGTAAACGAGCAGCGCTGCGAACTTACCTTATCAATCAAGCGCAGCTCAAAGGCATCACAAATCAGTTCCATCACCATGGCTAAGTCATCGGAAATGTCCTCCGCAGTAGCTGTAGCTTCTCGGTCCAAGGGCACAGATTTCGGTTTCTTTTCATCGTCGCCGGCTTTTCTTGGCGGGTCAACTGGACTAGTACTCGGAGACAACTTACTTGCAGCAGCTGTAGCTTCCCACTCTGCTGCAGACTGCGCTGCGACAGATTCACCGGCATCCTTTTGCAATGTACGATCGCCCGCACTTGTAGCCTCCTCTGGCTTAACAAGCGGCGCTTTAAAGGGATCCACGTTCGCCTCTTTAGTTGAAATCTTATTCAGCTCTACAGTAGTGACAACATCAGTAGCGGCGACGACTTTTGTTAACGCCATCGCTGCCTGTGGTTGAGGCAAAACATCCCAGTTATTCGGCTTTTTCTCGACTGACTCTTCTAGATTACTCAAAGCGACCTCCTCCGATTTGCTCATTGGCTTTATCACTTCCTGGAGTGCATCAGGCTTTTCTGGACTTATTGTCTTCTTCCTTCCAGACTCATTGTTGTCATGTGTATTGGTATTTTGTGGAGCTGGCTCTTCCGGGGTAACCTCGTTTGTTGTCGTGCTCGCTTCGTTCCTGTGCTCTTCATTGTCTCCTCCGCGATGGAAAAAATCACTCACGAATCCAAACAGACTGGCAATGGGACCAATAATATGATTGATATTCTCGTCTTCCGTAGACAGCACTTGAAGATTTCGAGCCACTACCTGACCGTTGTGAACAGCACTGACTGCGGCAGAAGTAAATGTAGCATGTGATCCACATGCTGCCCGGCGAAGGTCACCCTGGTGGGTGAAAATGACTTCCTTTGCAATGACAGTAAGCCCGTGCATCCATCCGTGTCTAGAGACTTCCGAGCCAAAGTGCGCGAGAGACATGATATTCTTGGCAAATTCCACCGCCACAACTCCAGTCTGAGCACATCGTGCCGCAGACAGGCTCACTTCGAGCGCTTTCACAGAGCTTTGGATGTTTCTCCATACAATTAGCAAACTCGGTATTTTGACTTGCGCTGTTATACTGGTGACTCCACTAGTAGCATTCGTCTCAGATTGAACTTTCGAGACAATCGTATCATCATCGCCGCTCAAGAGAATTGTCATGGGGTCCACAAACGACAGAAATTTGGCGTAAGGGAGGAATGATGTTGGTGGAGCTTCGTTGGTGTCTTGAAGATGTAGAGATGCATCCTTGCCATCTTCTAACAAACGAGACAAAGCTTCACAAGCCACTGCCCACGCCCGGATCCTCATCATTTCCAACCCCACCAATGGCAGCAACAGAAGAAAGATGCGAAGAGAAGTTGTAAAAGACTGAGACACGGATGCAGCGGAAATGTGCCACAGCAGCGTCAAACAAGCAGGACATCGTCGAATAATGGCAACACTCAAAGCCAGGTCTCTGGAAGGTGGAAAATGTTCAACATTTCGTTTATAGGCCGCGACGGCTGGCTTGGCTCGATCGTCGATGTTCATGGAAGCCAACATGGCATGCAGTCCTAGGAGTGGGTCCTTTGCAGAATTACTATTGGTAGTACTGGCAGGAACAGCACCTGTGCCGGCTTGGGTCGAGGAAGTCGCTGCTGGTCGTGTCTCATCAGATTGCGACTGTGGATGTTGAAGAGAATGGACTTCGTTCGACATTTGATCCGTGGCCAGATTAAGCATTGGTAACAAATCGTTCAATTCCAGTTCCTGCTGTTCTAGGGTAGCATTATTTGCAGGTGTCGAAGTGGGAGGTGCTGGATTTGTTGTAGACTCAGACGTACTTTGTTGTGATGGATGTTGAGACGGCTGCTCGGTTGTCGACTGCTGTGGCTGAGGAGGTGTGTAAGACCAATAATCCACAATCCAACGTAGCATGGCCAATTGCAGTAATTCATCTTCTTGCACAGAGTCTCCAACAGACGCAAGAATATCTCGCAATGTCAGTCGTAAGGAATAACGCACCAACTCTGAAAACCATTCCATGTTATGGTGGTCGTCATAGGCAAGCAATAAAGTTCCCGTGGACAAAAAGAATGGGGCTGCTAGATGTGGCATTGTCAGGATATCAAAATTAACAAAAGTTATCCACAAGGCCGATGCATACAATACCAATAGACACAGTTGAAAAATATCTCGCTCCGACTTTGCCGGATGTGGAACCAAGTAAACGGTCGCAATGGCCACCATGCACACTGTGATAAAAATGTTCCACAAAAAGCCGCCTCGTGTTGCATTCAACCCTGCTAAGAACGAGATAGTTCTCATCTGTAGCACCGTTGGAGTAAATAATCCCACCAAACAAAGATAGCGTATCTGTTTCGGGTTCAATCGTTCCAGCGTTTCGGGGATGCGATTGGGTATATTCACAATGGAGTCCACACCTCGCTGGATTCGGCGGGGTAAATCATGAGCATTCAAATAGATCCAAGATCCCACCAAGAGACATGCCACCACAATTGTTTTGGGGTACCATAAATACCACGTCATCCAGCACAACATTTTGCACTGCGCTCCCAAACACATCAACAGTACGGCCACACGTATCTTGACATCCAAATTCCAAAATTCACGCGCCAAATGCCACAAAAAATGGCTCCAAAGTATATGCAGAGGATGACGAATCAATCGTTGTTGCAAGCGTTGTCTCATGGCAACACGACGTTGGAGGGTTTGAATGGTACCGGGACGGTTGTTCTTTTTGTTGGAGGAAGAATAAGAAGATGATGATGACGACAAAGGAGGAACCACAGCAATTCGATTGTTGGCCACAATTTCTGCCGAAGTAATACCGGGTGTGTTGACCTCTTCCATAATTGCTTCATCATCCTGCTTGTTACTCGTCGTCGTAGAAGGTGCCTCTAGTGGTACCCACTCGTCTTCTTCTTGCGATGGACCATCATTCGGAGTTGCCATCGCGGATGACATTTTCGAAAATAAATGTAATAGTACTTATTACTGTAGTCTAGTTGTATGATGGCTATTTTGTGTCATCCGTTTGTTTCAATCACAGCTCTCCCTCCTCTGGTTCGACTGTTTTGTTAGTTGTTCTCGGTGTCAAATAATTGTGCAGCCAGCAGAAAATGCAGTTGATTGATTTCCCATTAAATATCGAAATTCTGTTTTGTGAAGGTTTTTGATGTTCGTTTGCGTTGTCGTGTTGCATGTGTAATTAACACATGTGTTGAGATGAAGGCAACTCCTTCATTGCGTCACGTTCGTGACTTGATCTGCCACGGAAACAGACAGACTACTAGTAGTTAGCTACCAGGTACTACTACTAGCTACTACTATCTAGACCTACTAGTCTACTAGGTACGACTACTTACAGTAGCTACTACTCGTACCATAGTAGGTTTTATGAACAAGATAAGAAAAGAGGTGAGGTGAAAACCGCATTTTATTATTTTTATTTTCTGGAATATACTAGTTAAACCAACTATTCACAGTTATGAGCAGAAAAATGTCTGGCGCGATCTGACGAGGGATCAAATTCGATCTGATAACCTCTTCATCTGCTGACTACTGTAATTGCTTATTTGCTTGGCAGTCCGTGAGATCTGCACAGTTGTCAAAATATTGTTTATTCCTACTAGTGAACTGGTTCTGTTTATAGAAGTATTTGAGTCTTTTATATGGATTTGTGTGTTGGAGCAATGTATGCACGGCGGTGCCTACAAATCGGCTGCCTTCCTCCACAAATCGACATCACCGTGGTCAATAAAGTATTGTGCTCTGGTGTGCTGTGCTTCCTTTACCCTCTTTTTAAAGAAAGGGCTGTCACCCGAGTTCCTGTACGAGGGACAGTCAAAGCAGCCGCGTTGAGGACATTGTCCGGTATCTATGGTCGCGAAGAGAAATGGTGTGTCGTGAGTTTTAGCAGCGCGAGGCAGACATCTTGGACCGCCTTCTGTAAAAACAGCAACAAATAATTATTACTCACTGTCGCATTTGTTCTTCAAATGATGGTACCAGCTACTCCTATGGTTGTTGTCGCTGTCGATGCCGGCCACAAAGAGAGGCGTGTGCCCTCGCTGGTGTCCCATATGTTTGTGATCACCGCGTCCGTCACCGTTGTCACGCGCCGTTTCGAGCTCCTCCAACTCATCGAACGACACAAAATGCATACAGCTAACGGGACATGCTGCTACGCCTTGCTTGACATCATCTCCTTTGCGCTGATGAAAAGTTCGGGCGCGTCCATTTTCCAACATCAAAAAGGACGCGGGGGCAGCATTGACGCACTGCATGCATCCAATGCAACTTTCTTCATCAATAAAGACAAAATCCCCTTCTTTCATGTACAAGGGAGTCTTGCCATCAGCTGCCAGTTGTACCTCTTCGTGACTGCTCTTTTTTATGTACCGGTTATTCTTGGCGTCGTGCCCTGCTTGTGTCTCGTCGTCCGATGGTGGCGCATCGTACGAAAGGTCCAATAACTCACATTCGTCCATGAATTCGACTCGAGACATCTGTTGTTGAAGACTGCCATACTCTGCTTCCAACTTTGCCTTTTCTGTTTGCCACTGCTGCTCGACAGGTCCCAAGATGTCATGATTGTTCAAATCACGCCACACTTGTCTCACGTGATCGGCATTGTGTAACTGCAGCAACTCCAAATCCTCCTTGACCATCATGCCACTCTGTGTACAAACAAGTGCATCCGCGTACAATTGTAGGAATCCGTCCGGATTTATCTTACCCGTGCCGTAGGTGGAGTATTTGGTCAGCGTCGTCAAGACATTTTTGTCGTGTGGTTTAATAGAAATAGTTTTCCTTTCCCGCGTCACAACTTGATCTTTGCCTTGAGCGTTACGCTGAGTGTAGGAGTCCAAATCTGATCCCAAACTCTGTGTCATCCAACGAGCTACGGCTTTGGCGTCCATGGTCGGTTCCGGGTGGTCGGATTCACCAGTGGTAGCATACATGCGGAAAATAGTTGCTACAGCCTCTTGATAAAACGGCGTAGGTTCCCATTTCTTGAATGATGTATCCCAAACCAGTAATTGAGATAAATGCTGCTTTTCGTCCATTGATAATTCTTTTAGAGCACGTCCCGTCTCTACCAACATTTGTTCAGGAGTTTGATTACACCGAACCAGCATAGCAATTTCTTTGCCCATGTGGTCTTCAAATTCCTTTTGACTCAACTCTGCAGTAGTAGTCGCCGCCGTACCAGGTGTCAGTTCTTCGCGTCGAGTATCGTACAAGGGTGTTGAGGAAATAGGATTTCGAAGTATCTCTTCTATAGCTTCCGAAAGCCACACATCTTCCTCGGACTGTTCCTCCATAATTTCACCATGATTGTCCGCAAGAATGGATTGAGCGGCGAGGGCAGCAATGTCTTGATTCAACAGAGTTGCCGAATCGGGTATTGTGTTGCTTAGATTTTCACTAGACAAAGATTCCCAATCATCCACAACAGACCAACCATTGCTATCTGTATTTTCCGGCGAGATTGTGGAGAAGAGGATCGTATCTGAATGTTGATGGATTCTCTTGTTTGGATAGATGGTACTAATGACATGGGATTGCCAGGCAACAGCTGACCAACAGGATAGATGAAGCATGGCAGCAAATGCCCCTACTAGAAGCGTTGGATGATAACCGTTCATCATCATGGTCTCACTTTCTTTGTCAAAAATTGTGAGGTGTAATCGGTGTAATGATGGCTCGCTTTGATGGGCGGACGAGTATTCTTTGAAGAAGGCGCTTCCCATCACATTCCGGCACAGAAGATCTTTGCCTTCTGCCTAATTAATGCTCGGGTGGACAAAAATGCTCATGTCAGACGGTCGCACACAATCAATATTGTGAATCTAATTGCTGAGTAGTAGAGTAGTCTAGTCTTTTTTTAGAGTTCACATTAGAGTAAATAATATTTAGGAGAGGGGTGCTCCTGACACTTGACTTTTACTGACCGAATCAGTAAAACTTTTAATTTTGATAATACTCTTTGAATCAAGTCATCCTGACTTTACTCCTTGACTTTGGTCAATGTATTGACGTTGACGTGGGGCCAGGAAATCAACTCATGACCGGGGTGTTTTCGCTGTTGCTTGTGAAACAAAATGTCGACAAATTCACTGTACTGCAATTGTTCCGTGATGCTGCCGTCCTCTTCCAAAACCTGCTCGATCCAAAAATCGGCTTTGAAACCTGTGGTGTTCACATTTGCATTGATGAATGGTGTGTTGGTAACGCTTCCCTGGTTTTTCGAGTCGAGTTTGATATGGGTCGTTTTGATAATGTTCTGTCCCGCAATAGCGGTCTGGAGCATTCCATTCGGATTCGTGGCCCACTCATAGGGGGTCTCCTCGTATTTATCGTCGTAATGGCCACCTTTTTTGTCACCGGAATTGATCGCTCGACTATTGATATCGTGAATATTGGGTCCCTCGTCAGAGATTTTGGCGGACCCGAACAAAAACGCAACATTGCCATGAGGAACCGTGGCACTTCGGGCAATAGGATACGGAGACGGATAGTCC
>Ga0100393_10007022_pt1 | contig 9951 bp, 5 predicted proteins | sample CryGeymeta201517_FD_81546 | JGI IMG/M metagenome (GOLD analysis project Ga0100393, IMG submission 81546) | Groundwater microbial communities from Crystal Geyser aquifers in Utah, USA - Crystal Geyser metaG 2015-17 | ecosystem: Environmental > Aquatic > Deep subsurface > Groundwater | place: USA... | reverse complement strand
CACCCCCACCACCTCAACAACTAAAGAAAAATGATAGTGGTAATGTTGTTGCAGCTCCTGTCAGTACTACAGGTGCCGTCATTATTCACAACAACATTGACGAAAAAGATACCAGTGCCGCTGAAAACAGGAAAAAGAAATTAAAGATTCAGTTGCCTTCTTCTTCTTCTTCTTCCTCCTCATCACCATCACCATCATCATCATCAGAGAGCGATCATCATAATGATAACAATAACAAACTGCAAATTCCAAATTTAGGAGAATCGAAAACGACAAAAGAAAATATCTCAGTACCCGAAACAATTTCGGTCCATCATCACAAGAACAACAACAACCAAAAGATCAACAGCATCAATGAAAATAATGATCAAGATCAAATTTCAGCGGCAGAATCCGGTTTGTCGGGTTCTACGGATCATTCGAAACAACAGCAGAAAGAAGCAACAACAAATGTAGTGGAGCATTCACAAATGAAAAAGAAGAATTTGTTAGTACCAGGAGAAGTCAACAACTTGAGCAAAAACATTAATACTTCGCATGATGCGTCCGCAATAAAAAACGTCAATATCAATTCAAACATAGCTTCCAAGAATACTCGCATTCAATTAACTTCTGATGATTGTCAGAAAAATCCCACCAATGCCTCTTTTGGGAATAGGGAAGATACTGTCAACGACGAAGGAAACCATGAATGCGAAAATGAATACCAAGAACAACAAGAAGATCGAGATTATCAAGGCAGTCAACACAAGAAAGTTCTGGCCGGAAAAACAGCGATAGATAAGCTTGTGCGTGCGCGAAAAACTACAATCAATCAACAAAACACATCGCCATTATCGTCAAGCCAAAACAGTCGCAGTGAAAGTGACCACGACGATGACAACGACGGCGTCGTTTTGATGGTTTCATCGCCGAAAAAAACCCGATTGGATGAAACTACTAGCAGCGACGGGGATGTAAGTGGTTGCAACAACAGCGCTAGCACTAGCATTGCCCTGTCCGATACGGAAATTATTCCTCAATACGATATTACGGGCAACTTTGACGACGACCACGATGATCCGATAGTCAACATAGATGGGAAGCGTTTTCGACGCACGGCGAAAAAGATAGCAGGCAACTTTATGTTGCGAAACAATGTGCTACAGAATGATGATAGCACAGCTGCTATAAAACCACCAGCTGCCAAGCGAACACGCGATACTTCCAGCGATGATGACGACTCTTGGGACAATAGCGTACGCTTGCAGAACCAGCTCGATGATTTCCACCAAACTACTAGTACTAATAAGACGGCGAGCCCCTTTATGCCGCGTCGATGCCGAAGAAATCCAGTCAAGTACACTGACGACGACTACATTGCTGCCATTGATGAAAATGATGAGTACATGGAAGGGGCAGATATCAAAGACAGCTTCTTCAAGGAAGAGATGACTATTGTGGACTTTCTGACTGATCTACGTATCAACCCTGATACTGGGTTGCCCACAAAGAGGTTTACGTGTCACGGTAACTCCGCAGGTAAGGTTTGAGACTTCACTTTTCCATCAGTGGAGTCAAGCAAAAAATGCCTGTTGTAACTGAGAAAGCCAATGTTTGTTCCTCTTTCTGTTTTTTTTATTTTACAGAGATTTTATACGATTTTCGGGTTGACGTGCAGAAATCCACAATCCCCGGATCCGGCAATGGCGCCTTTCTGACGTTTCTGGGGGCCAGGCATCTCAAGCTTTCCAAACAGAGGGTTGAGCCCATGCCAAAAAGACACCAACACTGTTTCGAAGAGCTTGAAGCCATTGGTGACGATGGTTCGGGGATAAATGTAAAACTAACAGGAGAAGTTAGAAACGATGGGAAGTTCGAACGGCCACGGGGAATTGGACCATGTCACGCATACGATGAATCAGATTACGAGCCGTCTGACACCACTGTTTTTTCCAGTCAAGGAAAAGGAAATTCAATAATTCGTAAGTGCCCATTTTGGTGCATACCGTATGGTGTACCCCCGCCCTCTTTTTTAAATGTTTCCTTCGCTCGTGCTCATCCATTTTAAACCCAAACGAAAACAGCTCTTGGGCGGTACGGCCCCTTCCGGAAGAGGGATCGCAAATTGAAATCAGAATTCGACGTGAAGAGCTTGATTTTCTCGCACGAGCCGAGCGAGTGGTGCTTCGGTGTCAATGAAAAGCTGTATGGTCGTTACACGCAAACCATCGACATTACAGATGACTCCACTGGGAAAACACATCAAGCAGCTATGAATGAGCTGGCCATGCATGTGAATGAAGTTGGTCATAACAAAGATCTTGTCCAGAATGTCGATGCTTTGGAACGACACGATCGTTCTGTTTACTACTTTATCAATATTGTGAAGCCAATGAAAAAGGACGAACAGGTTGAATTACTAACTAACTACGGTGAGCATTACGAAGACATTCGAGAGAGAAAGAACTACGGGTTACGAAACATGAAAGGCGAAACCAAAGGAGATAGCGACCCCCATTGCAGATATGGGCGAAATTTAGAGGTCAGAGACATCGTCTCGCGCACCATTGATGATCTTCAACTTTGCCAATTGTATCCAACGATGGAGTTTGTGGAAGAAGAAATCCGAAGGCCGGTGGTAACGGCGACGAATCGATTTCTGAACACAACAATGAAGTTTGTTGCGACCGGGAATGTGACGGTCCCCTCGGCTCTGCAATGGGTCGCTCTCGTGCGAATGCAGTACGTTTGCTATTTATTTTCCGATCATCTTGCTTCCATAGAGGGATCAGCGCCGTATTTGCAGCGACAGGTGGGATACCCTTTCCAAGGATTGCTCGATACCTGTAAAGAATGGTCCGAACGGTTGAAGTGGACACAGTATGCCGACTTCTTGCGCCTGGACCCAAGCATTACAGACGCGGAGGGCAAGAACATTCGAGAGGCCGTAACCTTTGAGATCAAAGAACATGTGTGGTGGGAACTTCGAAAGGAGCTAAAGGACCCATTCAACAAGAGTATCTGGTGTCCAATAGCGTATGACTTGATCGCTAAACTCAGCCACGACGTTGCTTTGCTTACATGGACGACGGAGCCAACGTTCGGTCTTCTGCGCGAAAAAATTTACTCTGCCGCAAGCTCTGCTGCAAAGAAAGTTAGCGAAGCTGCCAAGAACTACGCTACAAATTCTGGTAGCTTTGAAAGGCTACAATTTGAGGCGGGTGTACCAAAGGGTACCAGTGTGACTGCGGAGCAGGTTGCCTCGCTCCGCAAAAACGCCATGGAGGGACACTCTCTGAATCCCAAAGGACTCCTAGCGGCTCTCTGCGACATGCATGCTTACTTTGACTGCGCATATCTTTTGGAGGATCACCGAATTGGGCCTTTCTTTTCGCTTCCAGCGGGCGCCAGCGAACAGATGTACCTGATGGTAAAATACGAAGGCTTTGCCTCCGGATCTAAATTGGCAAGTGTTCCAAAGTCTATGGAGACAAGCCGTCAACAATCAGCTTCTGTGAACGAATCGTGGTACATAATGTGGCAAGTCATCTATATTGCCAACGCGTTTGCGAACAAGTATCTGCCAAACGGAGAAGATGTTCCATTCCACGAAAGATTTTCGTTAGAAAAGCTGTGCTCCCGTACGGGTTTTGATGTGGTACTTGCTAGAAAACATATCGCAAAAGGTATTCGTCCACGATCTTTGCATGAAAAAGTACCAAACAACGAGCACTATACAGATATCCGACCTGGAAAATCATTGGACAAGTGCACGAAGTCTACTATTAGGGGTGCTGGTGCTTCTACTGGACAAGAGTGGATAAATTCCTTTGGCACTCGACGTCCCAAGGCTATCTTTGTCTGGGAAGGAGTACCTAACGAACCGCTTCCGGGTGGTTGGCCGGTGGGATGGGTTAAGAAAGTCTATGAACGACAAAGTGGGGCATCGAAGGGTCATCTCGATCGATATTGGCATTCGCCACAAAATAATTTCAGATTGCGAAGCATGGCTGAAGTGAAGAGGTTCATGGGGTGCCTCCAAAGTGTTGGAGGAGATGAAATCCTTGCATGGAAATTGTTCAAGGGGAAGTAAATAATAATATATGCCTCACCGCTATATAATTTGTTTGTTTGTTTAGCTGGCTACTAGTAGCTACCAGGTAGCTAGCTAGCTAGTACCGTAGACAACTACTAGTCCGAGTAGCTATTCTAGTGCCTGTCTTATTAGCAGTACTCGGAGTAGCAGTTTGGGAGACTGGAAGTAATCAAAACCAAAACATTGAGAGGCCTTTTTCGTTCGCGCACCCTCCAAACTCGAAACAATAGCTTGGACGCGCACCTACCAGACCTTACAGAAACTTTCAACACTAACCCAAAGGGGGAACACTCAACTGATACAACTAGAAATATTTTGGAATTATTTGTTCGATCAGATATTTTGGCAAGCAACGGCTCAGAAAAAAATCAAGATACCATACTGCGCAGTGCAGCTCAAGCTCTTCCTACACTAAACCCTTGAGTAGCAGGCTAACACAAACAATCATTGTCGTCTGCCATCTGACTATGGGATCGTCATTACAAGAAGAAAGCAGTGAGCAACAGTCTCCCAATACCATCATTGGCAAGAAAGGCAGAGGGAGAGGAGTAGATCACAAGGCTCCAGAAATGCAGCAGTCTATTTCTAGAAAAGACCGAATCTTTAAAGCTATTCGTAACGGTATAACCGCTTTTGCACTGTTTGCCGTTATCGCCGTGGTCATGTCGACTGTGTTACTGTCAAGCAATCGCAATCGCAATAGTAGTATACCTGAACAGGTTGTGAATCTCGGAGACTCTTTGAACAGTGCCTATACAGGCCCTGCTGCTGCAAGCCAATTGAAGCCACAACCACGTCGCAGTCTACTAGACAACAAACAACTGAAAGCACGAGCACGGTACCACGAGCGAATCAAATCGCAGAATCACGGAGATATCCGTCATACGAACGATGCAAGTCGTCGATTGATGGGAATGAGTGACAAGGGCGGCAGGGGTGGAAGGAGTGGAAGGAGTAGGTCTAAAGGCCGAAACAGTGGTCGAAGTGGTGGAGGATTTAGGACGTTTATGCCGACACCTGAACCGTCTGCCAGTCCTTCGGCTTTTCCCACAGTGACCACTTCAGACCCACTCCCTACGATTGCTCCCAGCGCCTCCAGATCCCCGACTCAACTTCCATCTGTATCACCAACTCAGTCTCCTACTGTTTCCTCTCAGCCCTCTCTTTCCAAACAGCCAAGCTTTGCCCCTTCGCTAAGTGCTTTACCTTCTCAATTGCCGACCAAATTTCCAACATTGGCACCTACAATTAGTTCTCAGCCAACGGAAGCTGTAGAGCCATCGGAAAAACCAGCAACTTTGCAGCCTACGTTTGTCTTTCGAACATTCATGCCCACGGATGCACCTACAGATGGACCGGGTGGATTTCGACCAACATTTCGAAGTGGAATGAGTGGTATGAGTGGAATGGGTGGTATGGGCATGAGGGGACGAGGACGAACCCGCGCTTTCGAGTTGGACGATGATCGCTTCGATGATCAACTACAAGATCTTTTGCCATTACTACCAGCTGATTTAGCTGCACTCTTCAACAACAATTAAAAAGAAATTCAATATTTTTTTTCTTACTCTTGGCTTTTTCTTTCTACGTGGAAGAAATTTGCTCAAGAGTAGACTACCGTTGACGGAATTACTATGGATGCTAAAATTCGCAATGGATAAATTTTATGTTGGGAAAGGGACTTTGACAATCCACTGCACGTACGCAAAATGAAAGACATGCCGTTGTCAGCCATCTCTGGGGAGTTTGACTCTGTTATTTCGTGATGTAATACTTATAATATAGTTCTTTCTACAGAAATTATCAACAACTAGCTAGAGAGCACACATACACACAAACATAAAGCGATTAATATCCTCGTCTCCGTTGTCATCGTTGTTGCTGGCTACTCTTAAACGAGCCAAAAAGCTGAAAGTAGGGGGAAATTGCAACCAGTACATTATCAACCTCAGAAGTAGACTACTAGCTAGACTACTAGACTACTACTAGACTACTACTTTTACTTGTAATCTAGAGCTAGTAGGTCTAGCTAGTACGAGTAGTCTAGCAGTAGTATTGTGACTACTTTTTTCTCCTATTTCTATCCTTAAAATGAAAGAATGAGTGTGCGACCTTCAAATCCGGACGATTGGCACAGTCGGAACGTCGGAACAGAATCCAAAATCTAAAATATTAATCGCAACGCACCTCGCCGACATACTGGTTCCATCAAAGGTGCGCAATATTGGAGTCTCACTTGGACGCTCGTTTGCATTTTTTGAGCTATCTCCGAATTCCAGAAGGCGTTCTGGCCAAAATTTGATTGTTATTATTTGTTACCTATCTTGTACTACTAAATATCAGCCAGACAACAACGGAGCTCAAAGTTGCGATTGACCATTCCATGACAATGACGATAGAAAATAGAAAATCTACCACGATGAATCATCCTAGAAACCTCAAAGAAAGACTTCGAACGGCCTTCATAGTAGTGGGGTGTCTTTTGGCTGTAATGGTCACGACAAGTTGGCTCTGGAGGAAACATCACAGTCCGGCAGAACTCTCACAAACTGCCAACAAACCCAATGCGATATCAGTGGATCTGTTGGACGACCAGATGAACAAGAATATGCATGTTAAAGTTAGTAACAACGGGGAGTCTGACAAAAATGATGACCTGGAGCGCCATATACGGGGAAGTAGAGTGACCAGGGGGGCGCGGTATCGACGGAACCTGCAGAGGCGAAGTAACATCTTTGAGCGACGCGATCGCAGAAATCAAAGACGATCCAAAAGGTCGTCCAAAAGCGCGAAACGAAGACGTGGTAGTAAAGGTCGTGGGAAAGGAGGCAAGGGAATGTCCGGGCGGTCCAAGAGCAAGTCAAAGATCGGCAGGTCTGGAGCGAATACTCCCTTCCCAACCTTTGATCCAGCTTTTACCTTTTTCCCAACGTTTACAATCTCTGACGCACCATCAAATTTACCGACTTTATCCAATGCACCAACCGCGTCCAATGTACCGTCCTTTCAACCATCAAAAATGCCATCAATTTCCCCTTCTACGTCTGAAACTCCTTCATCTAAACCTACAACCTTGCTAGGGAATAATAGAGGTGGCGAAACTGCTGCCGAAGCTCTAAAGGACGTTAGCAACAATGACGAAGCAAACCGACAGGGTGGTATTGATGAAGAATTATTTGACAAGACATTCAAGCCATCTTCAAGTCTCTTGTCGTCCGCGGTGCCTTCTTTGGCACCCTCGCGAGCACCCTCTCAAGCACCCTCTTTGGAGCCCTCTCTTTCTGACAGCCCCAGCCAATCAAGGATCCCATCCCTGAGCCCCTCAAAAAGTCCCTCTGGTGTGCCAACAGAAAGCTCAGCACCTAGTCCTTCGCCTTCTCTCGCACCCAGCACTAAACCAACCGTTTCAGACTCACCAACAGTATCAAGTTCGCCATCTTTGATGCCCTCATTCAACCCTTCACAGGCCCCAAGTCTGTCGGCCAGTCCTAGTCACACCCACGCACCATCGGAAGGACCGCCACAGCTTCCATCTAATCATCCATCAGCTAATCCATCTTTGTCGGAAAGTCCTTCAGTTTCGTCAGCTCCTTCTGATGTGCCGTCACCACATCCAACGAGAGCTTTTACTAAAACGGATCGCGAGTTTCGCTACAACCTTCAAAATCATCCAAAATATGGGAACAAGGGGGAGTAACTAAGTGGGATCATTTAGGAAGCATCTACTGGACAAAGCAGATGGTCTAGCTCGCACTGCACACAACTTAGATTCGCAACAATCTACTACGTAGGTAATTTTGCAAAGGATTATCGGTTCTGAAACAAGGATTTACAAACATGAACAAGAATGTGTTTTACTCGCGTGTGAACCTAAAACAAAGAATATCAAAAAGAGGCACATGTGCAACCATACGTCTTTTCAGGAAGTCCGTTTCTCGAAAATACCAGGTAAAGGAATATGAATGATCACGGGTTTTGTCTTTCTTTGCCTAATACTGTACCCGGGTACTCGGATACCTTAAGCGCAGCACATCTTACTATGATCGCTGAAAACATGATGCGCCTTTCCTACAGAGAGCGATAGCTCCCTCTAACGCGTATAAGTTGGTTAGGAGATTTTTGCTTTCACTTATTATTTATGGTTATGGCAACCCAAATCTAGCAACCCGGAGCCAAGGGGGCTAGGCAAACCAAATAATAAATAATGAAGAGGAAGCTAAGCAGACAATTTTTAAGCCACGGAGTAGCAGCAAAGCAACCCTGAAAATATCCTGCTCTAGCTTTTTATTTGATCGATAAAGAATTTTCATTTTTAGCCAGCCACGCATTCTAGCCGTGCCAATCTGAAACAGGAATAAGCACGTATAGATTCGGCCTCATCTCAGCAAAATCTTTTTAGTGCTTCTATGAGGTAGTCTTAGTCAGCAACTGCCTTCTCTCGCATTGCCTGCGAAACAATGGGCGACTGCTCCATCAAATTTTGCAAGGTATCCTCGTAGAGAGATGGCAGGTGACGAGACAAATCTAGCATTCTTGGCGAAAGCATCAGTTCACGAAAAAACGAAGGTCCGACTTCGTGGATCACCAGATTATCCGTCTCTTCCACAGCAACGTATTTGTCAACAAAGTCGTCGATGCCAACATTATCATTGTTGGGTTTCTGGCTGCTTTTTAGTGATCGATTGACGTGAAGCAAGCGACCTGGTGGAAACATCTTGTTCGGATTGGTCATCACGTCATGACGCAGCCTTTCCATTGTTTTGTGACAAAACTTCAAGTCAGACATACACATCTCGTCCAGGTGTTCGTCTGATCTTGACAAGACCAAACGACGCAGATCTGGATTCTCACAGAAATGAGCGACGGCAGAGGAAATGTCGGCAATATGACCCAAGCTCAAACAACGAAAGGGATCGCCCTCGCTGATGACATTTATAATATTAGTGTTGTTTGTCGGATGTGAATCAATTGGAGCAACACAAGGTCCACCAAACAGATAGGTTTTCATATTCTTAAACCGTTCTTCCCATAGAGTTGCCAACAGACTAACAACTCCTCCTCCCATACTATGACCAACAAGTACCAAGCTATAATCTGGCCCCAATGCTTCCAATTCAGCTTGAACGACATCTTCCATTTCAATGGCAACCGTCATGGCAGCCTCCAACATACCATGATGAGCACAATACCGCTGTGGCGGGCGTGCTTTCCATGCCAATACTGATAGCAAAAAAGCAGGCGATACAGGCGATTCGTACTCTTCGGATGTACAGCACAGATCGGTCAATATATCTCGGACTGACCAGGTTCCCCGTACGCACAAGACAAGTGCTTTACGTTTACGATCCCGAACCAGAAAGAACACTGGCAGATGTGTTTTGGATTTGAGACTTAAATGCACAATGTCATCTTTGGAGATCCAAGTTTTGCGCATCAGAGCTTGCTCGTTCCCCATGTGAAGCTTGCCCTTGAAAGCCAAATCCATTTTCCATCCGTAGGCTGCCGTGGCGTACACGACATAATGAGATAAGTCCTCAAGGACATGATGCAAATCTTTCGGTTCTTTGTTGAGTGACGATTGCTGCACTTCATCTTGGTCGAGAAGCATCTGTTCGTATTGACATGCAGCATGCTGCAAGCGATAGAGTGCGTAGAATGAAGCCGCAACATCTTGCGACGGGTACTTGGCAAAAACATCAATGATTCCGTGATCTTCCATGCTTGTTAGAATATCCCGAATGGCTTTGACGGCCTTTGCACTTTCTTCGCTTAACAACCGGGTGGCCAGCTGCACATAATTAGTAGTTGGAGTGTGTTCGTGTGTGTGTGTGTGTGTGTGTGTGTGTGTGTGTGTGTGTGTGTGTGTGTGTGTG
>Ga0100393_10007010_pt1 | contig 9967 bp, 7 predicted proteins | sample CryGeymeta201517_FD_81546 | JGI IMG/M metagenome (GOLD analysis project Ga0100393, IMG submission 81546) | Groundwater microbial communities from Crystal Geyser aquifers in Utah, USA - Crystal Geyser metaG 2015-17 | ecosystem: Environmental > Aquatic > Deep subsurface > Groundwater | place: USA... | reverse complement strand
GACTTCCTATTTAATCAGTGCCGGTCTCTTTTTTCAGCTCGGTGTTTAGGCAAACTATCTCATTTTTGACCAATACATAAGACTCTCTGTGGGACTGGAGTAGGTCCATTAGCACGGTGGTCCCGTGTGTGGAACCCTACTTAGGAAATGAATAATATACTGGTGCAAAAATGGATGGTATAGGTAACCCTACTGTTTTACTATACGGTTTTACTACCATTACGCCCAAAATACGACCTTGGTCTCATTTTACCTATAATGTACTGGTACCTGCCTGAACTACTTTACGGGTAGTTGTATTACTACCAGCCACTAGTGAGGTAGTAGTAGTAGAAACAAGTGAGTGGTGTACCTGGTACTACGTACCACTAGCAAATACTGGTACTGGTACGTACTAGAGGTCATAATTACCAGTACCCCAAGACTCTATCAATTATTATTCGATCTTAGATACCAGTCTACTCGAGTACCGTAGTACCTGGTAGTAGAATCGTTCGATTTTGTACATTAGCTACTACTGGTGTACCTGGTGGTGTTCTACTTTGGAGTACTAGCACGGATACCTCTACTGGTACTCGTAGTAAGAGCAAACTGATTTTTTTTTTGATACACTGCCCGTACTGGTACTACTCTAGTAGCATCCAAGCGTAGTACGGTACCGTAGCTGTGGTACCAGGTACCAGGTAGGTCACCATTCGCAGTGTGTGTCAGTTTTAGCCGATGTGAACCTGCCCAGCAACCGCAACAACAAAAATGCTTCTGTCTTCTTCATTTTGAGTGCTTTAGAAATATCTATTCCAAGTACTGTACAGTACCAGGTACCACCACCACTCTCAAAGAGTACAACTCTCATTAAACCAAATAATAGTAGGTAGTATTGGATTACTGCATGCGGAGGAAGGACGAAGACAAAAGTAATCTCCCATGTCGTCGTTGGACGATGACATCAGCTCAAACGTTACGAACGCGACAGCGACATATCCGCACCAATCGATGTTTCATGTCAGCAGCACGGATGAAGACAACGTTTATAGCAATAGAAGTGACTTGGATATTCTTTATCCCTATGAGATATCCAGTCTTTCTGATGCCCAGGAAATAATTCTCGCTTTACTTCCCATCATACCCTCCATTCTTTCCATTTTTGGTTCAGCATCCATCTTGCGCATTCTGCTCCAAGACGGCAAGCACAGCCCCTATCGTCGGATGCTCTTTGCCATGAGTTGTTGCGATATTCTAAGTAGCCTCACCCTGGCGTGTCAGGTCTGGTTGGTTCCTCGAGAAACGAGTCAAACAATTTGGGCCCTGGGCAACGATGTTACCTGCACCACGCTGGGAACTTTAATGAAATTGTCCTTTGCCAATATTTTGTACGCCGGTATGCTGTCGCACTACTTTTTGCTGATAATCCGTTATAGATGGCGGGAAGAACGATTTGCTCGGAAGGTCGAACCCTTCATGCACTTCATCTGTCTGAGTTATCCCTTGGTCACGGCAGTGGCCGGAGCCGCCATAGGCGTGTACCTTGAAATGGAATTGGGACCCGGGTGTTGGGTCACTAATTATCCATCCAATTGTGGCACACAGCTGGGAGAAAGTGGCCAAATCTGCTTAAGCACTTTCTACGGATATATCTTTGGAGCTCTTCCCATCTTTTTCGTGATTCTAAGTTTGACCGTCAATCACATCTCCATTTATATGTTTGTAAGAAAAATAGCGTCGCGGACCATGGACAGTTCTCTACGCGGTTCGGAAGCCAGTCGGCAACAAATACGTGAAGTCGCTACCCAAAGCTTCTTGTACGTCGCCGCCTTCACACTTTGCTACATCTGGACCGTAATACTCCGAGTGCTCGAAGCGGCGCCCTTTAACTTCGGCCCCAGCGAACAGGATGATATATTTGTTCTCCTGTGTCTACAATCCATATTTTTGCCCCTGCAGGGATTTTTGAATCTGGGCGTATTTTTGCGACCGCGCATGAACGTCGTAAGAGAATCCTTTTCTCACGAATCCTGGTGCTGGGTATCACGTCGAGCCCTCTACGGGGATGTCATCCGGCCTACCAAGCACAGCCACCATTCTGACGACCACAGTCAAATGGCCAATGAACACACAGTCAGCCCCCCTACAGATGAAGATACGACATTCCAGCGGAACGAAGGGACCACTTCTGGGGCCGCAACGAATGATGCTCTCGAGAGCAAAAGTACACTACACCAAGAAGAACAATAGACCACAAAAAACTCGCCATCATCGCGACGGCATGTTCTACTGCGGCAAGACTCGCCGCGAGGTCAAAGCCAAAGCACTATTGCCGCACGCGCAAAATGCAAGACGCCGGAGACATCGTCCCAGGCACTTGGCAGTAGTGACTGTAGTATCATAGAGGAGACCTCCGAACACAGTATCGGTGAGCATGATAGCGGAAATCTGGAAGACGCCGAAAGCGAAACCTCGTGCGCTGATGATCAAGTAGGCCCGTTTGGCACCATTTCCGAAGATATCGGCGTGATCTTTGCCCTTTCCTCCAATGATTTTGGCAGGTCGCGGAATAAGTGAAGTTTCTTGGTGACCACTGCGCATAGACGCACACTTCTGGCCCAGCTGGATCACTATTAAATCACTCACTCACTCACTCACCCAACTAGACCTACTCAAGTAACCTATCTAAAGTGACGAGGAGTAGACTACCTAGCTCAGATAAATTAAGAAACACAAGATGACGTTGAGTTCGTGACTAACGCCACGTATTCACTTGCTTCGTTCGGATTTTCTTCAACGATTGCCTCGTTTCGTTGACACCGACCAAGAGGTTTATCATGTCGGCAGCAGCTGTGTCTTCACCGATAGCAATTATTATACTCGCAGCAAGGACCTATTGCCTCGCCACATTCAAGCTGTTTCTTCTTTTACTGTCAATACTGCCGCGTTCGATGCATTTGAATCCATTATTTGAATATCACAGTTTTATCCTCATACAGAAGCAAAAGAAATATTCTATCGTTCGATGGCGAGAATACTTTCTTGCGCACAGGCCGAAACTTCGGCCAGGGTGAAATTGGGGACGTCGACGTGGTTACTCATTTTTACGGTTGTTGGTCTTGTTCCCGCCTCCAGTTTTCAGATATCACAGCACGGAGCAGCATTGCTCAGACCAACATTATTTAAACATGAGGAACGAGAAACGTGTCTCTTCATGTCAAGCCAAATCGAAGCGATGGAAGAAAGCCCCAGCCCCAGCAGAACCTGGTCTCAAGGGCCGTCAAGAGGCGGATCTGTTCGTTTACAGCATCTTTCCGATACACAATCTATACCCCTCAAGCGAAGACAGCAACAATCGTCCTCCGATGGTACATCGGAATCAGCAACACGACAACTTACCACGAATACCATTACAAATAGACGAAACAAAAAAACCAAACCGATGCCGATGACGGGATATGATTATGAAGCTATTGAAGAAATGTACGATCGGAGACCTCTTCAAGTTGGGTGGAGATTAAATAGTCTGGGATTTCCCTTACTTGGCTGGTACTTGAGTCTACTGCTCGATCGTAGCAGTGGAGTTGCGGAGAACGAGAATATTCAGAGATTGCGTGGGGAGCAATTGAGAATGCACTTGATCCGGTCCAAGAGTGTAGCTCTTATCAAATCAGGACAAGCACTTAGCCTGCGACCAGATTTGATCAAGAACAAAATATGGGCAGAAGAACTGGGAAAATTGGTAGATGCCGTAGGTTCTTTCTCGGACAAGGCGGCCATGAGAATCATGCAAAAGGAATTCGACGATCTTTATCTCCGCATGGAAGTTACCAAAAGCAGCTGGAAGAATTTCACGCCGAAAAGCAAAGCAGATCGACGTCTAACAAGCGTGGAACGTTTGGTTGAGAAAGATCCCGTCTTGAGCATTTTTGAGTTTTACAACGGCAACAAAGCAGTGGCCTCGGCCAGTATTGGACAGGTCTACAAGGCCAAAATACGACGGGGACCCCAGCTAGAGGCAGCCATTGGCAAAGAGGAGGCTGCCAAGTGGGGTGGCAAAGTTGTTGCGATCAAAGTGCAACGACCAGATGTCGAAGCATCGGCTTCGTTGGATATGTATCTTTTGCGTCGAACGTGCACGTGGCTGAGTAAGTTCCGCGGAGGAGATCTTCCGGCCATTGCGGATCAATTTGGAATGCAGCTGTTCGGCGAGCTTGACTATGTTCGAGAGGCAGACAATTGCGAGAGATTCCGTGAACTTTACGGATCATGGGAGGATGTAGAAGTCCCGGCCGCTTGTCGGGCACTGACACGGAAGCGTGTGCTAATTATGGAATGGGTCGACGGGGAAAAGGGACCCTGGAAAGGTGACGAAGGATTAGAGATGGTCAGCATTGGGCTCAGATGCTCTGTCGATCAGCTTATGTGTACAGGTTTGTTTCATGCGGACCCTCACCGCGGGAATATGCTGAAGACACGCAATGGAAAGCTGGCTCTTATTGACTTTGGCAGCATGGCAGATATTGACGAAGACTTTCGGTACGGCTTGTTTGGTCTCGTCATTGGTCTGCAGAACAAAGATCTGAGATTGGTTACGGAGAACTTGCTCAAGGTATGTTTGCAATGATTGGGCCACTGGTTAGCCCTTTTGCGAGAAGAAGAAATCACTTGATACTGATATTGTGCTACGTATTTGTTCTGCTCGTAGCTTGGCTTTCTCGAAGACACTACACAGCTTAATATTCTGATTCCTCGGCTAAGATCGGCCATGAAGAATGCCACTGGTGGAACTGGTAAAGCGTCAAATGTCAATTTTGCTCGGCTGCAAGCAGAGCTCGATTCTATCAGCCGTGAGAATGTGCTGAAGTTTTCCACACCTCCATTCTTTACTGTAATACTCCGCAGTCTCACCATTTTAGAAGGTGTTGCGCTCAGCGTTGACCCAAACTTCCGTCTCGTTCGTGGGGCCTATCCATACGTTTTAAATTCGCTGCTGTCACCACAGAGGAATGAAGAAATGCCAGAGGCTTTGAATAGGCTCTTGGCCAGGATACTGACTGTCGATGGCGAAGGTAAGCATGTTCTTTGCTTGTATTGTTATTATAGGATCACACCAACGCATTCAATTTTAACACTTGTCATAATCTCAATTATTTCTTCTTTATCAGAAAAGGAGATTGAATGGGAGCGACTGCGTGGTCTGCTTTCGTTGGCCCAGAAAGCAGCCAAAAGGTACGATCCTTCAGAGAAGGAACCAGACGATCGCGTCAAGCTTTCTCAAAATACCATTGAAATGTTTTTTAGCTTCATGACTAGTCGTGCGGGTTTGTTTCTGAAGAAACCTCTTGTTCACGAATTGGCTGAATCCATTGACGGCTTGGCAAGTATGGGAGAAGGGAACCTTATGAAATCATCCCGTGGTCTGTTACCGGCGCTTCCCGGCATGAACGGCCCCATCAATACACGTCGCATGGACGAGATTCGCATGATGCTCGATACGTTTGAAGACGCTATAGTTGTGCCCGATAGTAACAATAGTGGCTTGAAGCTTGCTGATGGCTCTGGTTCCGACCACAAGAGCTTCAGCAGTGTTACTGGTGGCGGCCTTGCCACTTCCCTGGAGCAAAATCGTGCTCGTGCCACGGCCATGATTGACTTTATGCGCGAAATTTTGGGACATTTGCAGGACGAGCGCGTGCGTCAAAATTCGTCTCTATTGGTTGCTGAATTGCAAAGCGTGGCGCAGTTGGTCGCTGTCGAAGTTCTGGAGATTCGTGGAAGGCGAGCCGTGCGGTCCATGTTGCGCATTGGCGAATGAAGGCAAGGATACTTGCAAAGTTTCGTCAAAATACCAAAATATAAACAAGGGAAGGATGCGAAGTACCTGAATTTGTGTTTCTGCAGACACAACTGCAACTGACTTATGGACGCCAAAAATGTTTCTGCTGAACCTAAAGACAAAGACTTGCTAAACAAATGAATGCACACACTAGCAAGCATAAAAACAGAGAAATCTATATGACACCCAAGCTACTACCGTACAAAATGAAATTCTGTCAAGTTTCCTCTTCGATCGGCTGACCATAATGCCACAATACATAGACAACAGCAAACGCAATAATGGCGTTGGAATTGATGGTCACAACAAGATCTTATTCATTGCAGTTTTTTCAGGCAACACGCATAAACTTATAAACGCTACTCTTTTTATTCTTACTCTATTATTAAAGTAAAATTCGTTTTTTTCCCTCTATTTTCGAACTTTTTGTTTCTTTAGTAATTTGGCAATCTTGGCAAGGGATCGTTCCTTCTTTTGTTTTTCATAATCTTGCTTGTCAAAGGTCCGAACGTGTACGGTCCGAGCTTGTGCTGCTGTGGTACGACTGGCGGTAGCAGACAGCAACGGTGGTGGCATCAATGATTGATCCTTGTGTCGTTTTGTAGTCACGATTCTATGATCACTCTGTTGCTGTTGTTGTTGTTGCTGTAGGAGACGCGAGAGTACCATATCTGCAGCGTGAACTGTTTTGCGTTTGCGATTCGTAGAAGTACTGTTCTTTTGATTCCGACTCTTGGAGGGAGCCTCGAGGGTTCGATCTGTGTTCAACAGTGACTGAATATGACGTTCCACAATTTCATTCTCATGGATAACCGGAGCCGCTTCCAAAGCTGCTTCAGCTTCCAATTGACGTTGTCGCTTTTTGGAAGGACGATGATCAGCCGAAGCAGCAGCAGCAGCAGCAGCTGAAGTGGTGGTGTTTGCACTACTTGTGTGTAGCTCTGATGTTCGCTGAAGGAACTTCTTGACCAACTTGTTGCTACTCTTGGTCTTGAGGAGGGAAGTATTTCTTGATTCGGGCTTCATGGTGGAGGTAAACAACAAACCTGTACCCGAGTAGATGACTGGATGCAATAATAATAATACTCTAATGCGTTTTGTTGCCTTGTTACTCTCCTACAACTGTCATTAGCGATGAAAACCTCTCAGTGTTGTTTGAATGAATGGGTGGTCTCAAAGGTTGACATTACAAAATAACCCTAAAGTAAGGTTTTATCCTTTGTGTTAAGAAACAACATGATATTCGAAGCCCGCTGAATCCTTCGGAAGAAAAACACATCAAAAAACAACAACAGCAACAGCTTTCCTCTGCACTTGTAGCAAGCATACCAGCGTATTATTTGTATCCACATAATACTATAACAGCGTACATCTCTGTTCAATACACTACTACACTACTACTAAATTACACTTCAGTAGTATATCAAGAAAATGGATTTCTCCTTTACTGCAGCTGGTGGCCCATGTGGTCCTGAACTGCTAGGGCCTCCTCCTTCCATCAACATTGGAAACGATATCCTAGATATTGGATCTCGTAAGGCACAAGCACGTCGACAACGTACTAGTGCTGGAGTCATTGGTGGTGATATGATGGGTCCGGCTCCCATTCAAATGATGGGCATGCCAGGACATTTCGATCTTCCTAATGTTGCAAATGTACGGAAATAAATGTTGTGTTGGTGTGTGTGTTATGTGTGTTTGAGTTTGAATTTTGAATGGAGTGATGTTTTGTTTTGTTTTGTTTTGTTGTGATGATGGAGTAGTCCAGCTGCGCCATTTAGTATCGTTTGCCTTTTGTCGTCACCCAGTACTCCTCTCCTCTCACATACTCTTCTCTCAACGCAACAATATCAACGACGTGTTTATAACTTAAAACAACAATGTAGCCTGCTGAATATTGCCGTAATAACTTTGCGTCTGTTTGTGGTGGAGGCGATGAACACCAAGAAGTCAAGTTTGCCAAAGGAACCACGACTCTCGCCTTCAAGTTCAAGGATGGCATCATCGTCTCGGTCGATTCTCGTGCCACCATGGGCAATTACGTTTCCTCCGGAACTGTCCAAAAGGTCATTCGCATCAATCCCTTTCTCTTGGGGACCATGGCCGGTGGTGCTGCCGACTGTTCCTTTTGGGAACGCAACCTAGGCATGGAATGCCGATTGTACGAGCTCCGCAACGGACGCCGGATCACCGTCGCGGCCGCCTCTAAACTCCTCGCAAACGTCATGAGCTCCTACCGTGGATACGGTCTTTCCATGGGAACCATGGTCACTGGCTGGGACGAAACAGGTCCCCAACTCTACTACGTTGACGATGACGGAACACGATTAAAGGGACGGTACTTTAGTGTCGGTAGTGGTAGTATGTACGCCTACGGTATTTTGGATACCGGATACCGCTACGATCTCAGTGTCGACGAAGCCATTGATCTGGGCAAGCGTGCCATTTATCATGCCACACATCGAGATGCCGCGTCGGGTGGTATCAACAATTTGTTTCACGTTACCAAAGAAGGATGGAGATTGGTTCATGCCATTGATGTCAATGATATGCACTACGAATACTTGGAAGAAAAGAAGAATGCCATGACCAGTTAGTCAAAAGACCTACAGAAGAAAAAAAGGCACTTTGAATTGCAACACCAAATATTGGATGCATTGGACAACCCACAAATCTGTATACCAATAATCTCCGAAAGAGTACACTCTCAAATATACAGGCAGAAAGTGTGTCAAAAGTTTATTCCAGAGGTTGCAGTATAAATATTTATATCGAAACGTATTCCGATTTTTAGCAAGAAGTATTGGAGTAAAACAATGCATTTCTTCCTCTGACTATAGTTGGAACGTTGTGTAGATTTAAGTGCGTCATGATGGGCTTACTGCATCATCTTTGTGACAAGCTTTCCAATCAACAGCTAGAAGTACGTATATCTTTCACCCGATGGACTTGAGAGGAATCGTTGACCGTCCTCGAGAGCAAAAAATCATTTCATTCTACTCGTATGTTATTATTTATTTTTGTGCGTGTGCACGTATTGAAGGCCACAGTACCGGCTCTTCCAGTGTCGCACACAAGCACTCTCTCAACTACATGTCTCATTTGCATGCTCATAGAGTAGGTTTTGGATTTTATTTGTCAAACTACTAGCTAGAAACCGCAATAGCACTACAGCAGCAACACTGGATGACGATGGAAACAAGAAGAATCGAAAACTATTCCACGTAAGAAGTAAAAGTATTTATATTTTCGGGTTTATTAAGATTCCATGATCTAATCCGATCAATAATATGCACAATTTTCTTTCTTGATAATATTTTTAATTTTCTGCCAGCTTGAGTTATTCATATTATTCTCTGCTGCAATCGCATGGACATTAAAAGGAGATCATGGCAGATTGCAGCCGAAAGAATAGTAGCAATTTGAATATTTATTTGGCGCGGCACGGACAAGACGAAGACAATGCAGCTGGAATATTGAACGGTCATCGAAATCAGCCCTTGACCGAACTAGGAAAGGAACAGGCTCGTACCGTGGCAAATAAGATCCACGACCACCAGATATACTTTGACGCAGTTTATGCCTCGCCACTTCAGCGAGCTTCTGAAACCGCAAGTATCATAGTGGGCTCACTAGCAGTCATTGAAATGGACGATCTCAAGGAACGCGATTTTGGAGTCCTAACAGGCACAAGGATTACCGAAATCAAGGAGCGGTGTCAACCTCAGGATTTGTTATCAACCGATACTGTCACGTACTTCTTATCACCCCAAGGAGCTGAAACCTTTCCGGACTTGCTCGCACGAGCCAAGCGAGTGCTGGATACAGTCATCCAACTGCATGCTAATCCATCGAAATCCACAAAGAATATTTTGTTGGTCACACATGGTGATTTGGGTAAAATGTTGTATGCTGCCTATTATAACTTAGACTGGAAGGATGTGCTGAAACAATTTCATTTTGGCAATTCTGATTTGTTACTTTTGTCACAGTATTCGAGACCCGAGCAAGCGCATGTCCTTCAATCGATACAGTTCAATGCTTGAGCAACAGTGAGGTCATCCTATATCCTATATGGGCTTGTTAGAAATTGCAGCATTTTTCAATCGCATTCAAGCAAGTGAAGCTAAATAATGCCACTTTCAT
>Ga0100393_10007008_pt1 | contig 9968 bp, 9 predicted proteins | sample CryGeymeta201517_FD_81546 | JGI IMG/M metagenome (GOLD analysis project Ga0100393, IMG submission 81546) | Groundwater microbial communities from Crystal Geyser aquifers in Utah, USA - Crystal Geyser metaG 2015-17 | ecosystem: Environmental > Aquatic > Deep subsurface > Groundwater | place: USA... | reverse complement strand
CGGGACCCCTAAACAAAAAACAAACACCCAAAAAAAAAAAGGCCTCGGGAAAAATCAAAATTGGAGGAAAAAAATGTTTCGATGGGGAAATATATTGAAAAATTTTTTTTCTTGGGGGGGGGGGGGTCGATGTTTCTTTCTGGAAGATGAATGCAATGCGAGTGCACAAGCTGAATTTGAAGGCGAAAATGACGGTTTTGCTTTTGATACAATGCCCAACATAGAGAGGAAATAGAGATCCAACACAACCAGGAAGCCATGGAATATATGTATCTAGCGCACTTTTGAGAGAAATTAGACGTTCCAGTTTTTTTTTAGAGACAGTTGGAATCTTAACGACCCTAAGAATGGATGCTTCCAGGATCTAGGTTTTCCATGTTTGGATAGTGGAACAACGCATGGCAGATGTATTGACGATGAATTCGGTTGTGGCGACCAGTCTAGTCGACTAATATCGTGCAAACTACCTGCTTCTTGGTGTCTGGCTGTCAGACATCAAAGACGCACCTTTGCTCAATCATCGAAGATCTTGAATCGTTCTTGCCACGAGCACCACACAAAAAACACAATTCAGCGCTCGATTAACGAGTATGGGTCCTGTATGCCATAATCATTCTATTCCTTCACGATTTCTCGACCAACTACTGTAGAACAGCAGCAAGAGCATGTCAGAAACCGCAGCATCACCATGTACACCGGCCCCAACGCCTGCTCTAAAAGACCAAGATGGTCCAAACAAAAGGGATCAAAATGATTCGTGTGAGCTTCATGTCAAACCTGAGTTTGTCAAAGATCATCGTCCTTCTTCGCTCGGTGATCTTCCACCCGATCTTGCGACTGATACAGACGACGATCGCAGCAAGCGGGGTAACAAAAAGAAGAATAAAAAGAAACGACCCCGAGATGTTCGAACACCCAATTCTGAAAAGGTGTGTTTGGCTGTCATCCGGGGAGATCCGTGTCCGTGGGGCGACACATGTAAATTCAGTCACGATCTTCCATTGTTTATGAAAACACGTCCCGAAGATCTCACGTCGCTTCCCGAGGGCTGTCCCAACTTTTGCGAACAGGGACATTGTTTGTTTGGAGCCTTGTGTCGATTTGGTTTCTCTCATATCCGGAAAGAAACGGGTGAGAACATGACGAAAGATCCACCTGCTGCTGATGCAGCTGCAGAAACTGTGAAAAACAATTTGCCAAAAGAGGTGATTCTAAAGTTGCGCAAACGGGAGTATCCTTTTCAAACTAAACGACACGAGTCCAAGGGTAAAAATACTTCCAGAGATACGCTTCTACCTCAACGAGTTGGAGAAGAAAAGGACGTCAGTCAAGAAAATGGGACTTCTCAAGCCAAGACAGATACAAATATTGTCGCCGCCGCCAATGAAGCTAAATTGGTAGATAAGGACGCAGCAGAGCACGGAGAGGAATCAAAAACAAGCAATGAAACACCTGCCGCCAAACACTTCAAAGACATGGCTGATCCTTTTCGTCCTTCCCTTGATTCTTCCAAGTTAGTAGGCAATAATTACAACGACTCGACTTCTCTACCCTCCAAAACCAAGAAATTGATTGATTTTTCTGGCAAGGTATACGTAGCTCCTCTGACCACAGTTGGAAATCTGCCCTTCCGTCGCGTCCTCAAGGGTTATGGCGCCGACATTACTTGTGGTGAAATGGCCATGGCTGGCAATTTATTGGACGGCAAACCCAGTGAATGGGCCTTGTTAAAACGGCACTCCTCCGAAGATGTCTTTGGAGTACAAATTGCCAGTGGATATCCGGACCAATTTGCTCGTGTCTGTGAAGTTATTGAGAATCACATGGAAGTTGATTTCGTCGATCTCAATTTGGGCTGTCCATTGGATGTTATTTGCAATAAGGGAGCAGGATCGTCGTTAATGTTGCGGGACCGCAAACTCAAAAGTATTCTACAAGAAATTACTCCCATTCTGTCGTGCCCCGTTACCATCAAAATGCGCACGGGATGGGACGTCAAGAAGCCCTTTGCTCATGAATTGGTTTCAAAAATACAAAGTTGGGGCATTGACGGATTGGCGGCTGTTATGGTACGTGTTCTTATTTGTAGCGAACATTTTCTTGTATTTGGTAGTGTGTTGACTGTCGTAACTCACGTTTCTCGCTTTACTTTGCTCCTGTGCTGATTCTACAGGTCCATGGACGATCGCGTTTGCAACGGTATTCCAATCTCGCGGACTGGGACTACATTGCCAAAGTCGCACAAACACAGAGCGATGATATGCCGAAACTTCCCTTGATTGGCAACGGAGACATTTTTTCGTACACAGACTACGAAGAAAAAGTCAAGCGTGAAGGGATTTCGGCCACAGCCATGCTGGCCCGAGGAGCCTTGGTCAAACCGTGGCTTCCTACGGAAATCAAGGAACGCCGGCATTGGGATATATCTGCTAGTGAACGATTGGATATGCTCAAGGACTTTGTACGATTTGGCCTTTTGCACTGGGGATCGGATCAACAAGGAGTGGATAATACGCGACGCTTCCTGTTGGAATGGTTATCCTTTTTATGCCGATATGTTCCCGTTGGCTTGTTGGAGACCAGTGCCATTCCCCAACAAATGAATCAACGCCCACCTCTATTTATGGAAGGCAGAACTGATTTAGAGACGCTCATGCTATCTCCTCACAGTCATGATTGGATCAAAATTTCCGAAATGCTGTTGGGCAAAGTCCCGGAAGGATTTCAATTTGAACCAAAGCACAAGGCCAAGAGTCACACGTAAGAAAATAAATAAATAAATTAGGTGAAGCAAGCTGTAGAAAGTTAAAAACTATTATATTATATATAAAGTTCTCTACGTATGTTATAATTTTGAATGCTACAATAGGTATTAATTCAACGGCAGAACATAGTCGTGCCTTCATGCAGTAGCTATAATGGTCCTTGCTTTGCAAGTGCTCAATTGGGAAAATTTTCTTCGTTCTACTCCTACTAGCTGAGAGAAAGGATAAAAAAATCCTGACAGGAACTGTCGGGATGTTTCATTTCTCTGGGCTTGTTTGGTCTACTTTCTATTTGCGTATTTCCCCCCCAATCCTTTTTGCGTGTGCTTCAAAAGAACCGATACGCCAAGACGATGCTCAAAATGGCAAACAATCCAGCTGCTCCTGCCAAAAGTCCGTGCAATTCCAATCTTGGATGATGATGATGCTGTTGGTGGTGGTGGTGGTGTCGTACATCTGCCGTCAAAGATGCGGGCTCTTGCACAGATGATAATAAGGACGATGACGATGATGCATTCTTTTCTTGCTCTCGTTGATCGTGCAGTTCCTTGTATTCGGGAAACAATTGACAAAATGTTTTGTCACGCACATTGTACGCCAACGAGACTTGTGCCAACTGTTGCTTCTTGTAATGACTGGTTTGAATGCTGCCCAAGGTTGGTGCGGCTTCATTCATAAAACTGTAAAGACCTGTCAAAATGGTGCTGACACTCCACATGGGATTCCATGATTCCGGATGAAAGTCGGACTGTTATGATGATGAAAATTGAAGGTTGAGAAGGGTTGCTGTTAGAAAGTGTACAAAACAAACAAAAGGACAAAACAAACAAGCAAGCAAGCAAGCAAGCAAGAACAAGACACGAAGGCACTCCCAACAAATGGGTACTAAGTACCTCAGGTACTCAGGAAGATTTATATGACCGTACCATACTAAGACAAAGTCGTCGATTGGGTTGAAAGCGTCCCGATGGTGTCAACATGATGACACTTGGTGGTCTTAGAGGATATTCTTTGGGAAAAATGAGCTTGCCGTGGTAGATCCCACCCTTGTAGGGTGACGAATCGTCTTCATTGCCGACCTCAATGACGTAATGCATCTCCAACAAATTCGTCTCCAACGGCATGACGGTAATTTTGGGTGCGGTCATGGGATCCTTTTGCAAAGCCTTCAATTCTTTATTCAGGCGACGAACACAAATATCAGTAGCCATGGTTTCTGTATTGTATTAGTTAGTAGTATTGGTGCAATGTATTTGGCCGTATTGGATTTTTCTGTTGATGATAATGATGTGGCGAGACAGTGTAGAATGGAAAGTGTCTTTTGCTTGTTGGTACTCAAATGACGGGATTGAAAAGGTGCAAGTTGTTTTGGCTTCTTCTGAGATTAATTATATTCTGGCGTGCAAGAATAGATGGAGTAATGTATAGCAAAGACAACAAGGTCGTATAGACTACTGTAGTTTGCCCAATCTCTCTGTCGAGGAAACAAAACGAGGGTGTTGTGCCGTTAGAATTGTGCTGGTCTGGTTGTTACTACCAGTAGGATGACGTCGAGGAGTAGTCTAGTAGGTTTATTAATGTGCTGTTACGGTTTGCGTTCGCTTTGCTACGTTAACTACCGTACAAACGACTACGCTACGTCGGTCCAGCGGAATTTCACGATTGAGTCTTTTCTACTCCTATTAATAATAACCAGTACCAGATGGAGTAATTTATTAGTATTATTTAGTAGTACTACTCGAGTAGTACTTTATGTGGAGACAACCACCCGGGTGTCTACAATATATAATTAGGGCTAAACCCTGCTTTAACAAAGAGCATAATAGTACCAATGGTTGCCTTCGGGTAACCTTGGCGCCCTGCGGGCGCCATAGTTGTGATCCCTGTAAATTAGATATTCATTTTTTTTTTAACAAAGAGCATAATATTATTTTAGTAGCTCTTCTAGAACACCCTGTTGCTGCCTTTCTACACACGCTAAAATCTGCAGTAAATTGATTGTGGTATTGGATTTTTCCAAATGATAATCCGCAGCACCAGCAACTGAGCTACAGATGCTAATTTTGCAACAGCAGCAACAAAGAGCAGAGCTTGTTGTGGTGCTAGAGTACATTCTTCCAGTGCAGGCATGAAATCTGATACGTAAAACTATCTGCCTATCTCATTGTTAGACTAGGACGTCTATTGTTGTGCCCTGAATATTCCCCGTGTCCTCTCATAGTATTAAGTAGACTCGTTTTCGTAAAGTCGTGGAGTTAAACTAGCTAGCGACAGCATTAGTGAGTGATGTGTGCACATAATACTACTAATTATGATTAATTTTATCATCCTCTTCTTCGCAAGCGGAGCTAGCTCATAACCTGATAGACTACCTGCCATTTTCTCAGGAAAAAGCCAAAGCCAAATCCGATCTGAATAGTAGCTAAACCATGATTTGCCCGATTTGCCCATTTCCTCATCGCACACAAACAACGAGTTTTAAAAAGACACACAAGTACTCTAAAGCCATAATAACAAAAAGGAAAATTACAAATGTTGGTTGAATTCTCTTCGTGGGAGACTGCCGATACGTCGTTGCGACTGACAGTCTCCAAACGAAAACGTCGTCGAGGAGGTTCCAATGGCTCGGCTACTCCTTCCAAAACGACAAAGTCAGCGGTGACGACGACGACGACGACAAGCCAAGATGCTCCCTTGTTATTGGCAGCATCTGTAGTTATTCATCGATCTGGACGTCGCAAAAAGAAACGCGCAGAGAGTGCCACGGACAGTAGAGCCCTCTTTGCCTTGACGAGTCCTCATCGCGTCACCGTCATGGCCGAAAAGAACCACAGTGCATTATCAGCAAGTACCACACCTGTCGGAGCACCTCCTTCAGAAGCTTTGGAAGCGGCCTGCTACATGCACGAAAGTTCCAACTTGCAATATACGAGTCGACCGGGTCCTGCCACATCCTTTGTATCTTCCTCTACTGGTAGACAAATTCCCGTAATTTTGGATGCCAAACAAGAGTACCTTTTCGGTTTGCAGGGAAACAATGAACGGTTGGTGGTTTGGAAGGCAGATCAGGAAGGGCCCGATGATGCGCATCCAGGTCTGCACCATGTGTTTAGTGAACAGGCCGATAGTTTATCACTGTTACCCAATGGCATGGTCTTGGGATCGACTGAATCTGGTCAGCTCTTTGTTGCCAGTGTGGTGGTTGACATGGACGCGAAAGACGACAACAGTAATGAACATGGCGGCAACAGCTGTAGCTTACAAGTTAAATATCTGAACCAAGAAAATGAGGCACCTACCAATGCTCAACATGTAGGTTTTTTGGTCAAGGTAGTTGTCACTGGTGGTGCCAAGGATGACGCCGAGGAAGGATCCAGAAAACGAAAGTCCAAGGGAGGAAGCCAAAAAAAGGAAACTTTGGCGGTACACATCTTCCAATCTTTTGTTCAAAAGGAGCAAGGAAAATGTATTCTGCGACGACACGAAGTATTGCTGCCATCGAACAATGAAGCGGCATCCTCGTTGCAAATTCAAAAGTCTACCGAAGCTAGTGTGGCTTTGTTTTCATTTTCTGCAGGAGATGATGGTGAAATCCAGGATGCGACCATTTTACCAACAATGGTTGCAAGTCCCGACACGTTCACGCTTACCTATCGTCTGAAAAGCTGTAAGAAGGAATCGCAACAATGTTGTGCTACCATACAATTGAACACTGCCACACTCGTTCATCCTCCCTTTGTCATTGACTGTCCTCGTCCACAACAGCGATTGGTCTTGATCAGTCCACGTATTCTAGTCATGGGAATGGAAAACGAATTGCAGATACGCGATGCCTTTTCGGGAATTCTCCTTCGATCAGAACCCTTGCCTCCCATGATGCTAAACGACATGGATTGCGGAGATAATTGGACCTTGTTGGCGGATGCGCGAAGAGGTCAATTGCTGGTTCTTTGTTGTGATCAAGACGGGATGTTGCACATTACGACGACGACGTTAAAGTTGGAAAACGATTATGAAGGGTCTACCACCAGCAGTAGTCATTCAAAAAGCTTACTCAAGACGTCCGACATTCCTCTTGCCGCCCGTCTTGCGGCTGCTTTGGGAGAGTCCTCATCTGGTGTTACGACAGTGGTGACACCCCGACCAATGCAACTGATTCTGCTGGAGAAGGATGACGACGACAACGATGACGACACGCATATTAAGGCTGAAGGCGACATGGAAGCTGCTATGGCCGTGTTGCACACGATGGAGTCGTCTATAAAAGAGAAAGAAGGTCGCGGATATAAGGATGGTTCATTGGTAACTGCGTATGAGCAAGCAGTGGATAGTCTACTACAGGCTGCGACTAAACCGAAAGAGCCTGCAGAAGAGCCCAAGAATGGCGTCAAGAGGAAAGCTGTTACTCCAGTGTCTTCCAAGGAACTGCCGGTTGCTTTTGTGGATGCAGTTTTTCCTGGTGTCCTCCACCTTTTGCTACATGTGTCATCATTTAGCAATTTATCTGCTGGAATGAAGTCTTCGATTCAGCAGGATTGTATGGTCGTGTTGGAACTCCTTCTTGAAACGGGCAAAGTACTGGCACGTCTGCATTTCGACCAAAGCGCTGGAGCAGAGAATACCTTGATGGCTCTCTTGTGCTGTTTGGGAGGAAAGCAAACCGAAAAGAATCGACTGCGATCTCCCACTGATTTCATTTTTAAAATGCTCCGTCATTGTCCTGATGTATCCGAGTCGATGATGGTTACCATGATTCACTTTATGCTTTGCAGCTCGCGTCCGGTGGACATTGCCTTTTCCATGTTGGACTCTCGCGACATTCCCAAGGATCACTGTCATAAGACCCTGAGCCGTCGTTACTTGGATGAAGAATCTACGGCTACGGCGTGCAAGCTTGTGATGGCTGGATCTGCCGCCGTGTTGGAAAAGATCTTGATGTATTCGTATTGCAACCAAGCTCTTTTGTGTTCTGCTTTTCGAGAACAACTTACCTTTGGAGAGGAAACGGGGCTGTTTTCTCGCCTTATTTCCGAGGTCGCCTTTTCACATTCGAACCTCACAATGAGTATACTATCGAATCCATTGTATGGGAGAAGCCTCGTTTCTTCGGCTGCACAATGGATTCCGGCCTTTCTAGACGCTTTTGGCGACGAAATGAAAGAGGCTGACGACGATGATGGCAACAACGAGAAGCAGGGTGACGTGGAGAGGCTCCTTAAAAGCTTGGACATGGCGAGGCGCCAGACTGAGGTTTTGATAGGTCTAGAAGACAGAATCAATGATTCAATTCTCACCTTGTCCGGCAAGTGGGGTGATCAAGGCTCTCAGCAGACTAAGCGACAAAAGTTTCGAGCTGACGAGGAATCGCTTCCTTCGTACTCGGTCGAACGGCTTGTGTTGTAATAAAAAGCGCTCAGAAAAGATTGCTTACTTAGATTTTCTCAAGACTACTTTTGCTTTGTAAAAAGTGCATGACAACATCTAGAGGGCGGACTACGAGGCAACTTCAAGAGGAGATAATTAGCAATATAGACAATCAAAAGTGTTCTTTCTTTCGCATTTTAAGCCTAAGTAGTTCGTCCTTGGATCAACATAGCAGCTACCGAGGCTTGAGAGTAAACTGTGTGAGCATTGAATTGCTCGATGTGGAGTTCTTTGCAAGTAAGTGATCCAGAAAGCTCGCACAGCGGATCGCGAAGTACCCCTACCCCTTGGCTGAAGCAAAGGATACAGTGTAGCTAGTACGAATAGAGTGTGCTAAAAAAAAAAAACGACTAAGAAAAGTAATGACGACCAAAACCGCTACTCTACAACAGACAATTACTCTACTCCGCACGATCGAAATTTATCAACTAATATTTCAATTTCAATTGCAGAATGGCGAACGTTTCTTCATCGCGGAATGAAACAAAGCTATGCAACATGGAAAAGAAAACTAGAATGATTGGCTGCTACTTAGCTGCTGCTACAGCTTTCGTTGCATTTGCATTGCAGCCCCAAAGTGCCTCTGCCTTTTCTGCAAACATTTTTATGGCTCCCTTTCAACGACGTCATCGTCACACCTCTACGTTTCTAGAGAAAAGGCTGGGCAATACTCAGCATCAAATGTGTATTTGTATCGACTGTGCCAGAGTAACGAATTGCCAGGCTTATCATTTTGTCGAAACAAAGCATTCGCAACCCCACATGACAGAAGATCCTACATTCATGCCTCGAGATGGATCGCCCACCATTCATGTTAACGTGAGGACCGTCCGAAACAACGAAGATCGCAAAAAGGAAATGGAGCGAATGTGGAAGGAGCACACGACAGAGACCGAGCAAGCAGAAGCTGCTGCAGATGACAAGGATGGACCTTTATACGGAAAAGAAAAATATGATTTTAGTCCAGTGACAACTTACGAGTACGATGTTGTCGCATGTGCTGACTTTGTCGAAGACAAGGGAGCCTGGGTCCGGAATATGCCCCAAGAAATCAAGGATGCAAATCCAAATTTTGTGCCAAGCTGATCAACTTTTTTTGCTTCGATGCTGCTGCCTTCAGACTGTTATCGTGGAATCTTTATAGACGCAACTTTTGCCTTTTGCCCCCGCCCCCGCCCCCAAAAGGATTGCCTCTGCCAGAAATAGTAAAGTGTGAGACATAACGAAAAAATATATTTTTTATAAGAAGTTATTTTTCAGCGAGCGAGGCAAGGCGACGGCGTAGAAAATCGGCGTAATCTAGTTTGATGGCATTCTGTGGGATAAAAAAAGTAATTACAGTAGCCTGATAGACTATAAATTATTTTTGAACCATCAGCTCTACATCTTGAAGGAACTTGACTTCTTGCTGCGTGACTCCTTCTTTTGGTCCACTTCCGGAGCCCTACCACCTTTGATTGTTTGTGATACTTCGTCCTGTAATTTTTGGAAAAACTTGACGCTGGAACCATAACCAGAATTGACGTCCTTTTTGCCATCTGTAATTCTGCCTTCGGCTCGCGCCATGGAAACCTCTTCTTGTGCCTTGCGCTTCTCGTACGGATTGTTGAGGCCCAGACCTGGTTGGACGCGGGCAATAAGCTTCGCGTCGGCAACCTTTTCTTGCCGTGATTTGCGACGGGCCGACTTTTTCGAAGAACGAATACGCTTGCGTTCAGTCTTTCAGCATAAGGAAAATGAGATAAGAAGTCAGTTTAGTTGATATTATAGACACAAAAT
>Ga0100393_10007002_pt1 | contig 9970 bp, 10 predicted proteins | sample CryGeymeta201517_FD_81546 | JGI IMG/M metagenome (GOLD analysis project Ga0100393, IMG submission 81546) | Groundwater microbial communities from Crystal Geyser aquifers in Utah, USA - Crystal Geyser metaG 2015-17 | ecosystem: Environmental > Aquatic > Deep subsurface > Groundwater | place: USA... | reverse complement strand
CCAATGTGGAAACATAAATTCAAAGAGTTGCGAAAAATCGACACGGAGGAAGTGAATTCTGCCATCGGTGAATATGTTGAGTTAAAATCCGCCATTTCCATCACCAAAGACCGCCTGGGTGAAATTCAAGAAAAGATTTTGCAATATATGGAGCAGGAGGGTGTGGAAAGGGTTTTCGGTGAACAAGGAATTATCGCCCGCTCTTTGCGCAAGACCTACAAATACGATGAGAAAAAAATTCGGGAAATTCTGGAGCCACTCGATAAATGGGAATCTGTTTTGAAAGTTGATGGCGTAGCGCTCAAAAACATTTTAGGCGTCTTACCGTTCGAAGCTAAAACAGAAATTGAAAAAGCTAAAGTAGTTGACAAAGAAACAAAAACCTTGGCAGTTAAAAAGAAATAAATCAATAATAAATTAAAAAGTTCTCATAAGTCGAGGACTTTTTATTAGTAAGTATTTAATGAAGAAAATTGATTTTAGACGGGCCGGACTCAATCGATGAACAGAAAAATTTTCAACAGTATCACCCGGACAACTGAAAAACTTTCTATTATGCGATCACCTAGCCCTTTAGTAATTTAATACTACAACAGTTATTTTAAAATATTTCACTTCTATTTTATAATCGTTCCCTTTGCTTTTTTACCTTCCAAATATTTCTTGAGATTAGGCAAATTTTGTCCATTCATAATGGCCACTTCCAGGCCAATTTCTTGCGCTTCTTTGGAAGCGATTGGATCAAAAGGTGCGTTCATACCGGGGTCCCAAATGTCCCCCACTATCTTGCGAAAATCTGCCCAAGAAATTTCTTCGATAATTTTTGCATCAGGAAATTTCTTCGGATCCTTGTCGCAAACAAAATCAATATTAGAAAGATTGATGAGTGTTTTAACGCCCAAATATTTGGCCAAAAGCACGGCGTCAAAGTCGGTGGAAAATCCCGGACGCCAACCGGCCGCCACTAAAATATCTTCTTTGAAATTATAAAAATCTTCCAGGTCATGCGGATTTTTATTGATTCTCGGATGCGCGTGCTTGCGAAAAATTGTACGGATAAAATGCGCGTTCATTCGGGTGGCATGAATGCCAATCCAGTCTTTGTCATCGCTTGTGATGCCATCAATTTTGGCCGCTGCCTCGATATATTTTCTAGCTGTCTTGCCGCCGCCGGTAATCAAAATAAATTTATAGCCTTTTTTAATTTGCTCCTCAATCAGCACCTTAAATTTCTTCACAAATTTCCAATCAATTTCCTCCGGCACAATCAATGATCCTCCCAATGAAATGATGATAGTTTTTTTGTTCATAGTTTATTTTTTAATATTTACATCCGGTGCTTTTGATCCGACCTTGGGCGGTCGCCTCCTGCTCAGTTTTGAAACAAGCCAAATTTTCCGGCTTTATTCTTTTGGCATAGGAGCAGGTTGGCGGGTAATATTTGTTAGAATTTTTACTGCCTACAAAGGCACAGCTTTGCTTATTTTGAGGCACTTGAGAATCAGCCCCAGTAGACAGTTTTTGGTCAGGAGCACTATTTGATGCCATTATACCATCAGCCTGCCCTTCTAGGCCAATTTTTGGGTTTTCAGGGGCTTTCTCGATGATTATCGGGCTGGCTTTAGCGGCTTTTTTCTGCATATAACCGACTTCGAACGAAATAATAGCCACCAGCAAAAATCCTATGATTAGGATTATTTTATACTCATACTTTGTCCAAGCAGATTTTATGAGTTTTATGAACTTTTCACTTTCTACTGTCATGCTATTTGACATTATAGCATATTTTGCTATAATAAATCTCGTTATGTACTAAGGTGTTGTGGTGATGGACAAATGCTTTGGCGAGAACAAAATTATAAAAAGTTATAACCCTTAAAGTAAAATATTATGGCACATAGAAAAGCCGGTGGATCCACCCAACTGGGCCGAGATTCCATATCGAAACGACTCGGCGTTAAAATTTTCGGAGAACAAAAAGTTCAAGTTGGAAACATCATTATCCGCCAACGCGGAACAAAATGGAGAGCGGGAAAAAATGTGAAGCAAGGCGAGGATGATACACTCTATTCCATGATTGATGGAGTTGTAAAATTCTCCAAAAAGAAAGTGCGAACATTCACCGGAGATCTTGAACAGAAAAGATTTGTTTCAGTTGTCGTGGCAGAGCCTGTTGTTGAAAAAACGAAAGTTGCTCGCGCAAAAACAAAGGCAGGAAAAATTAGCAATAAAAAATAGACCTATCTTTGCATAAAAAATCCTCTCAATAGTTTGAGAGGATTTTTTTATTGTGTCTATTTCTTCTTTTTTAAGGTTTGTCCGGCTTTGATAAATTCATTGAATAATGGGTGACCCTTGAGTGGACTGGTTTGCAGTTCCGGATGAAATTGCGTCGCTAGGAAGAATGGATGAACCGTTGTTGGCAATTCAGTGATTTCCATCAGTTTGCCATTCGGTGATTTTCCGGAAAATACGATTCCCGCTTTTTCCAATTTTTCAATATATTCCGGATTAACCTCCCAGCGATGCCGATGCCTTTCGGAAATTTTCGTCGCCCCATAGGCCTTGTTGGCAAGGCTGCCCTTTTTCAAATTAGCTGGATAAGCACCGAGTCGCATTGTTGCTCCATAATTGCCATCGGCCAAATTCTTTTTTTGCTCCGGCATAATATCAATAACCGGATTTTTTGTTTTTCGATCAACTTCAGTGGTGTTGGCATCCTTGAGTTCCAAAACATTGCGGGCATATTCAATTACCGCCAATTGCATTCCATAGCAAAGTCCCAGGAAAGGAATTTTATGCGTTCGCAAAAATTCAATGGCTAGGATTTTACCTTCAATTCCCCGAAAACCAAATCCACCCGGGATAACTACGCCATCATATTGTTTTAGGCTTTCCAACTCCTCCGGATTTTTTTCATAAGTCTCACTGCTTAGCCAGTCAATCTCCGGTTTAACCTTATTTTGATAACAAGCGTGCTTCACTGCCTCAATCACACTGATATAGGCATCGGACAAAACGAAGTCTCCCGTACCGAAATATTTACCCACAATCGCAATCTTAGCGGTTCCCTTTGGTTTCTTAATTCGCTCTACCAAATCGTACCACTTCTTCAAGTCTGTCTTATTATATTTAAGCCCGAGTTATTTCAAAATCAAACGGCTCAAATCATCCCGATCAAAATTAATCGGCACTTCATAAATACTATCAACATCCGGTGCGGAAATCACATCGCGTTCAGGAATGTTGCAGAACATCGCAATTTTTTCTTTTCTTCTCTGATCCAAAAAAGTCTCAGCGCGCGCGATAATAAAATCAGGTTGGATTCCCGTGCCATTCAAAGTTCGCACGGCATATTGTGTCGGTTTGGTTTTCATTTCGCCGACTTTCGAAGGCAATGGCAAATAACTGACCATGATAGTCAAGACATCATCCGGATATTTAATTTTCATCATGCGAGCCGCTTCGAGAAAAAGAATGTTTTGATATTCTCCCACCGTGCCGCCGATCTCAATGATGCTGATGTCTGAACCAGCCTTTTCAGAAGCTTTTTCAATCCGGTCAATCACTTCCATTGGAATGTGCGGAACAACTTCCACGCACTTGCCTTTGTATTCAAGGTTTCTTTCCTTGTAGATGACGGCCTCATACACACGGCCAGTCGTCATATAATTATCGCGAGGAAGTTCAACTTCCAAAAATCTTTCATAATTTCCCATATCTTGATCAGTTTCATCGCCATCGGCCAGCACGAAAACTTCTCCGTGTTCCGTCGGGTTCATTGTTCCGGCATCAATATTGATATATGGATCGATTTTTAATGCGGTAACATTAAACCCCCTCGCTTTTAGAATTGCTCCGACCGCCGAAGTTGTAACTCCTTTCCCCACTCCACTCATAACTCCCCCCACCACGAAAATGTACTTTCGGTTTTTCATAATGTTATTAAAAAATAAAAATAAATTAATTTTTACAAATGAAAAAATCGCCTTCCCCGCGACTTTATCTGATTTTCAAAAAAAATGATTTTGTTTCTTTTAAATGCGAACTAATTTGTGCTTTCCACGAGCACCATCAAAGACGCCTCAATACCATGATCCAATTCAATTCTCACTTCATATTCCCCCAACTCTTTAATTGGCTCGTTCAATATAATCGCTGAGTCAGATACGACAATATCTTCCTTTTTCAACTCTCTTAATATATCTTTTATATTCACTGAACCAAAAAGTCGGCCGTCTTTTTCTTTCACATTAATTGTAACCGCTTTTCCATCCAACTGATCGGCCAGCTCCTGAGTTTTTTCCAAATCCATCTGCTCTTTTTCTACTTGTTTCTTTTTAATAACCTCCGCTTTTCTCACGCCATCCTCAGTTGCAATCTCCGCCAACTTTTTCACAAACAAAAAATTTCTAGCATAGCCCTCAGCCGCCTCTTTCACTTCACCCTTCTTCCCCAAACCTTTCACATCTTGTAATAAAATAATTTTCATATGTTTATACTATTATAGCAAAGATTGGGCGGATGGCAAATCGAAATAAACAACCTATTTTTCTATTATTTCTTGGATTTTCTCCATTGCCTTATCCAATTGCGGATCGCGATTATTTTTGTAGTCATCGATAGTCAGGTCAACTTCGATATCAGGATTAATGCCTTTTTCCATGATATAGTCGCCATTCGGCGTCAGCCATTTGGCGACGGTTATTTTGACGCTGGAATTGTTTGGCAGACTGATCAGCTCCTGCACGGAACCTTTGCCAAATGACTTCTTTCCAATTAGCTGTACGCCTTTGTTATCGCGCAACGCACCCGCTAAGATTTCGGAAGCACTGGCACTACCTTCGTTTATCAAAACGACAATCGGAATATCACTAAGCTTATCTCCGCCAGTTGTATAGATATTATTTTTTTTGCCGGTGCCATCTTCTTCGGTCACGACGACCTTGCCTTTGGGAATTAATTTGCTGGCAATCTCAACCGACTTATCTAAGAAGCCTCCCGGATTATTTCGCAAGTCCAAAATAATGCCCTTTGAGTTTCGCGCGATTATTTGATTCATTGCCACATTAAATTCCGTGGTTGTTTGTTCTCCAAACTGATTTATCTTTAGATAGGCAATGTCATTATCCTTGAATTCTACTTTTACACTTTTTACTTCAATCGTATCGCGCGTAATTTTTATTTCTCTTGTTTCTTGATCACCGCTATGTAAAACTGTCAGAATGACTTCCGTGCCTTTTTTTCCGCGAATCAAATCGACCGCCTGATCAATTGTCACATCAGCCGTTGATTTGTCATCAATTTTTATAATTTTATCCCCTGCCATCAAGCCGGCCTTTTGTGCCGGTGAACCGTCAAGAGGAGCGATAACCGTCAAAATGTCCTCCTTTATGCCCAGCTCAGCTCCAATGCCTTCAAATCTGCCGCTGATGTCTTGAGAAAATTCTTTCGTTTCTTTGGGATTGAAAAAGGTTGTATATGGGTCATCCGTAGCCTTTAGCATTCCATTAATTGCCCCGTAAACTAGATTTTGAGCATCAAGAGAGCTCTGATCGACATATTTTTCCTTGAGCAAATCCCAAACCTTCCAAAAAAGAGAAAAGTCCAAATTCTTATCCGCTGAAAGTTTGTTTTCAATTGTAGTTGAACCGATTGGATAAGTTTGATTAATGTTTTTTATTGACGCGCTTCCACTGACATAACCTATCCAAAAACTTCCGACCAGCAAAAATAACACAACAAAAAACAAAAAATACTTTTTGAAAAGCTTGTGATTTATTTCCTCGCTCATTAATTGTTTTACCTGCTCTTCTTGCATAGTTATTTTATCACAGTAATTTAATTATGTTTTGGCAGCGGTTTGCCGGCATATTTCGTAAAATATTTAATGGCGCTTGAAATGTGGATCCAAGTTAATTTATTCGATAAAAGCAATCTAATAACTCCCTTGCCTGCGGAGCCTCGTCCGTGATAGTGATACATTTGCGTTTTTGGAAAATATACGACTTTATATCTATTCTCCCAAAATCGACGGCACCAATCCGTGTCTTCAAAATACATTTTAAACCGATCATCCATTTGGCCGACTTTGGAAACCGCCTTCCGGCTGGTCATTAATGATGATCCCATTATCCAATCAACTTCGCGGACGCTTTGGTGGTTAAAATCTTTCATTAGGAATCGATCTAGATGTTTTTTGGCAAAACCAAACTTACCTAAAAAAGTCCGTCGATAAATAACTGTCAGCGGCGTATAGAAGCGAAAGGTTGAAGGTTGGAAGGTTTCATTGAAATTCAATAGTTGCGGCCCGACAATGCCCACTTCCGGATGATTCTTGATATATTCCAAAAGTTTTTCAATGGATAATTTTTTTACGATGATATCGCCATTGAGGATGAGGATATATTTGCCTTGCGCAACTTCCAATCCCTTATTAACTAACCGGCTAAAACCGATGTTCTCTTTGGAGGAAAAGAATTTTATATCCGGAAAATCTCCGTGCATCATCAGCTCAGTGTCTTCCTCAGTCGCACTATCAGACACAATAATCTCAAATTCTTTGATTTCGATGTTTCTCAGAATTGAATCAATACAAACCTTAAGAAGCTCCGGCGCTTTGTAATTAGTGATTATTATGGAAAGTTCCATTATCATTATACCTTAGGCTTAATATCGGATTGAGGCGGCAAAGTAAATATATTTTTAACTACATCGTGAATCTTGTCATAATTATCGCCGATTGGCAGCAGAATATAGCCTGTGCTGCTTTCTGGCGGATTATATAGCAATCCTTCTTCTGAATTTTCCATCACCCTTTGATATAACTGCGGATCTTTCATGCCAGCATAAATACCATACAAACTCTTCAATTCCCAAGCTTGCATATCCGTTTTTACATTGTTGCCAAGACTATCCAAAATACCATTCACTTTGCTGAAATTCATCAATGTTCCGGCGCTCATTATTTTATTCTTAACTAATTGAATAATTTCCTGTTGTCTTTTCGCTCTTTCAAAGTCACTGGATGTATATCTGGCTCTGGCGAAGCAAAGTGCCGTGTTGCCATCAAGCGTTTGTGTTCCGGCTGGCAAGATAAAATCACCACCGCACTCCAAAGAGCTTGCCGGAGCATTGCATAATGGATATTGGGCAACAAGTTGCACTCGCCCATCCTCTTTGTGATGATATTTCTTTTCAAATTCTCCGGTTGGAATCGTAAAGAACGAGTCGCAAACATGAGACTGGCTAAATTGTTCCGACTCTTCAAAGGGCTTGCTTAATGTTATTTCAATTCCGCCAATCGCATCAATCATTTGCTTGAAGCCAGCAAAGTCAGTGCGCACCGCATAATGAATCGGCAAGCCAATCACTTCACTAATGATTGTTTTCATATCATCTATGCCTTGTCCCTCGCCTTTTTGCTCACCATAGGCATGCACCGCGTTAATTTTTTGTTTATCTTGCGTCCCAGGCACGGTTACATACAAATCCCTTGGGATGGAAATCATCGCTACTTTGTTTTCTGCCGGCTTGATGCTAGCTACCATTATGGTATCTGCCAGAGTTCCGCCACCTGGCATATTAGCTCCACGCATTCCTAATAATAGAATATTAATTCTTCCTTCCTCTTCGCCTTTTACGGAGTCGCTAATACCCGGGAGTGAATGAGACAGACTATCCAATAGACCGCCATCAGTAATTTTCCGCAGAATATTATCTGTCTTCCAAGCGAAAATACCGCCTGCAATAACTAGAATTAATACTACAGTAGAAACAATCTTAAACCATCTTTTTTTAACAAATTTAAAATGCGAAGCCTTTTTAGCTACGCTCTCATGCTTGACCTCTTTTTCAATATACGACATTGATTTTTTGTTTATAATTAAAAAAATAACATATCTATTTTCATAGTGTTATATACACATTCTACTTCTAATACGAGTATTGTCAATCAAAAGTTGCGCTAGGCGGTTTCCCGATATATCCCTAGCATTTTCTCGGCTGTCTGCTGCCAAGAAAACTTCTTTGATTGCAATAATCCTTTTTTAATCAAATCAGTGCGAGTCGAATCTTCATCCACAATTTGCATCAATTTTTGCGAAAAATCCGCCGGATTATCCAAATTAAACAATAAGGCCGCTTCCGCTGTTATTTCAGCGTGTGGCGTGATATTTGAAGCTAAAACAGGTACGCCAGCTGTCATCGCCTCCAAAATTGGAATCCCGAAACCCTCATACATTGACGGTAAGCAAAAGACATGAGCTAATTTAATTACCAGTGGTTTATCCTCATCAGCAATATATCCGGGCAGCAACACATACTTTTCCAGAGAATAGTCTCGAATAAAATCATCAATTTTCGTATCATAATTTTTCCCTTTTCCGCCAGCCAGAACTAATTTAATATTTTTTCTTTTTTCCATTGGCATGCTGACATATGTTTCAATCAAAGCCGGCAGATTTTTTCTGGGTTGCAAAGTTCCAATGTAGAGAATAAATTTTTCCGGCAAATTATATTTTTGCCTGACGGCTTCCAGTTTATCCTGTGAATGTTCCACAAAAAAATTGTCAGCCACAGCATTATGAATCCAGCCGATTTTTCTTTTATCCACTTTATAATATTTCATTATTTCATCTGCGGTAAATCTGGAAACCCCGATTATTTTATCCGCTCTCCGCAAACTCAAAGGAATCAAGGTCTGCAAAAAAAACAAATCCGTCTTTTCAACCAGCTCAGGAAATACCTTAAAAGAAATATCATGCACAATCGTAATAATTTTGATTTTTCGTGGCACGAAAAACGGCGTGATATATTGCACTTGTAAAATATCAGCTGGATTTTCCCGGAGATATTTTGGCAACATCCATGCGTTCCACCAAAACTTATTCGCACCCCTTTCGCAAAGACTGATGACTTTGAAGTTTGGCGCCAAACACAAGGATGTAATGGATTTTTGCAATTCCTGATCTGTCTCCGGATTCCTATCGGTCAACAAAAAATATTCATTTTCTTTATCCAAAATAGAAAACTGTTTCACTAGATTAAAAAACACCACTTCATCGCCGGTTCTTTTTTTCCCGATATTTCTAATGTCGATAGCAATCTTCTTTATTGACATTTACTAATTGGTATGTTATAATGGATAACTGGTGTAATATTAGCATTTTATCTATAAAAAGACAACGGAGGAAGTGATAATGTTTATAGCACCGGAAAGTTATTTAAATATCCCACCTCCCATAGGAGATCCCTGGCAACCAAAACACTTAGTAAGAGCAGTATCTCCGGTTGCGGACATTGAACCAACTAAAAAATATGGATCAAAAGATCCGGTGAAGGGAGGTAACATAGACATCATCGTATAGCAGATCCCCCTTCCCGGATCTGCTTTTTTATAAGCAAAATCTATACTTTCATTTTTATCTTTTCAGGATTGATTCCGGCAACTGCCAGAAACAACCAAAGAAATCCCAATAAAATTCCGGAGTTGAACATATTGGGAATCAGGAGAGCGAAAAAACCTAGGAGTATAAATAGGCCAGCAGTTTTTGTGTCCGTGTCTTTGCGCAGAAAATTTTTGAGCGCCGCAGCTATGACAAACGCCCAGATAGCTATAAAACTCAAGAGTCCCAACAATCCGGCGCCTAGCCAAACTTCTAAAAAGATATTGCTGGCATTAAGTCCCGCGCCTCGTTCATCGGTTCCCAGAAAGTCACTGATGGTCCCCCAGCCAATTCCCAGCACTGGATGCTCTTTAATCAGTCTCCAGGACTTTCCATACACCACGCTTCGTATGTTGACATTCGGATCCTTACGATAAATTTCACTCACGATATTTCCAATTTTTTTCTCCTGATCAATTTCTTCCAGATTGATATGACGGCAACCATAACGAACATATTCATCCTCACTGTTTACAGTTTGAGGTATGGCCATGTCTAAACCACCTGGACAAGCGATGGTAATT
>Ga0100393_10006996_pt1 | contig 9975 bp, 7 predicted proteins | sample CryGeymeta201517_FD_81546 | JGI IMG/M metagenome (GOLD analysis project Ga0100393, IMG submission 81546) | Groundwater microbial communities from Crystal Geyser aquifers in Utah, USA - Crystal Geyser metaG 2015-17 | ecosystem: Environmental > Aquatic > Deep subsurface > Groundwater | place: USA... | reverse complement strand
CTTAAGATATGACTATACAAATTTTTAGTACTCTACTTCTAAAATAGTAAGCTAAATATTTATCAGTAACACACAAATAAAACTTTGATAGGCCACCCACTGGCTAGAGTGGTTGGCGATTTTTGATACAACACATTTTTGTATCCCCAGCTTGGAGCAGGTGTGCAGCCTTATGTATATCTACAGCAACCCCCCCAAAAGAGTGAATCGTTCCCTTGAAAAATATCAAACGGTGAAGCCTTCCTTCTCTCCAGTAGTAGACTAGTACAACGATGTTGCAGTCATTGCTCCTCCAACTTAAGTCAATTCGTCATAGAGTATGCCCCATGCGCCTGCCGTTGATCTTCCTATCATGTCATCGTCATCCACCTCCGGGCCATGTAGTAGAGGCGGAAGTAGTAGTCGGGAAATAGCCGAAAATGAAGACATTTATTTTGGTGGAGATCATCCACGAGACGCAGCAGCAATAAATGTTGAATTGCACCATCCACCAGAGCATCACGAACAACAACATCTGGCGGAAGGATTCTTGGATCAAGCCTTACAAATGCCCAGTAGTAGTAATTTGTCGTGGGACAGCGATAATGCGATCCATCCCAACAACAACAACAACAACTTCACCAACAGTGCAGCGGCGGAGGATGATCGCGATGGTTCATCCTCCGAGAATTACTTTGAAAGCTTAACGCCCACTTTTGTTACACGGAAACACCCCGATGTATCGTCATCACAGCAGCAGCAGCGGCGGCGGCTGCAAGAATACAGTGCCAGTAGTAGCAACGGTGGTCACCGAACGCCCATACACCAGAATGACGCCTCCACCAATTCGAACAATGTTCTTCATCGGCATCATTATGATCCAAAGCATGAGCACCCATCAGACCCACCACGTCGCATTAGCACTGACACAACTCTAGGCGTGGATAACCGAGGAGGCGAGGCCGCTGCTATAGGCGATGGTGGTTACCAACCACATGATCATGTAAAGGCCACAAGAACGAGCAGTGGCAGTAATAGCAATATCTCGTCTCTTGCTAGTAGTTCCCAGCAACACTATCAAGATCCATCATGTATGAGCCGCAGGAGTTCGCAGTCGGAAGATTCTTCACAACTAAATCAACGTCATCAACACCAGATGATCATTCCACAATCTGTAGATACGGTACCTACTAGTAATGTTGCAACCCTACAAGAATATCAACGAGATCATTTTCAACAATCCAAACAACGCCACAACAATCTGCGTCAAGCACGAACAAAAAGTAATTGCAACACTATCTCTCCGCCGCGGCTATTGGTTCGAAAGGAGTTCCATGCAAATAGTGAGGAAAGTGGTTCCACTGCTGCTACACAACGCCGCAGTGTGTTTGGACGTCGCGTGCAGCAGCGATATCCTACGGCGAATCGACGACAAGATCAGCAGTTGCCACAGCCTGCACCACCCGCCGACCCTGCCCCTTTTTACAATATTATTGAAGATGGGAAACACATTACCTTTCAACAGCAAGTACCGCAACCTCCGAATTGGGTCGCGACGGACGATGCGAATGCAAATGCTGCCAAGGCCGAACACGACCCAGCCCCATATGCCGCTGCTGATCCTGTCTCTGATCACCCACCACCGCCCCTCACCATGGTCATTACGCACGACGATGATAGTCCAGCCGAGGCTTTGAGCAGCACAGATTCCATGGAAGACTTTTTTACGCCTCGCAATTCTCTGAACCCGACCGTTATCATCACTAATAGCATGGGCGCCAATCCTGCGAGTTCATTGGTATCACCGCTTGAATCACCACCATTCTTAGTGGCAGGCACTTGTACACCCAACACCTCTATGAGACCAACAGCTAACAAAAACAAACAATTGACTGCGGCAATATTAGCCTCGAAGCAAATGCGACATCGCAACCACCAGAACTCCAAACAAACCAACTCGGCCTCAAAGATTTACCATCATCAGCAGCACCGAATTAAAAGGATACACGAAACAGTCCATGCACAATCCTTGCTGTTAGGCTTGTGTTTTATGGCTATCTGGAGCCCCAATAATATCATGGCACCAAACCTGACTCGAATTGCCACCTTTTATGGCATGACAGAAACAGAACGCGACTTGTATTTAGGAAGCTTCTTGGCGTTGGCCACGGGTGTTCTCGGTTTCCCTATCAGTGCTGCCATCGGGGTAATGACGGATTTCTATCCACGCAAGTACTTGTTTGTTGGAACTGCGTTTGGTGGTGCTATGGCAAGTGCCGCGACAGGCTTGAGTCCTACCTATCCGTGGCTCTTGTTGGCGCGTTTTTTTAGCGGTGGATTCATGTCTGCCAGCGTCAGTGTGGCCTTTTCGCTGATGGGAGATTTATTTGCTACGGAAGAACGGAACGCAGCGTCCAGTGGTTTGACAGCGATGATGGGACTTGGGTAGGTCTTTTTTGTTATTTTGTTTCTATATAGAGCGCTAGGGTTTCAGTATTCATACAAGCATTGACGCTCATAATCACTTTTTACGGATATTTGCAGAATCATTCTGGGTCAAGTTTATGCTGGTATCTTTGGAAATAGTAGAGGATGGCAGAACGGGTTTTGGGTCAGCAGCGGTGTTACAGTAGTGTTAGGACTGTGTGTTGCTGTCTGGGTCCAGGAACCAGTTCGGGGAGGTAAAGAAAAGGTGTTGCAGGATCTGTTGCAACAAGGCAAGCGATACGACCGCAAGTTGACCTGGGCTGGTTTCAAGAATGCCATGAGCAACAATCGATCCAACGCAATCTTAATGACGCAAGGTTTCTTCTCGAGTCTGCCTTTTGGTATTCTCTTTGTCTTCTTCAACGATTATTTGAGTCAAGAACGTGGATTCAGCGTCCCCGATGCCACTTTCATCGTTCTCGTATTTGGAATCGGCTGTGCCGTCGGGGGTATTTTGGGTGGGTATCTCGGAGCATGGATTCAATCCATCAACAGATCATTTCTACCTCTCTTCATGGCTGCAACCACCCTCATCGGGGTGGTGCCGTTCTTTGCCCTTTTGAATGGTCACACTACCAACGCTCGAGGATACTGGTGTATTTTGTATGCATTCACGGGCGGTTGCTTTTCTAGCATGCCATCAGTTAACGTCCGACCCTGCCTTATCAATGTCAATCCACCAGAAACAAGAGGCGCGAGCCTTACTGCTGCCAACCTCATTATCAATCTAGCCCGTGGTCTGGGTCCCTCTTGTATCACCCTGCTGGGTTCGAGCTTTGATTTGTCGCGTCAAGAAAGTTTCAATATTACCCTGGGCGTGTTTTGGACACTGGCCGCCATTCAACTCTGCTATCTGGCAAACGCATTACCACAGGACCAAGACAAAATGGAAGCGGAACTTGCTCATTATGCTGCCTCAGCTTTGGCTTCCACCACCTCAATTAAACCTTCCATAGATGGCACCGATCATAGTGCACTAATGATTTCGGACCAGTACTCTCTGGAGCCCAACCGGCCTGATTCATCCAAAACACTGGACGACGATGTTTCTCTGCTGAGTATTGAAGATCGTATGACAACCTTTGATGGCGTTGCTGTCCAAGAGTCTCTTTCTTTCTTTCAAAAAGGAATGAAAGAACTCAATTTTCCGCCTTTATGTGCTGGCACTACAGGCGATAGTTCCTTTGACGACGAAGATGATTTTATCAGTGAAGATGACGTGGAAGTATTCAACGATGAAGAGCGACAACGACAACAGGAAGCTCGAAAGCTGCTCAGTACGCGCGATGCTGGCGATGACACCATGAGTCCCGTCGATCTCCTGAAGAGACGCAATCTTTGGCTCCAGCAACAACAGAAAATGTATGGCGCGACAAATACGAATGATGGCGTCGGCTACAATAACGGTGAAGAAGCCAATACGGGCAGTAGAAAGGAGGAAAAGCCTCCTACTGAAACCAGTCGGCTTTTCTAGCTTGTTTAAATAATAATATTGTTGTGTCTTTTATTCTCGGTAGCAAGGATAGATCTAACGACTACTAATCTAGACTATTCCAGAAAAACTGGAATATGAATTGATGGGGATCGTCGCAGCTTGGTACAGTACGGTTGCAGTTGCGAGTGTTACAGTGTACTAGCTACTAGTAGGGAGTACTCGATTAGTAGCTAGAGTAGCTACTAGCTACTAGTAGTGGTAGCAGATTTAGATCACCATTGATCGGATTACGTTGACGTTGAATCTTGCCTGATGGAACGAATGACATCTGCAGATCTGGAGAATATGCCGTGTCAAAAAAGATATCAATCTCTCATGGTCACAAAGAAGTCGAGCGTTCTCAAACAGCTCAACACCATAGTCTCACCTAACCATGAAGAAAATTGAAATATATTACTGCTTACTTGCTGCTACTACAGCAGCTAGTACCGTTGAAGGCCTCTCTTCACTTACGCAGCCCTTTGAAAGATCCAGGGCTGGCCTACTTGGAAGTATTCACCCAACCACCGACTCGCTTCTCACTGATCCTACTGCATTTGATAATCAACGAAAGGAAAAATACATCGGATTGCAACAACCGCTGCAACAATATATAAGGAAAGGGCAAGGCACGGCATCTCGCCGTCAAGCACTCGCCAAAGCTGCCACCTTTGGGGCCTTTTGTGGATGGATACTTGCTCCAAACTTACGCCCTGCCCTGGCTGCTTTCGATGATGCGTCCTTCGCCGAAGGAACTACTATTACTGCACCAACTGGATACAATCTGGCTGATGCAGCGGACAACTGACTACCTAAAAGTAAACTTTACGAGAAGAGGAAAAGTTGGTATTTGCTGTAAATACCAGCGGACCAGAATTGAAGGAACATGAGCAGCAAAATCTTGTTTTCGATTCGGGTAGTCACCTTTCTAAAATCAAGTGAGCAAGTGAAGGGACCGCGACGGTTGCAACTTTGCAGCAAGAATGAAGAGTTGCGACCCAGTATAGCCAGGCACATCAATTTCGTAAAGCAACAGGCAACAGAGTCAAACTTATTGCGCCAAAGCCAGAAGTGTACCTCATTTGCTTATATATACGCCGTTATACGCTGTAGAAGAGCTTTCTTTCAAGTTCTTTGCCGGGGACGATATTAGAGACATTAGTGTGTCAAACATTCAAAGTAGCTTGGACCAATTTGCTCTGTTATTGCAGTAAGCCCTTTTCAAGATGATTAGCTGGAAATGCTGCCATGTTATTTCATAAATCGACTGTGTGTCTATTGCATCGAATCAAGTCCTGTGCCCTTGTCCTCTCCCTCCTCGTCATTGTCATCGTCGTTTTCCATAACAATACCACCCTCCGCACCTCCTGGCATGGTCGGTAAATCATCCATACTGTCAAATTCATCCAGAGCTTGTCGAATCTTTTTGGCGGCTGCACTATCACCTAACTTTGTGGCGATATTAAGTGCTCCGGTGAGCTTGTGAATTTCAAAGCCACGCACTATATTTTCTTGGACAAGGTTGGATTTCTGCTGCAAGCTCTGTTTGGTAGCGTACATGGGAAATTGTTCTTGAAGCGCAGCCAACGTCAACACGGGTGTTGCTTGGATCATATTGTCCTCGCCATTGTCTTGTTTATCGCTGATGACATATTCATCCTCCAAGACAACCGTAATCGGAGTTTGATAGCGTAATGCCAAGCACAAGGAACAAAAGGGCAAGGAGGTGTCGGGACTGTATTGATACAGAACTGATTGCAGCATTTCAGGCGTTGGTTCCAAAGCTAGACTCCCACGTTTTTCGATTTGACATGTCCATTGAAACGACGATTCCCCTTTTCCATTCGTGTATACCGTAATTTCGTCCATGGCAACTTGTGGTAATGTGGCACGTGATTGAACCCATTCATGGGCTTCCGAGTACGGAGTTGTTGCATGTTCTTGGGGCAATGATGCCTGCACTTCTTTCAAGACAGTCTGCGCCAAGACCATGACCTCGTCTTGAATGAACATACCCTCTCGATTGCGTTGCTGAATGATTCGTTCACATTCCATGACTACAATCTTCGACAAAAGATCGGGAGGCAAAATCGCTCCGGCCATGTCTACGCCACTCAACAATTGAATCAAAGTAAGAGCTTCCGGAGAGGTAGCTGCCTTGGCATCAGCGGGATCCTTGGTCACTTGCCACGCTACGTATCCATCGTTTGCAACCCGTAACACGGCCCAAAACCCGTCCTCAGCCAAGGACACACCTCCAATGGAGGCTCGACAGCGACTGGAGAGCGGAGGGGTATCTTGTGGTTGTTCTCGTTGACCAATTTGCTGGATAAGGTCACTATCAGAAGGAAGCTTTCGCTCATCATTGAGATAAAATAGACGCGTCTTTGGTTTCAAAAATGGTGTAATTGGGGAAAGCGGCACGAATGCCGTTACCAGTGAATGATATTGGAGCCCTGCCAGCATCAGCCACGAAGCTAGAAAGGAAATAAATGTGGGATACGGCATACTAAATTTTGCTGCAACGAAAATATAAATATTAAGAGAACTATGGTCGTGTGAAAATAAGAATAAATAAATGCCCGTTCTTCTTGACCATTGCTTCCATCTGCGAAGGGTGTTTTTATTTATTTTTGATGATAGGCGCGTCAAATGTTCGAAATTCTGTTGGTGACTTTGGAACAGCAGAATCAACGATTGATTTTGAAGGCGGATTTGGGAACCCTAAAATGACGTCTCAATCATGATTTGTCTGAAACGCACTTTTTAAGAAAGCGCCTTACAGTAATCCTAATGGCACCGGAGTTTTGATTCGGCCTGTTCGGCATATTAACCTGGGGCCTTAAACTTGGAGTTGTCCTCATGTTTCAACACTAATCGTGTTTCGCTTTCACCTTTTTACAGCTTATTTAACGGGGAAGAGAAGCGTTGCCCACTGAGAACTTCCAGCGAACTCAAGGGCTTCCTGAAGCTTCACAAGAGAAAGTATGAAATTCATTCGATTTGGATGAACCCGAACAACACAATAATTCATATCCAAAGAAGACAAACTGCTCGAGCACTTTCACAGATTTCTTTACAACGAAAGCACCATGTCGGACTCGATCAGTAACGGTAACATTCCAATCAAACAACAACTAGAACAACAAAATGAAGAACAGTCGGCTCCATTTCGCTCCATCCCATCCAATGCGCCTTTGGCGAGGGCAATGATACCGCTGCCTTCGCTGGCGGGTGGATTGGCTACTCTGACTCCTGGCAAGCGTAGCTTGGCCTCCCTCAAGCCCGTAACTACTGCATCAAGTTCAATTAATGCCCTGGAGTGGAAGGTTGATCCGGTCCGTATCCCTGCCATCCCAGACTATCCGTTGGAACGAACCCACCGAACCCACCTCAAAACACCACTTTCTCTCGAGGAAGTAACAATTCGAATTTCTAGCGTGCTGAAAGCTCTTTCTCTCAACTTCGCCGTTCCTCCCCCCGATGAAGATACTGATGAAGTGATTCTTGACGGGCGCATCGATTGTATCAAAGAGGACGATGTAGAAACACTGAAGATGGTCGTGCAATTGTATCGTGCTCCTTTCTCGGCAGACAACAAAAACGAATGGGTCGTGGAACTCCAACGGCGAAATGGATCAGCCATTGCATTTGCCAGCGTACGCAAAGCCGTTTTTCAAATGATTCGAACAGGGAATTTTACCTGTATCAAGCCAAGTTTTGCTCGCCCTTCCATGGCTGGCTTTGTTCCCAAGAAAAAGTTTCGCATCATGCCGGCATCACGGTCAGCCTAATACTAGAGAGCACGGAGCTATCATCTTTATTTCAACTATTTTTGGCTAAACTACAAACTACCCATTACAAAGCCATCATCTTGTCTACTGTTAATAGTAGTATTCTACCTAGCTGGAGTAGTACTAGTACTAGTCAATAGCACTACCGTATCTTTTTGCGAAGAAAGTACCCTAGCTAGCTAGTAATTCGGTTTAGGGCTTTGCGACATTTTAAATGTGCTGGCAACAAATTGATGGCCATCGGCAACAACATCGCCGCGGCAACTACTAGTCTACTTGTAATAATAATAAGTATTGGTCTTATTCCACTGTTTCTTGATTACCAAGTAGAGTCTACAGGCAAAGTAGGAGTAGTAGTACCTGGTACTGTAGTGGTTGTTCGTCGTCTCATTTTGGAGGTGACGGTGGTATATCCTTATAGTAAAACAGTAAGGTTACGTACCACTCTGGTACCGGTATGGTACTACCTGGTACTGGTACCAGGTACCTGGTACCTGGGAGTAGGATCGATCAACACTAAAGCAGCAATTAGAGAACCTCTGATTATTTAAGGGACCATTCTAATGAGAGAGATTGAAAGTTTTCTTGAAAGAATAGACAACATCATGTCATAAAAGAATAAAACTACAGTATGCCACTCCTCAAAGGGACACGAAGTAGACGCTTGGCTGATTCGTCATCTGAAATCACGAATAGTCGATGAACTACCCATTACTGAAGCTAAAGCGTGCACACTAGCAGCTCAAGCAAGGGCCTGTGAACGGTTGAGTTATGTGTTGCTGCTCTTTCTAGCCACAGGCGAAGTAAAACAGTACAACAACAAAACCCAAAAGACATGTGGCAGTAATAGTCCGCAATAGAACGCAAGGTTGGGCCGTGTGTCGTGTGATCCATAAGCTTCCGAAGTCAGTTGGGGCAATTGTTGCTGAATAACCACTGCTCGATTGTTTTGGATCTGTAAGGTAGAACATGGTTTGCTACAGTAACAGAGCTAAACTTGTAGCACTGCAGCTTTTCGGCGTAAAGCCTGTGTAAATGGCGGCTATGCGAAGAATATGCTTACAGCTTGCACGCCCTATTTCAACAAATAGTGAGTATGAAGACATCATTGTTTCATCATCAGAGAAATGTTAATTTTTTATCGTAACAATCGTTGTTACTTTCCCATTTCCCGTGTAGAAATCATAAGGAGGGAACATCTTATGTTTCTAGTGTCATGTGGCTGGACTTCTTTCTTAAATTCCGGCACCACAAGTTGTCACTCTTTGTCTTACGCGTCGCTTAGTATTGTTTTCCTTGACGGAAAAGGCTTTCGATTTAAAAGGCACAGGAAAGGGGGTCATCTTGGGTAGAGGAGGGAGGCAAAGGGATTCGCCCTTTAAGCCAGAATCGGCCACAGCTGCCATCAAAAAGTCACGTTGACCTTGGATAGTAGCCACTTGGGTGGCCCAGCGATTGCATTTAGAAGCAAAGCAAGCAAGGACATCCGAGGTCATCTTGCCAGATCGCTGGGCCATCAACACGCACTGAATCGACATGTACTTGCGTTCTTGTCGTTGCAAACTTCGACGCAGCTCAAGTCCTTGCACATATACTGGCGGGTTAAGGTCATGTGCGTCGGTAAACTCGTGGCAAATATTCCGTGCTGCCGACACGAAGCTCGCCATCTCGTCAGGATTGCACCATACATAATCTTTCTCTTGGCGAGTCAAACTTGTCTTGAGGGGTTCCACAAAGGCAATACTGCAGGTCTCGTCAAACGACACCCGGCATTTCCGTCTTTGCTCTGCATCTTGATGTTGCACGCTCATAGTTTTCTTCTGGTACGGATAAGAAGACTAGGATGAACAGGTAAATGTGTTTTTCGTTTGGTGGTAATGCATGCTCTGTGGAATGAGTTATGGACAGGAATAAAAGTCGACTTGTTCTGTTTTAGAAGTGAGACTGAGAGCTTTTCTCGTAGTCTCTGTTCTTTCGAGGAAGGTGTGTATTAATTCTGTTCTCTGATGAAATGGAAATTACTGGTTTAAAATTTGCTACTAAGATGAGTCTGCGTTCTGATGATGAGTAGACTAATGGAGTAGTCTAGTACCTGGTACCTGGTACCGGTAGAAGTCTTCTTATTTTTGTTTCGGTTTTGATTCCTTCGCTCATCGAACGAACTGGCACGTCCCGGCACTATTGCCTGGGTTTAGGAAAGGCAGACTGTAACTTAAGGCTAGTACCACCAGTACCTAGTAG
>Ga0100393_10006994_pt1 | contig 9977 bp, 10 predicted proteins | sample CryGeymeta201517_FD_81546 | JGI IMG/M metagenome (GOLD analysis project Ga0100393, IMG submission 81546) | Groundwater microbial communities from Crystal Geyser aquifers in Utah, USA - Crystal Geyser metaG 2015-17 | ecosystem: Environmental > Aquatic > Deep subsurface > Groundwater | place: USA... | reverse complement strand
TTTTCTTGTCACTTTCGATAATAAATTCTTTTGCCTGATGTGACGTTAATACTCTAACCCCTTCAGCTTCCAATCTCTTCTTTAACAATTCGCTTACTGCCTCATCTTCACTTAACATGATTCGATCTTGCATCTCAACTTGAATCACTTCAGATCCTAATCGCGCAAAACTTTGTGCCATTTCACAACCAATTGGACCACCACCTAAAATAATAAATTTCTTTGGCAGATAATCAAGTTGCCATAGATTTTCTGAAGTTAAATATTTAACCTTCTCGATACCGGGTAAGGGTGGAACAAATGGACTTGCTCCTGTTGCAATAGTAATATTTCTCGTTGTATAAATTTTACCATCGACTTCAATTTCCCATGGAGATACAATTCTTGCATTACCAGTTAGGCAATCAACTCCTAAATCCGTATATCTCTCGATTGAATCATGGGGTTCGATCTCCTCTATTACTCGATGTACCCTGTCCATGATATCTTTAAAATTGAACTTATAATCAACAGATTCGATTCCATATTTTTTGGAATTTTTCATTTGATGAACAATTTTAGCTGACTTTAAAATTGCTTTTGATGGCACACAGCCGGTATTTAAACAGTCACCGCCCATTTTATGTTTCTCAACGAGGGCAACTTTTGCTTTCACTGCACTACTTATATATGCTGTCACGAGTCCTGCACTTCCTCCTCCGATGACAATCATATTGTAATCGAAACTCTGAGGTTTTTTATACTCTTTATAAACACGGCGTGATTTAAAATAGTTTAATATCGCCTTTGTAATTAATGGAAAAAGTCCAAGAAGAGCAAAAGAACCAAATAACTTAAATGTAAAAATCTCTGACAAAGAAGAGATATTTCCAAGTTGTAAACCAGCATTAACATAGACTAAAGTTCCTGCGATCATCCCAACCTGACTAACGATATAGAAGGTTAACGTTTTTATTCGAGTGATTCCCATAACGAGGTTAATAACAAAGAATGGAAAAATTGGAATCAGTCGTAAACTAAGTAGATACAATGACCCATCTTTCTCAATTCCCTGATTAATAGTTTCAATCTGTTTGGAAAATTTTCTTTCAACAAAATCTTTAAAGAGAAAGCGAGAACTTAAAAATGCAATTGTTGCACCAATCGTACTTGCAAAACTCACTAATATAAAACCAGTGAATAGACCAAAAAGAGCACCGGCCAAAAGCGTAAGAACTGTCGCTCCTGGTAGAGACAAGGCCGTCGCGATGACATATGCTACAAAAAATAAGGAAAGTGTCTGAACCTGATGACTAAGATAGTAGCTTTGAATCTCTGCTCGATTTGATTTAATATATTCAAGAGTCAGTAATTCCCCTAAGTTATACTGTTTAAAGAGATAAATAGATAGTGCAAAAACGAAGATTAGAAGTATTTTCGGACCAAATTTCTTCATGGTATTTTCCTTGTTAACTTTGTAGTTAAATAGTTTCATAATAAATACACAAAAGTGTTAAATTATTGCCATCTTTTTGTAATAAAATATAATTTTGGTACACTAAGTATATATTAAAGAGGTGTTAAATGGAAAATACGACAAAAGCAGTACAAGACTATTATGGTAAGCAACTACAAAATTCAAGCGACCTTAAAACAAATGCCTGCTGCACAGCAGTTGCATACCCAGACAAAATAAAGAAGATACTCTCAAAAATACACGATGAAGTGATGACTAAATATTATGGATGCGGTCTAACTATTCCATCGCAACTAGAAGGTCTAAAAATGCTCGACCTTGGTTCAGGAAGTGGACGCGACTGCTACCTTGCAAGTAAATTAGTTGGAGAGCACGGTCATGTGATAGGCGTTGATATGACAGACGAACAACTTGAAGTTGCCAATAGACATATTGACTATCACACAGAACAATTTGGATATAAGAAGAGTAATGTTGAATTCAAGAAGGGACACATTGAACACCTCGATGAATTAAATATTGAGAACAACTCGCTTGATCTTATCATCTCTAATTGTGTTATTAATCTCTCAACAAATAAGCAAAAAGTATTAAATGATTGCTTCTCAAAACTTAAACAGGGCGGAGAGATGTACTTTTCGGATGTTTATGTAAATAAGAGAATCCCAACAGAGCTAGCAAGTGATCCAGTCATCTATGGAGAATGTCTTGGTGGAGCTCTCTACTGGAATGATTTTTTAACTTTTGCAAAGCGTGCTGGTTTTAGTGATCCACGTGTTGTTGAAGTCGCACCAATTACAATTGAAAACAAAGAACTTGAAGAAAAGCTAGAAGGTTTTGAGTTTTACTCCGTCACTTATAGGCTCTTTAAAATTGCCCAACTCGAAGGAGACTGTGAAGATTATGGACAGGCCGTAATTTACAAAGGAACAGTCGAAGACCTTCCAAATAATTTCCAATTAGATAATGGACACCTCTTTGCTAAAGGAAAAGTTGAGGCCGTTTGTGGAAATACTTATCTGATGCTCCACGAGTCACGCTACAAAAATCATTTCGAATTTATTGGTGATTTTTCTACACATTACGGAATATTTGAAGGATGCGGGAGCATGAATCCCTTTGCTGGGATTTCGACGAAATCAACTGAGTTCGGTGCCGGGAGCTGTTGCTAGTGAATGATCAAAAATTTCAAGATATGTTTAAAACAGCGAAGGGTGAAACAAGAGCAAGTGTCACCCTTAAGAAATTAAACACACTTTGGTTTAACACAGGGACATTATGCAATTTGGAATGCAAGAATTGCTATATTGAATCATCCCCAAAGAATGACAGACTCAGTTATTTAACAGTAAATGATGTCGCCCCTTTTCTAGAAGAGCTTGAAGATTGCAAGAGCATTGGCTTTACAGGTGGAGAACCATTTTTAAATCCATCGATAATTTCGCTAATTGAATGTGTACTTCAAAAAGACTTGGAACTTTTGATTCTGACCAATGCAAATCGAGTAATAAAGAAACATCGTCAGGAGTTAATTCGACTTAAGTCTCTTTACGGTCATAAACTAAAGATTCGTGTCTCTCTCGATCACTTTTCTAAAGAATTGCATGACAAGGAGAGAGGACAAGGGGCATTTGATAAAACAATTGAAGAATTAAAATGGCTCGACGAAAATAATTTTGATCTCTCGATTGCAAGTCGCTCTCTTGCAAATGAATCACAAGACGAATCTCTTTCTGGACATCAGCACCTATTAAGTTCATGTGGAATTAATATTAATTTAGAAGAGAAGTTAGTAATTTTCCCAGAAATGGATGCAGGAAGAGATGTTCCTGAAATCACAACAGCATGTTGGGGCATTCTAAGTAAAAGCCCAGATGATCAAATGTGTGCATCAGAGCGAATGATAGTAAAAAGGAAGGGAGAAGATTATCCAGTTGTGATGCCATGTACCCTACTTGCATATGATGATCAATTTGTGCTTGGCAAAGATCTTAAAAGTGCAAAGAAGGAAGTTTTTCTAAATCACCGCTTTTGTGCAGAATTCTGTGTTCTAGGTGGAGCAAGTTGCTCGAAGACGAAGTAATTATCCTCGAGCACCACCGACATAGTCCTTTAACACTTCATTTGATGAATTTTCAAAAAGATCATGACTTGTACCACACTCTAATAAGAAGCCATGCTGATTATTTAAATCATACCAAAAAGCACATAAGTGATCACAAACTCTCCTTGCTTGTGCAAGATTGTGAGTAACAATTAAAATTGTGAATCGAGATTTCAAATTTAGCAATAGCTTTTCGATAACCTCACTCGATATTGGATCTAAGCTTGAGCAAGGCTCATCGAGTAAGAGAACTTCTGGCTCAAGAGCGATACTTCTCGCAATACAAAGTCGTTGTTTCTGACCACCTGAAAGTTTAAATGCAGAATCCTTTAACTTATCTTTAACTTCCACCCACAGGCCAACATCAACGAGCGCTCTCTCAACCCTTTTGGAAATATCATCAAAACCATGTTCTTTCAAAGGAAGAGCAATATTCTCATAGATACTTAGAGGAAGTGGTGTAGGAACCTGGAAAATAAGACCAATTTTCTTTCTTAGATTTATTAAGTTTACTCTTGAATCATAAACATTTTGTCCATGAAAAAAAATATCCCCCGTAACCTCCACTCCATCGACATGATCTGCTAAACGATTTATACATTGAATAAAACTACTTTTCCCACAGCCACTAGGACCGATAATTCCAGTAATACAGTTCTTATTAACTTCAATTGAAATATCTTTAAATGCGCATTTTTTTCCATAATAAAGAGACAAATTATTAATACTGATAATTGTATCTGATATACAACAAGGATTGCTGCCAAGTTCTGTTTTCCACGGATAAACTTTTTTATCATTCATATAACTGGCCTTCTTTTGAAATAATTTTTGCAATAATATTAAACACAGAATTTATAATGAGTATCAATCCGATAAGAACCATTGAAGATTTATAAGCATTTTGATCCCCACCAGGAACATTCATTGCCAAATCATAGATGTGAACAGATAAAGCTCGGCCTGAATCAAGAAGAGATTCTGGAAAACGATCAACATAACCAGAAGTAAAGATAAGAGCTGCTGTTTCAGCTAGGGCTCTCCCTACGCTGAGAACAAGACCAGATAATATACTAGGAATGGCCAATGGAAGTACAATTGACTTAAATGTTGTATAAAGGCTAAATCCTAGAGAATGAGTTGTGTGGATAACTTCATCAGGAATAGAACTTACTCCTTCTTCAACACTTGTAATAAATAAAGGCAGGCACATACATGATAAGGTAAGAGCACCAGACAAAATAGAAAAACCTAGTCCAAAAAATGTACAAAAGATGGCATTACCAAAGAGTCCAAAAACAATTGAAGGTACCCCAGAAAGTACTTGAATCATTCTCTTTATAAATTTTTTAAAGACCAGTGTACTTGGATAATGTCGAGAAAGGTAAATAGCACATAGAGTACCAATTGGTACTGTTACTAAAGTTGAAATTCCCGTTATTAATAAAGTCGATATAATTATTGGATAGATACCACCTCTTCGACCTGCTGACATTGGCACTTGATAAAGAAATGTTAAATTAAAACTCTCTAAAGAGTTCAAAATGATATCACCTAAAATAGATATAAGTACTAATGAGATAACTAGCCCAGAAAGCCAACAGAAGATTTTAGTTAACTTATTCATTTCTTTCAACCTCTGCGAAGCTTGATAACATATATAGAAATAATGTTAACAAAAACAAAACTAGGCCGGATAAGAAAAGAGCTGAACGATGCTCTCCTGTTGCATACGACATTTCCAAAGCAATATTCGCAGTTAAACTTCTTACAGGATCAAAGAGATGACCAGGAACTTGAACGATATTGCCACAAACCATCAAGACGGCCATTGTTTCTCCAAGAGCCCTACCAATTGCGAGAAGCGAAGAAGAAAAAATTTGTCCTTTCAAACTAGGAAGTAAAATTTTCCAGATATAAGTAGCTCGTGATATTCCAAGGGATTCACTCACACGATAAAAATGTTTTGGAGACATCTCCACCGATGCCATAATATTTAAACTTATTATTGGAAAGATCATCAGACTTAAGATGAGAATACCAGACAATAAACTTTGTCCAGGTGGATGAAAATCATTGATAAAAGGAACAAGCTTCATAAGCCCCCAAAAACCAAAAATAACAGAAGGAATACCCGTATATATCTCAATGATTCGTCTAAAAATAATTTTAAAAAGTCCCTTTAGGAAGAACCTCTCAAGTATAGCAGTTAGAAGCCCAAGAGGCAGTGCCAAAAAAATTGATCCAAATGTGAGAAGGACTGAAGCAATTAGAATTGGTATCAGATTAAATTGTCCCTCAAGAGGAAACCAGGACTTTTGAAAAAAGAGAGAGAGTTCTTGTCCAGTGATTACGAGAAAGCTTTCTTTAAGAAGAAAAAGAAATATAAGAATAACACAGAGAGAGCAGATAAATCCAGAAGCCCCTAAAAGTATTTTTATATAGAGATCTCTCCTATTTAAAAAGTATTGGTACAAAATAGTGATCTCTAATTAATTCATTAACTTTTTCGGATTGAGCATAATCAATAAAGAGTTTGATTTGTCCGACTGGTTTCATTTTTGTAACTAAATTCAACTCCCGTGATAATGGATAACTACCATTTGCAACATTTTGAACTGTTGCTTTTATTCCTTTCATTGGTAGTAACTTAATTGGAACACCAACAGATTGATTATATTCAGCTGTTCCTACAGAAACATAGCCAACAGCATACTTATTTTTACTTATTGTCTTAATACCCTGCTCATTATCTCCAATAATGATATCGGCCTTAATGTCAGAATTCTTTAACTCAAAGAACTTGAGAAATAATTCTAATGTCGAACGGCCTTCGGCTTTATTCACAATAACAATCGGTTGATCATGACCACCAAGTTCTTTCCAATTTTTTATCTTTCCTAAAAATATATTTCTAATATTTTCAAAAGAGATTGCTTTAACAGAATTATTTTCATTTACAATTAAAGCTATTCCATCTTTTGCGATCGTAAACTTTTGTAAATCTTCTTCAGTCGGCTTTAACTCTCGAGAGACCATTCCGATCTGTGAAAGTTCCTTCCGTGCATCAGTAATTCCGCGAGATGAACCACCTGTCTGAATATCAATCCTAATATCAGCGTTACTAGACTCGTATTGCTTTGCTATATCCGAAAGCATTGGTGCGATAGTGGATGAACCAGTAATAATAATTTTGTCACTTGAAAAAGATTGGATGCTAAATAATAGCATTACAATAATTCGATAATGTTTCATCACAACTCTCCTGTCGATATATAAAATATTCCCGTAGTGTTTCATCTTTGTCAAAAGAGATAGTTGACAAAATTGCTCAAACACGTCAAGAGTGACAAAATAATTGATATTTTTTAGAATAAAGAAAAGGAATGACAATGACCAAAATAATACGAACACTCTTACTGCTGTTAATTTTAAACTCGTGTGCAAACGTTGAGCAAATAGACAGAGGACGACTCTCTAGTCGTATTATGCAGGCAACACCTTCTCCAGAAGAGAGTGTATTTATCGAAGAAGTAAATAGTTATCGAGAAGGAGCTGTTGGTGGTTCGAGTTCTGTAGGTGGTGGTTGTGGCTGTAACTAATAAAAAGGTATTCCTTGCTATAATTGCGACATTTGCACAATCTTCTTATGCAGAGAAATTATTACCAGGAAAGTGGAAAACAAAATTTCTCTTCAATTTCTTTGATCAAGATTCTAATAGTGGAGATCAAGTCTATGACGGAACGAAGGACGAAGGCCTCACAGTTATCGAGCCAATGTTATTTATTTCACATCAAATCGATTCGACAACGAATATTTCGGGTCACGTCGTTTTAGATGCATGGAGTGCAGAGTCGGATACAAAGCTTGATGGAAATACTGGCGAATCAGGAAAAGGCATTGAGAATCAATCAAGAGTATCTGCAAATTTCTCATATTCTAAAGAGCTCAAAAAAATTAGAATTACACCAAGAATAGGTTTTAGTAGCGAATACGATTACAAAAGCTTCAATGGTGGTTTTGCCTATGAGCAATCTTTTGCTAAGGATAATTTTGTGCTTGGAGCATCAATCGATTACTTCCATGACTCAGCTAAACTCTTTGATTATGCACAAGAAAGAACCACAGATTTCAAGGACAAGAGAGTCTACTCATATAATATCTCAGCGAGCCAAATCTTAACTTATACTGACGTTATAAACTTCAATTTAAATTATATAAAACAAACTGGAGCACTTGAAAGTATTAGAAATTCCACTGCTTTAAATAATGGACGTTTTGCAGAAAACTTACCGGATTTAAGAGATCGTTATTCTTTCTCGACTCAATTCATTCATGGTTTTGATGATGAAAATTCTGTCTCTATAAAATATCGCTACTATAAAGACAATTGGGAGATGGAAGCAAATACTATCGAGACTTCTTATCGAAAGAGTATTTTTGAGGATGATGGCTTCCTCGAGTTCAACTATCGATTTCATCACCAAGATGAAGTAGAATATTTCAAAAAATCTCTAACAACGCAACAAATGTATGTAACCAGTGACTCAGATCAAGCAGCTTTTGATGCAAATCGTTTTGGGATTCTTTATTCTTTTAATAAAGGCGTTACAGATTTAAAATTTTTCAAAACATCTAAGTTTGAATATACGATTGCGGCGTATCACTACTATAGATCTAACAATTTAAAATACAACGTCCTTCAGGCAAGTTTAGGTATTGAGTTCTAATGAAAGTAAGAGAAGAAGTTTTCATGAAATCAACTTTCACACTTAAGTCATATGATGAAGTGAGTGATAAGTTAATAGATGAAGCCTTCTCTCTCATTGGAGAATTTGAGCGAAAATACACTGTATTTCATTCGTCTTACTTTAATCAGATAAATGAGAGTGCAGGTATTGAAAGTATCGAGATTGATGAAGAAACCATTGAACTATTAAATCTTTCAAAAAAATACTTCATATTATCTGAAGGCGTGTTTAATATTGCATTCTTAAACCCGAAATATAACTTTAATGATATACAAATTGATCCCAGAGCAAAGAAAATCTATCTCCCCTATTCCGATATGAGAATATCACTTGGAGGAGTTGGAAAGGGCTATATTGTCGATAAAGTATTTAACTTTCTTCATCAATCTGGGGTAAGAAATTTTTCGATCAACGGTGGAGGCGACCTTAGAGTATCAAGCTCGCCTAACGCCCCAAGACCTTGGAGAATAGGTATCTCGAATCCTTTTAATCCTAAAAATACTGTTGGACATATTGCACTCACAAATCACGCTTTTGCAACAAGTGGCACATATATTAAAGGAAATCATATTCATACAAGTGAACAAAATGATAATCCTATTTCGGTATCCATACTCGGGGAAACAACTGTTGAAGCTGATATTCTTGCAACGATAGGGCTAACAAAGAATGTTGATACAGCGAAGAGGTTCTACGACTCTAATGATATATGGGCAACAATCATAGACTATCAGGGTAAGGTTACTCTATCCAAAAAAGCACTACTCTCACACTACCAATAGGAATTTATGAATTATTTAATAACTCTGCTTTCAACAATTTTAATCTCTACTAATATCTACGCTCTTGATGTTAAATTTCATTCTATTCAAGCAAACCTCTATGAACCAAAAGAGGAAGTAATTAAAATAGATGAACATAGTCAGAAGATACTAATTAATTTTTGGGCAACTTGGTGTACAAGCTGTATCGAAGAATTACCTTTGCTCGAAAAGTTAAAAAAAGACCCAAAGGCATCACAATACCAATTCTATGGAATTAGTTCAGGTGATACTGATAAAAAGATCGCTAAATTTATTAGGAGAAATGGATATCCATATCAAGTAATACCAGATAGGGATAAAACTATCTCTAAAAATTGGAATGTAAAGAGTCTACCAATTACTATTATTATCGAAAAAGGAAAGATTATTTTCTCTGGAATCCGACCACCAGATTCTCTTCTATAAAATCTAATTCGGAGAAGAGTAATGATCGATGTCTTTGAAAAATTTTATTATACTCTCCATTTTTTCGGATTAATCTAAGACCTTCATCAAGCTTTTCTGCGTAGAATTTAGCTCTCGGCTCTTTTCTAGAAAATGCGACAAATATTGAGGAAGTATGATTATGAAATCCTTTAAAGAACTTTGACTCTGTCATTTTTGCACTGTTTACCGTATAGTCTTTAACTAAATCAAATAAAATAGCACCTTCGATTCTCTTCCTCGCAACCATTTGTAAGAGTTGTTCCTGTGTATTTACACGAACAATATTAAAACGAGACTTTTCCTTCTCAAACTTATCTCCATACTCATAACCTCTAATCACTCCCATTTTAAATCCAATTGGAAGCTCCTTGAGCGACTTATACTCATGAGGAGAACCATAATAAATAGAGGCATG
>Ga0100393_10006993_pt1 | contig 9978 bp, 10 predicted proteins | sample CryGeymeta201517_FD_81546 | JGI IMG/M metagenome (GOLD analysis project Ga0100393, IMG submission 81546) | Groundwater microbial communities from Crystal Geyser aquifers in Utah, USA - Crystal Geyser metaG 2015-17 | ecosystem: Environmental > Aquatic > Deep subsurface > Groundwater | place: USA... | reverse complement strand
ATTCTGCAAGTTCATCAAAAGTTATATTACTTTTTTTTCTTGCTATTCTTGGTAGTTCTTCTCCATGAATTATTTTGTGCTTTATCTCATTGAGTTTAGCTTTACAATAAGCTTCTCGAATTCCATCTGAAAACTTACCTATAGTTGTTAGTTTATCTCTCCCATTTATATCTTTGTATCTAATAATAAACACTTTATCCACAACTGAGTTAGTATGCGATACAATATCTTTATAAAATACTCCTGCTGTTTTAGTGGCAACTCTTCTTGATAAAGTTTTCATAATATTTCTTCTTATTTTAGTCCGCTCAGAGTCCGTGATAAAATGTAAAAACGGACTAAAACGGACTAGATTTGATGAAATGTATTATAGCTTAAATACGCTGTAGTATCGTAAATAACGAGGTTTTAAGAGGTTTGATGAAATTTGATTATGGCATTAATTGGAAAAAGAGTTTCCGACTCTGTTTACGAGTCTGAATGCTTCTTTTAAAAATATTTCTGAAGATACTTTTTTTGATGTGGAAAAATTCTCTATTTAACTGTTTCTTTTAAGATTTTTTTCATCTGCATCTATTTGAAACTTTTGAGTGTGGAGTGTTTCCTCTTTTAAACTCTTTAAAAAGTCTACAATCCTCTCTTGATAGCAAATTATATCTTTATCATGCGTCAAATGGAGCAATGGTTGTAGAGAATCTATATCTATTTTTTTTGCATATCTAGGAACTATTTTTAGCTCTTTTTGTATATTTGTAACTAAGGTATCAATATCTAGACCATTACGATCTTTTACCTTTTGAACAAGCTCTTTTGTCGTTAGCATTAAAAGATTTGCTCTCTCTTCATCATTATTGTATATTTTGAGTCCATAAGCTTTAACAAGTATATAATTATCTACTTTAGATTTCTCATCAGATGCAATAATCAGTGCAAAAATTTTAGCACGAAACTCTAAAGAACCATGGTGATGAACAAAAAGTTCACGAAATGCATTGAAGAAATGGTGTTTAATTCTAAAGCTAAGTCTCATCTAAAATCCTTGTGTAATATTATACACATTTAGAATTGAAAATAGTGTCTCAATTTTTAAATTTTGATTTTTTTTCAAGCAGATTATCACTTGAAAGTACCTTACTAAGCATCACTCAAATTAGTTAATGATATAATTCGCAATAAAATTTTAAAAGGAATATTTTTATGGGTAGAGCGTTTGAATATAGAAAAGCATCAAAGTTAAAAAGATGGGGAGCAATGTCTAAACTTTTTCCTAAGTTGGGTAAGGTTATTACTATGGCAGCCAAAGAAGGAAGCAGTGACCCTGACATGAACTCTAAACTTCGTACAGCTATTTTAAATGCTAAAGCTGAGAATATGCCAAAAGATAATATTGAAGCTGCTATCAAACGTGCTTCTTCAAAAGATATAGCAAGTATGCTTGAAGTAAATTTTGAAGGAAAAGCTCCTCACGGTGTATTGCTTTTCATCGAATGTGCTACTGATAACAATACAAGAACAGTTGCAAATGTAAAAAATATTCTCACTAAAAATGGTGGAGAGATGCTGACGAATGGCTCTTTAGAATTCATGTTTAGCAGAAAAGCATTGATAGAATTTGCACTTAAAGATGATATGGACTTAGAAGAGTTAGAGTTAGAGTTGATAGATGCAGGGCTAGAAGAGATAGAAGCGGAAGATGGCGTTGTTCTTGTGACTGCTGATTATACAAGTTTTGGTAAACTCAACGAAGCCTTGGAAAAAATGGGCACTGAAATCACAAAAGCAAATCTAGAAAGAATGGCAAACACGCCTATAACTATCTCAGATGAGCAGCAAGAAGAGATAGATAAAATCATAGATAGATTAGAAGATGATGAGGACGTACAAAAGGTTTTTACAAATCTAGCATAATTTCCACATGCCAATAATCATTTTAGGAATAAGAAAATAGATTTACTAGTTTGATTTTAGTGGCTTATTATAGTTTTTTTTAGAATGATAGTGATTAAGTTATATTTTGATAGAATCCATTTTTATTATCATCAAATTTGAATAGTATAGGCGGTTTTATTCATGAAAATAGTGGTATATCTATCAGTCTTTCTTATTGTCTCTATGTTAAAAGCAGATTGGACAGAAAGTGTTAACTCTTCTACTCAAGAAATGAGTGATTATACTCTTATAACTAAAGACCCTATAACTGGTTTAGTTATTGATCACCTGGCTGTAGATGCTATGATTGCCGCTTGGGGATTTAAATATTGGAAGTGGGGAAAAGAGTCTTCTCACATTACAGAAGAACCTTGGTTTGAGAAAAATTCCGAGACCGGAGGCTCTGATAAAACAGGACATTATTATATGACATATCTTCTTTCTCGTGTGATGGCCTCACGTATGGAAGATAGAGGTTGGAGTTTAGAAGAAGCATCTCTGGCTGGTTCACTCTCTGGCATACTGGCTATGACTCTTTTGGAAGTGGGAGATGGTACGAGTAGTTATGGCTTTTCGAAAGAGGATTTATTAGCAGATGCGCTTGGAGCTAGTTTAGCTTATTTACTTCGAGCAAATCCTAGAGCAGATGATTTTATAGATATAAGGTTAGAGTACCTTCCCTCTCCAGGTTATTTAAGTAATGGTGATAATACTACAGATTATTCAGGCATGAAGCACCTTGTAGCATTTAAAGTAGCTGGTTTTGAATCTCTAAAGAATACGTACTGGAGTTTAATTGAATTTCAGGTAGGGTATTATGCTCGAGGTTATCGTAGTTATGATATTACCAATAGTAGTCAACATGTTTATGCAGGCATTGGAATAAGTTTATCAAATTTAGCACAAAGAAGTGAAATAAATGTGCTGAAAAATCTTTTTAAGTTTTATCAACCTGGCCATACTTATGCTGAGACTGATATGTGGTCACGATAAGTTGAAAATGAACTACTTTTTTGGTTTTTCCCATTGGAAGCATGAATTCATGAAACCTTTTTTATATACTCTTGAAAATCAAAGCATTGTGTTTATAAATCCTTTTATAAAAAAAAATTACTTTACGCTAGCAATAAAGCAAGGGCTCAATGAAAAATCAAATATCTATATATGGGGTAAAAAAAGTTTTCCACTATTAGAAGAGTTTGCAGCTAAAAATAATTTACAGCTCTATAGAATAGAAGATGGCTTTATTCGTTCGATTGGGTTAGGTTCTGATTTGACACAACCATATTCACTTGTAATCGACTCAAGAGGTATTTACTTTGACCCTACAAGGGAGAGCGATTTAGAATATATTTTAAAAACAACGATATTTGATGAGGCTCTATTAGAAAGAGCTAAAAAGCTAAGAAAATATCTTATTGAAAAAAAGCTATCAAAATATAACCTTTATGAAAATAAAAAATTAAATATTCCAAGTGATAAAAAGGTAGTTTTAGTTCCTGGTCAAGTTGAAGATGATGCTTCTATCCGCTATGGAGCCTCAGGCATGACTAACTTAGAACTTCTAAAACAAGCTCGCCAAAATGCGAAAGACGCATATATTATTTACAAGCCACATCCTGATGTCTTAGTCGGAAATAGAGTTGGAAATATAGATGAAAAGATAGCACTAAAATATGCCGATAAAGTAGTAACTAAAGTTGGACTCGATAGCGTCTTAGAAATTTCTGATGAAGTACATACCATGACATCTTTAGTCGGCTTTGAAGCGCTTATACGGGAGAAAGTAGTTTTTACTTATGGTATGCCTTTTTATGCTGGCTGGGGGTTAACAAATGATAAAATGAAACAAGAGAGAAGAGAGAGAATACTCTCCATAGATGAGTTAGTTGCAGCTACACTTATTTTATATCCAATCTATATAAATCCACTTTCACTTGAAGTTTGTGAAATAGAAGAGTTTTTAACAGGATTAGAGAAAGAACAGAGATTATATAGCGCCTCTTTTCTATATCGAACTAAAATTAAAATGCACAACTTTGTTAGTAGAAAATTACAGCTATTATTACGTATAATTACAATAAAAAGATAAAGATAAATCTATGAATGCACTAGGAACGATTAAAAATAAAAATATATTATTTCTTCAAGGACCAATGGGGAGTTTTTTCAAGAAACTTGATATATTATTTAAAAAAAATGGTGCAAAAACCTATAAAATAGGCTTTAACGCTGGAGATAGTTTTTTCTCAAATCACTATAATTATTTCCCATATAGAGATATGAGAGAGAACTATAGCACTTTTATTAGAAACTTTTTACATGAAAAAAAAATAGATAAAATTTTTCTTTTTGGTGATTGTAGATTTTACCAAAGTATTTCTATAAAAGTAGCAAAAGAGTTAGGTATAGAAGTCTTTGTTTTTGAAGAGGGCTACATACGTCCTTACTATATCACTATGGAAAAATATGGAGTAAATGACTTTAGCAATATCAGTCGTGAGGCAGATTTTTATAAAAAAGTAAAAGTATCAAATTCACAAGAACCTGTAGATACTCAATACAGCCCTTTAAATATGGTAGCTAGTTCTACTATTTATTATCTTGTGTCCAATCTTTTACATTTTAGATACCCAAACTATATACACCATAGAGAATTTTCAGCCATAAAAGAATTTGTTAATGGCGTTAGAAGTCTCTTCAGAAAGCTAATTTATCCTTTTTATGAAAAAAAATATTTAGAAATTATCAAGAATGAATTATCAAATAATTATTTTTTTGTAGCACTTCAAACATACAATGATTTCCAAGTTTTAGAACATTCAGAATATAAATCGATTGAAAAATTTATTATCAAAGTTCTAGAGTCTTTTTCTAACAGTGGTTTAAATTGTTGGCTAGTGTTTAAACATCATCCAGTGGATAGAGGTAGAAAAAACTATAAACATTTTATTACAGACCAAGCTAGGCTTTTTGGCATAGAAGATAGGGTCTTAGTCCTTTACGATACCCATTTACCAACATGTTTACAAAATGCCAAGGGAACTGTTACTATCAACAGTACTGTTGGATTGTCTTCACTTTATCATAAAATCCCTACAATCACACTCGGCAATGCTATTTATGATATAGAAGGCATAACTTGTAAAGATATGAAACTTGATGATTTTTGGCATGATTACAAAGCCCCAGATATGGAGTTATTGGAAAAATACCGTTTTTTTATCATAGAGAACACACAGTTGAACGGTAGTTTTTATGGGAATCTTCCTACGTTTAAATTTGATTCTTAATATCTTAAGACGATAGCTGCCCCCAAGGCTAGCTGATAAACTATCTGCGTTATATCTTTTACAACTTGTAGGTATTTTGTATCTACTTTACCAAGTACTAAAATAGAATCACCTGGCTGGATTTTATAATCACCCCTAAACATTGAATCAGCGTCGTAGCTACTCACTTTTCCATTCTTTTGTATGATTAAGATATTTTCACTATTTGCTCTAAAACTATACCCACCACATGAGTTTATGTAATCATCAAAGTGCACACTTTCGACATATGTTTGTGCGCTAGGAAGCATAACCTCGCCTTGCACAATAACCATATGACTCTTCTTTGGTATATAAATATTATCACCATCTTCTAAATAGACCTGAGATAAATTGCTATCTTCATTTATGACAACTTGCCCTTTAGGCTCTACTTCCTTAGCTCTTTTTATAAAGTTCATAACTAATTCTGCCTCTTGTTTGCGTATAGTGGCTTCTTCGGTAGTTAAAGAACCAGCCGTCAATGTTTTTGCTTCTAAATCATTGAGCTGTGCTTCAAGTAAACTTTTTTGTTGTGCAGCTATACTCTTTCTAAAGAGTTGAAAGGACATAGTGTCTGACATGTCTGTCGTAACAATAGTGTCAAAAACTTCTTTAAGTGATGTTCCTTTTTTAACTACAACATTATGAATATTTCCATGCTCTCCACTTATCTGAATTTCAATATTTTTAGAGTTGTGGTCAGGAATAAAATTTATGCTCTCTCCACTATAAATCTTCATATCTAAGTTCTCTTTAATCGCATAAATAGCGATGCTTTGTTCATTGTCTTGGTTGTATTTTGTAACTGTAAAATTTGTTAAAGTTGGGTTCGGTAGTACAACATTTAAAACCTCTCCAAGAGTAACTGAGCTTTTAAGCATCTCAAACCTATACGGTCTCTTCACATCTCCTGTAATCTCAATATAGTTTTCAACACTCTCTACTACAACTACATCCCCCATATGAAATTGAAAGAGTTCAAGAGAACCACTGAGTAAAAAAGTGTATAAGTCAACATTGTATATCTCTTTGTTTTGACGAAGTACTTTAATCTTTCTATAACTTCCACTTTTAGCGTCAATGCCTTTCGCCTTATCGATAAACTGTATAACAGAGTCAGATGATAAACCCTCATACAATCCAGGTTTATTTACAGCACCCGTGACAAAAATACTTACAGGCTGATAAGACTCTAAATCTGCATAAATATATACGCTTTTTTTAAAGACTTTCTTGATGGTATTTTCTATGCTTACACTGAGTTGATCATTCCTCATTCCCAACACATTTACAGTTCCAACTTTAGGAATAAATATATTTCCTTGAGAATCAACAGTCGTTTTTGTTTCAAAATCAAAAGAACCCCACATTTTTAGGTTTATAGTATCCCCTATGCTGATAAGATATTCAGGGTTGTAACGATGTTGCGTGTTTTTGGAAAAACTACCATTAAAAAGGTTGTAGCCAAAGACTTGAGTAGACTCTTGCATAATAGAGCTATTGGAATCACCTAAAGTTGTATCTGTTATATTTGAGAGCTCAACAGCATTAAGTGCTACACTTAGTAGGAGAGTTATTAGTATGTTTTTTATCATTTTTATTCCTTATGATCTCTGATTATAGCGCTGAGCATTGAATATATTCCGTACATTAATGTCATTACTATGAGTAAAGTTACAAGCACTTTTGGTTTGTTAGGGTAGGTATAGCCATCGGGTAAGTTTGGTTTACTTACTACACTAAGCGTTTTAGCTTCTTTTAAAACATCTATCTTCGTCGTTTCGAGCTGAAGCAGGGTGTTTTTATATACTTCTATGTCAAATTCTACCTGCAGTTTTAGCTTCTCATATTCAAAAAGAATTTTATTTAATCTTCCTTCGCTATTTCCAGTGAGACCTTTTTTTGCATCAGCGAGTGAGTTGGCTATCTCGCTTATTTCTGTTTTTAGTTGCGCTATTTCATAGTTGTCACTATTTAAGTAGCTGTTTTTTGTTTTATACTCTATGCGTTTTTGAGTGAGTGTCGCTTCTAGATTCGCAATAATCGCACTCGAAGAACTTGCTTTATTTGTAGGGTCAAGAAGTAGGTGTTTGTTTTGATACTCTTCTAGAATATCAGAAGATTTAACCATATTTTTTTTATTTTTATCATACTCTATCTCTATAAATGCTAACTGTTTTTTTGCTTTACGACGATTAAACTCATTTAACTCATGCTCAACACTACTTACCATAAACTCTAAAATCTTTTGAGCAATTTTTGGGTCTGTATGAGCGTATGCTAGGTGGAGTAAACCAGATGTTTCATCATAGTTTACGTGAAGCCGTTTTAGGTAAAACTCTAAGATTTTTTCCATAGTAGCATCGGAGGCTAAACGTTCAATAAAGTCTAGCTTATCACTGTTGTAATGCTCTGCGAGGTTAAATTCTTTATCTAAAAGTAAAAACATATCCAAAGATATGAGAGATTCCTGAACAACCATGGAGTCTTGGAGTTGCGAAGAAGAACCAACTCCTAAAAGACTGAGTCCTAAACTTGACGCAGTAGATGACGAACTAAGGTCACGAACCATAAGCGTAGTTTTTGACTCATAAAGTTCTGCTTTTATGACTAAAAATAGAGACTCAATACTACAAAAATAGCTATAAATATAACCCTACTATCTAACTTTTTTTTCATTTATACTCACTTAAATAATAAAATTGAACATTTAGTTTTTTAGAAATTCCATCTTCTTCGTTCATAACTTTTTCAACATGCATTTTATCAATATTTGCTTTAGGGACTCTATCCATATAAAAAAATGAAGATTCCAAAGCATTCTCAAAGATAACTCCATCAGATGAGATTATTGTCTCTTTCTCTATGCTGTTTTGCCAAGTTTGGAATGGCAACTTATTTTGACCATCTCTCCAAAAAACTTTTTTTAAGAATATATTTGAACCATTGTTTTCATCTAACGCTTGAACAATACTCATTGGTCGAACTTTATAAAAGTTAGCAGCACTGTTGATATTGTCAAAATGTTTGCCATCACTACAAAGAATAGCACTCGAAGCTGGTGCATTATTCTGACCTATAGGCAGTGTGGCATTTATAGCATGATATGCTTTAATAGCATCTTCAATATCTTCATAATAAAATATTTTTCCATCATCGATTAAGATTCCAGCATCACAAATATTTCTTAAATCACTCATAGAATGGCTTACTAAGAGTACATTTGAATTTTCTATCTTTTTCATTAATGCATCTTTAGCTTTTTTCTTAAAATTTTCATCTCCAACAGAGAGTGTTTCATCAATTATGAGATAATCAAAATCAAAAGCCAAGCTTAAACCAAAACTCAATCTTGACTTCATACCACTTGAGTAGATTTTGATTGGCATATCAAAATAATCACCTATCTCTGCAAACTCTTGAACAAACTTTATTGTTTAATTGATTTGTTTTGCTCTTTGTCCATAAATGCGGCAAACAAACTTTATATTTTGTCTTCCAGTCATTGAGCCTTGAAAGCCACCTGCTAAACCCATAGGCCAAGAAAAAGTATTTGGGGAGGAGATAGTGCCAATTGTTGGATAGTCAATCCCTCCTAGCATTCTAAGTAGTGTTGATTTACCAGCACCATTTCTTCCCAATATTCCTAAGTTAACATGAGAGTGTATAGTTAAAGTTACATTTTTTAGGATGTACTTTTTTTCACCTTCAGTTTTAAAGTACTTGGTTACATTTTTTAGTTCAATCATGAAGCTATTATCTTCTTCTCTGCTTTAAGATAAAAGAACAAACCAATGAAAAGTGGAACTATCGTCCAAAATATCATATATTCATAGTCAACATAGTCTGTATTTAAAACAGAAAAATAGTTACCATGTATCATCTCAATAAAGTGTACTATAGGATTGTAGAGAATTATCTCTCTCGCAATTGGAGGAAGTGAATCTACCGTGTACAATAGTCCTGATAAAAAGAACAAAGGTAAGGATATGAAGGAGATTATTTTTCCAAATGTTTCATAAAAATTGGTAATAACAGCAAACAAAATCCCAATTCCAATCCCAAAAATACCAAGCCATGCTACGGCTAAAATTACCATGTTAAAGACTTTGACACTAATGTTTAATCCAAAAAAAAGTCCAAAAGAGATAAATACAGTGATAGATGCAAATAAAACAAGAAACTCTACAAAAAAACGAGAAACAATAGCATCAATAGGTTTTACCTGCCTGTAGCTAAAAAGAGCTCTATTTGCATCAAAAGCTGACATGGAACCGTTCATTAGAGCCTTGAAAAAATTGTATGTCAAGAAACCAGTTGCTAAAAATACAGGGTAATCAATACCTGACATACCTCTGTCATGCAACGCGGATTTAACTAATGAAAACATAATTATTTGGGTCATTGGGTCTATGATACCCCACAAATAACCAAGTTTTTTTGTTCCAAAACGAGTTTGAATCTCTCTTAAAAAAAGAGCAATTACAACAGATTTAAAGATACTAAAAGATGTTCGTTTTTTCATAGGCTAGTAGTTAACCTTAGGTTTATATACTCAATGATATCGCTAAATATTTTTTCCATATAATTAAATGCTTCTATAACTATTATCTCAAAATCCACTCTACTCTTCCTTTTAAAAGCTATGATTTTATCCAATAAAAACTGAAAATATCATTCTGCAGTACTTGGCACATTTTGTTAACTATATTTGAATTTAACTTAAATAAAATAT
>Ga0100393_10006990_pt1 | contig 9980 bp, 9 predicted proteins | sample CryGeymeta201517_FD_81546 | JGI IMG/M metagenome (GOLD analysis project Ga0100393, IMG submission 81546) | Groundwater microbial communities from Crystal Geyser aquifers in Utah, USA - Crystal Geyser metaG 2015-17 | ecosystem: Environmental > Aquatic > Deep subsurface > Groundwater | place: USA... | reverse complement strand
GGATCGACGATCAAAGAGGCTGCGGGCGTCTGGACATGGATCTGCATGCTGAAATTCTCCCCCGGCCCGGTCAATTCGACGGCGCGGGTAGTTCGATCTGTTCCTCGAACTCCCATTGCCGCATGAAGGTATAAAACAGCAGCCGGATGGGCTTGCCGTGCAGGAACGTCACGCTGGCCACGATCACCGGGGCATACCTTCCTTCGCCATGGGCATAAAGGTCGTAATGCCGCGCCCGGTACAGTTCTGGCTTGGTATCCAGTGCCGCCTTTTGCTCTGCGCTGTAGGGCACGGGCAGGCCGTAGTAGGCGGCCACACGGTCAAGCTGGTTGCTGCCATCAACCACCGCGAACAGCAATTCCTGCTCGTCGTCGTCATACCATGCCCGCCCAAGCCAGAACTTCACGGCTGGGCACAGGTCGAATCCGGCGTAGGCCGGCCCGCCTGCCATATTGGCCACCATGCGCCGAACGAAGTCGCTGGACTCGTAATGCTTGATGCGCACGGTGTTTCCGCTTTCGTCGATCTCGTTGCCGCGCCACTGCATCACAGGCTCAAGCGTGCGGATGAACTCGTAGCTCATCGCCGCGCCGTCTGCTCGGTCGCTGTAAATGACTTCCGCCTTGACATCGAAATCCCGCGCTCGCATCTGGGCACCGGGTATTTCCGCGCCGCCGGTTGGCTTGGAATAGACGGCGCCAGCCTCCCAGCATTTTCCGCCGTTGTGGTACGAAGCCCCATACATCCACACATCCCAGCTACCGAAAGGCTTGGGGTAGGTGTAGAGCTTGAAGATAGCTGGTTTGCCGTCGATGAATTTGACGCCTGCCGGGACGATGGGCCTGCCGCCTGCGTTCCAGAATGAATAGCAGTCTGGCGCTGCTTCAACCTCTGCCATCAGGGCATCGGTCGCCGGAACAGGTAGTCCGTAGTAGGCCGCAACCATTCTGATCTGGTCGGCTGAATCCATGGCGAAATACAGATCGAAGTTGCTGCGCTCGGTTTTCTCAGTTGCTGCAAAGCAGATCCACAGCGAGACATCCGGGCACAGATCAAGGCCGGTGAGTGGCATTCCTTCATCACCAGAAAAGTACGCCTTGAATTCAGACGTGAAGAAGTACCCCTTCCCATCGGCTTTGCGAAATGGGAATTCAATCTCTCCATCTTGATCTCTCGCATACTTACGCGCAAACTCGACTGGCCGTGGTGCTTTGTAAATCTCACCGCCATTCACATAGACAGCTTCGGTAGGCATGGCTCTCACAGGTAATACCTCGCATCAGCAACAATGATGGTGTTCTCTGACAAATTGATGGTTTTGTCGGCGTATGGTTGGGCACCGGTTGAAGTTGAACCTCCGCCGCCACCAAACAGGCCGGTGCCAAGAAAGCCGCTGCCATCCTCCCAGTTCGACGTGAACCAGTACCCGGCTGCGTACATCCCCCACCCGGCAATGACGCTGCCGGTATTGACGCGATATGCCTGGTGGTACATCGCCCACCAGCAAGCCGTTGACCAGTGATCCTGACACCCGCCGTAGGTTGAGCACGACCGCTTGAAACCATACTTCTTGCGGCTATACACGGCCTGCGCAGTGCACGGCGCGGAGAACATCAGGTTGTCCTGCGTCACGGTGGCCGGCATGTCATACCGATTGCTCTTGTTGTTGCAGTTGAAATCAAAGTCCAGCGTGCTGTTGTTCCAACTGTAGCCGTCGTTGCTCTGTGGCGTTCCGCCATTACACGGCACGGCAGGCGGTACGACAGATTGCGCGTGGTAGATAGCCAGAGGCCGCAGTCGGCTATCGAATGCCAGCCTACCGTTGGGCAGGAATGTGGCAATTCCGTAACCCTGCCCGCTGGCTGGCATGGCTGATGGCAGCATGAATGCAAGGACAATGGGCGGCTGTGATGTTGCGCCGGTTTGCAGCACATCGACATACCATTGATTGCTAGAACTCCACTGGTTCAGGATGCCGTGACTTTCATCCATGGCCGTCGGCTTGATGAAGAACATCGGCGGGTCTGCCGGATTGCCGGTGATGGCATAACGATGAATGTGCCTGCCATTCAGCAAACTGTAGCCGCCGTAATTCGGCAACGATGTCAGGCCGCTGGCAATCGTGCTCACAAACTGCGCGGCGCCAGCGCAGTGCATGCACTCGAATTCACTGGAAATCAGCAAGTGCCCTACGGTGTTCTTGACCGTGATCCCGTGCATCATCGAGCCATCACGACAACCATTGTGCGAACATTGCCGCCGCTGGCTGTGATTGTGTTTCCGTTGCGAGTGCAGGTATGAATGATGGCCTCCTGATTACCCGGTGGAGAGTCAATGAATGCCCGCTGAATAATCACTTCTCCAATCAGCGAAAGCGCGTCGAACACATGCGACACGGCAGCGTTCGCTGGCGCGATGAATGACCCGACATAGCTCCACGTGGTCGATTGCGTGGAAAAGAATGTGTGGCCACTGGGAGTGAATAGCTGAATGCCAAATGCCGTCATAGCAGCCTGCCGATCTTCACCCGCAAAGTCCCGTTCTCGTCAAACACGTTGATCGTGTTGTTGGTCATGATGAGGGCGGCGTAGTTGCCGGTCGGGCTGACAATGGAAAAGCGGTCGGCCCGCACGATGAAGTCCGAGACGGTCGGACTCGATGCCAGCCCGAAGCCCGACACCCGGCCCGCCACATCCACGCGCAGCGTCCATTGCGCGTACAGCGTGCCGTCTGCGGCTGCCCGTACCTGCTGCTCCTGCGCGATTGCCGCCGCATTGGTGCCCACTTGCGCCTGAATCTGCGTCATGGTCGTGGTCATGGCCGCCACGTTGTTGGCTGTGGTGGTCTGCTGCGATTGCAGCAGGGCCAGATTGTTGTTCACCGACGAATACTGCGTGGTGATGGTCTGCTGGATGGCGTTGTCGGCATTAACGCGCTGAGTTGTCTCGGTGGAGATGGCCGCCTCGGCGGTTCCTACCCGCGTGCCCATGACATCCAGACGCGCCGACAGGGCGGTGTCTCCTTGAATGCGCTGATTGGTTTCCTGAATCAGTACCAGCTCGGCAGCTTCTAGACGGTCGAAAATACCGCCCGGTTTGTCGATCAGATCGACTCGCGCCTCAAGGTCGTGGAACAGCTTGGACTCGAACACCTGCGTATGCAGGTCGGACAGCGCCCGCGAAATCTCTCCCGGATCAAGCGCAGTACCGGCTTGGTAGTTGGCCGCTGGCAGATTGAGCGAACCTGACGTGGTCAGCCGGTCAAGTTCGCTGGCGGTGATGAACCGATTATCCTTGCTGCCAGAGAAGCCGTTGCGCACATTGAGGCCATCAACCACGGCTTGCAATACCTGCCGTGTGTTCTCGTCGGTAATGGCATCGAGGGCACCCAGCGGGATACCCGGAATGCCGGCATTGACGCCTGTACTCATAGGGATGACAACTCGCGGAAGGACTGCGCCACGCGCAATTCACGGAAGCGCCCGGTGCCGGCCAGTTTGAGGCGGTAGCGATCGGACTCGTAGCCACCCGGCAGGCGGAAGTTCTTGAGGCCTCCGGCCAGCGCCTCGGTGTGCTTCAACTGGTACTCGAAGGAGCCCGTGGTCGGGTTCTTCACGTAGGCCCACAGCTCCAGCGACCAGTTGCCCTCCACCAGTGCTTGCGCCACGCCGAAGTTCAGCGGGCGCGGTAGCACGCGCTCGGCAGATTGCCACGTGGCCGCAATGTCCGTACCGCCGTTGAACTGGTGCAGCGTGTTGCCGCTGGCGTAGTAGAACTGGTCTGACAGCGGACTGACGAAAGCGCACTGCGCGGCGAAGGTCGGCAGATCGGTCATGGTGCCGTCTGCCTCGTCGAAGCGGATCATGAACGGCGTGAAGGCGCCCGATGACGAGAACACCACCAGCCGTCCGTCCCACACGGCAAAGCGCATCGAGGACAGGCCGGCGCCGTAGCGTTGCCGCCAGACTTCGCGGGTAAAGAACTTCTGCCCCTGTATCAGACTGGCCGATGCGCCAGTCAGCGCCACCAGCCCGTCGTTGCTGGCGTACATCACCACGCCGTCGACCACGGCGATGGCCCACTTGCTTGAGCCAGCCTGATCGACGTTGATCTTGCTCACGGTCATGGAATCCGGCGAGACGCCAGACACCAGATGCGGATGGGAGCGTGTCGTCACCACGGCGCCGGAGCCATGCACGATGCCGCCGACGATGTTGGTCGGCAGCGTCTTGACGTACTTCGGTGGCCACGCCCACGGCTTGTAGGCTTCGGAGAAGTGCAGTTCGTTACCCATCCACGCGGCCAGGATGCCGTTGGGCAATTGCATCAACCCGGTCAGCGCCTGGTTGGGCGGGTAATACTCGGTCGATGACAGCGCCTCGTTGAGCATCTCGCCCTTCACGTTGTCCGTGAAGATGAAGGAGCCGGAGCCAGAGAGCACGCCCAGCGTGCCGACATAGAAGTAGTCGGCAATGGTCGAACCCGTGGGGGTGCGGTAGATGCGGATTTCCTTGATCGGCGCGTAACCGGTGATGGCGTCCTTCACGGCATTGACCGACACGCCGATGACCGGCGAAGTCGTCACGAGGCCGGGGGGGCTGGGCGGCCCTTCCTCGCCGTAGGTGTTCACGTAGGTATAGACGTAGGCCCGCGTTTCCTTGTCGGACTCCTTGACCGACATAGTCAGCGTCACTGTGTAGGTGGTCGTCGTGTCGCCCGCGTCCTTGGTCATGTCCAGGCTGTACAAGCCGCTGGCCGCGCCGTTGAATGACGAGTTGCCGGTATAGAGGTCGAAGATCTGCGAGTTGTCGCTTTTCCACGTGGCGGTCATGCGCAGCACCGGGAAGGCCGTGGCCGGGGTGCTGGCCGCAATGGCGGGCGGCGTGAAGCGGTACGTGTCGTCACCCTGCGCCGTGGGGGCGATGGCCTGCTCCTGATACTTGATCCCGCCGTACTCCCAGTGGAAACGGAACGTGATGTTCGCGTTCGAGGCATTGACCGGCGTAGGCGGCAGGGCAGACAGCACGGGCGCCACGGTCGGGCGTGGCACGCCCACCAGATAGGACGATGACGGCGCCCCGCCGTTGATGCGCGTACCCAGGCGATTGGCTACCTTGAACCCATTGTCACCGGTGTAGTACATCCGGTTCAACGTGTCATTGGCCAGCGGGGAGCGAACGGCATTCACGTCTGCCGTCCATGAGAAGAACGTCAGGCCGTCGTCGGTGTAGAGGCCAGCCGGTGTGTTGGTCAGCGAGAGGTAGGCCCACCCGCCTTTGGTGTTGCGCAGCTCGCCATAGGCAAAGTCGCAGTTCTGAGCGACGGTGGCATCACTGTCGCCCAACAGCGACTCAGGGATGCGCGGTCGCAGCCCGGAAAATCGGTTGAGTTTGAATCCGGCCATGATGCCCCCATTGATAATTGCTCAATTATGCGGACGTGCCAAGCGATTCGACGGCTAGGCGCGAAACTCCGGTGGAAGCTGCATGCGCTCACGCTCGCTGATGTAGCTGGCCTCGCAGTGGTTTTCCTCCCAGAAGAACAGCCCGTCGATGACGGCGATCAAAACGCGCCGTTCCTCGCGCCATGCGCGGCTGCTCAATGTCTCGTCGGCCCACCCGCCAATGACTGTGTTGGCAAGCTGGTCGATGGCGATCAGGATCTGCTTCATAGCCCCAGCTTCGACCGTTCGCCCCGGCCCCATTGCCGCACCGCTTCGATGTGCGCCCCAAACGCCAGCAGCGCATCTTGCTCACCGGGCTGAAAGGCATAGACTCCCAGCGCAGCGCCCACCCCGATGCGGGCGAAATACTGCTCGTCCTCGACCGAATACACGGCCCGGATGCGGCGCTGCATTTCCTCGGCGATCAACTGGCACGGACGGCTGACAGCCTTGATCTGTTCCTTCTCGGCATCCGTCAGCGTCACCGCCTGCCATCCGATGTCGGCATGCTGCTCTAGCATGGCCGCGCCATCCGGCACGAACACGTAATGCCAGCCGTTCAGTTCGGCCAGTTCGATGGCCTCATTGGTTTCGGTGTTGCGGAAGTACAGCGTGGTGCCGTCAGGCCCAGGCGTGGTAACTCGCTGGTATTTATGGATTGGCATGTCGGTTCCTCGCAGAAGGGATTTGAGAGATAAGCTCGGGCCGTTCGTCGCGGATACGGCGGCACATGTGAGCATGACTCGACGTGCGCAATGCGTTGCCGAGAATGCTGTTCAGGCTGGGTACATCGCACGCTTTCAGGCTGCGGCTGAATCGAAACAGGCTGTGCTTGCGCACGAACCGTCGCTTGCGCCACGTCCTGAACCCCACGAAATTGACGCCACGACTGACAGGTGCAATCGTCCAGCGAGAGAGCGTCAAGGCAAGATTGGCCGTCAGAAAGCCGATGATCGTGTCGCGCCGTTCTATGGCTTGCTCACGGGTATCGCACCACAGAATGAAGTCATCGACGTAGCGCACGTACTTCTTGATCTTCATCTCGCGCTTGACGAAGTGATCCAGCGGATCGAGGTAGATCAGCGCGTACAACTGCGACAGCAGATTGCCAATGGGCACGCCCAGCGCTCCCTTGCCGTCGTCGGCAAACTGCATCATCAGATCCACCAGGCGCTCGTCCTTGATCTTGCGTTCGATCAGCTTGCGCAAGATGTCGCGGTTGATGTTGTAGTAAAAGCGCCGGATGTCCAGTTGCAGCGTGAAGCTGTCGGCCTTGGCCTCGCGCAGATACTGCTGCGCCCGGTCGCTTGCCATGTGCGTGCCTTTGGCCACACGGCAGCCGTAGCTGTCGTGGATGAACACGCGGTCAAAGATCGGGTTCAGCAGCCCATAGATAGCGTGCTGCACCACCACGTCACGAAAAGCCGGTGCGCTGATCTGGCGCGGCTTGGGTTCCATGACCATGAAATGCCGGTACGGCTGCGGCTTGTAGGTGCCTGCATGCAGTTCCTTGTGCAGCGCCTGCAAGTTCGCGCCCAAGTCGCGCTCGAAGCGCATCACCGAGAACGTCTTGCGCTTGCCGCGCCGGCCTCGCTCATAGGCGGCATACAGCGCCTCCATCGAAAAGCACTGGTCAAACAGATTGCCGTGGCGTTTAGGCATGGCTGACATTCCCCGTGGGTACTAGAAAGCCATTCCCGGCAGATTTCGCCAAAAGGCTGGACGGAAAGCTCCCTATGTCTCCAGTTTTCCCATAGCGGGATGTCAGGGATGGAAACGTAGTCGCCGGCACGGAAGCCAACGTTGTTGTTGTCATTCGACCGGTTGTTGTTCCAATTGCGGTAGAGCACGCCCGCATTCGCTGCGTTGTTCCAGTTGGCCGCAGATAGAGCGAACAGGCACACATTTTCAAGCCTCCGCCCAATTCGCAGGTTTCAAGCTGCGAATCCATCCTCCGATCATCGCGCCAAGCTCATTGACGAGCACGGAAATGGCGGTGTATCGGCGTTGCGCTTCCGTGCAGCCACGGTCGCGCTTGTGATTGTGGAAGTCGTAATACCCCAACTCGAATGAAAGGTTAATCAGCATCCGAAGCTGCTCATGCCGCACGTCCAACTTGGTCAGGCTCGTCTTGTTGTGATACCGCTTCTGGCACTCGGCCAGCAGGGCATACACGTCATAGGCAGCCTGACGGATGGATTGGCAAAGGCCGTATTTCTCGTGCTTTGGAAAGTGATTCAGATGCACGTTGAGCAACAGAATCATCTCCCTGCACTTGCAGAGAATGGCGGCTTCGGGATGGGTGTGTGTCGTCATTGGTATTGAGGCGGGGCTGTCGCCCCGCCAACATGCTTACGATCCATAGGCGCCGGCACGGAAGCCAACGCTGCCGTTGCCACTCGACCGGTTGCCGCTCCAAAGGCGGCAGAACACGCCCGCATCCGCTGCGCTGCTCCAGGAGGCCGCAGAGCGAGCGAACAGGTTGGCGCGGTTGTACTGGTAGCAGCCGTCATTGCCGAACTGGCTGGTTCCCGTTGCGTCGGCGCCGCTGGTGGCGTTCTGAATGCCGCAGGCCGTGCGCTTCCAGCTAATACCACTGGTCGCTCCGCTGAACACCTGATTGCTGCCGCTGCCGAAGTACGTCCATCCGGTAGTGCTGCCCCACGGGAACAGCCCGGTTTCCAAGTTGTACTTGGTGGCCAGATTTGTCGTGTCGCCCCATGCGTCGTTTGTTCCGTTCCAGCCGTAGGTCAGGCTGGACAGGGCCACGCTGGTATTGAGGACGTAGGCGTTGCCGTCTGTCTTTTGCGTCGTGTCGGTGGCGCTGGTGCCAGCATTGGTGATGCCAAGCATGACCTGATACAAGGCGCCATTGAGGTCGGCCACACCGCATGACTGTCCGTTGTGCGTGGTCTTGGCAAACGGGCTGCCACTGCCGGTCTTTGGCTTGGCGCTCGAACCACTGTCGCCTGCCGTGGTGAAGGTGACGCCGGCATCGTTGGTGTCTGCCAGACTGCCGTTGTTGCAGCCCTTCGGGAAATTGTTGGTGGCGTCGTACCAGGCACAATAGGTCGTATTGCTGCTGGCCTGGGCGTGTGCCAGTGCCAGCAGAGAAAGCGCCGAGTACATGAACACCGAAGCCACGTTGAACGTGCCCACTCCCCGCGAACGGGCCAGCAACACAGCATCGGCATAGATGCCAGTGCATGAGCCTTCGCCGGTCGTCATACCGTTGGAGTTGGTGTAGGTGGCCGTGGTCGTCAGCGAGATCGGCACGCCATTGGCGACTGACTTGCAGCTCGTCGTGCCGTTCTTGCTGGCCAGATACTTGTCGATAAAGAAGCCAGATTTGTCGGCGCCGCCGTCCTTGAACGCCCGGTGCATGGCATATCCTGCCGTGTTGGCCGCTGCTTCTGTCGCGTAGGTGTCGATGCCCACGATGTCGATAGCGTTGGCGCCATAGGTGGCATAGCGCGGGCTGGCCGCGTTGCCGATGCGGTAGTAGAAACGCGGCACGAACACCATGATCGAGCCGTCGCTGTACTGGTAGTTGCCGTAATTGGCGCTGGCCTTGTCCGATGTGCCGGTCATGGCCGAGAACCCAGACGGCAATGTCCCGCTGTACTCGCCAACCCCGAAGCCCTGCCCGCCCTGTGTGCCGATCAGCCCTCCGAACGTCGCCTTGGTGACGAACGTCGTTCCCGTCGACCAGCTTGAGACGCCGTTGTTGGTGCCACGGTGGCGCACGCGCCAATAGTAGGTCTGGCTGGTGGAGAGGCCGGAAACCGTCCAGGTGGTCTTGTTGGTGGCGTCCGCGCTCGTGCTCTGCACGATGTTGGTGAAGCCGGAATCGGTCGCCAGTTGCCAGTCAGAGTTCAGGTGAGTGTCCGACAGGCCGAACCAGGCGAAAGCCGAACTGGTGAGCGTCACCGAACTGTTCTGGTCGGTGGCGCCATTGGTCGGCGTGCTGTTGGTGGGGGTTGAGACGCCAGCCGGTTGAATGGCAAGACTGAATGCGGTGGCCACATCATCCATGGTCACGGTCAGCGTGACCGTTTGCGCTGTGCTTGGCGCGGTGAAGCTGATCGTGTCGCCCGTGATGCTCACGCTGCCGGCGCTTACCTGCACCACGTAGCTGGAAAACACGTTGTAGTTGGTGATGGTGTATGACTTGGACTGGCTGACGTAGATCGTCGCATCACCCGACAGCGCCACTCCGACACCGCCTTGAATGGCGATATTGCCAGCGCCAAGGATGCTCTGCCCGTTGATGGTCTTGATGTTGGTGCCCGACACCAGATCCACCTGATATTGCGGGTGCGGGTCGCCTGCTGCTTCGTGGGCTGCAACAGCGGCGGCAGCCGTGCCGGTGTTTTCCTTGCCGTTCAGCGCCGTTTGCGTGGCCGTGCTGACGGGCTTGTTCGCGTCACTGGTGTTGTCGACGTTACCCAGCCCGACATCGTCCTTGGCGAGTGTCACGGCGCCAGTCTTGCCGGCCACACTCTGCACTGGCGCTGCCGCTGCGGCCTGCGCGGTAT
>Ga0100393_10006978_pt1 | contig 9988 bp, 8 predicted proteins | sample CryGeymeta201517_FD_81546 | JGI IMG/M metagenome (GOLD analysis project Ga0100393, IMG submission 81546) | Groundwater microbial communities from Crystal Geyser aquifers in Utah, USA - Crystal Geyser metaG 2015-17 | ecosystem: Environmental > Aquatic > Deep subsurface > Groundwater | place: USA... | reverse complement strand
TGAAGATGTGATCACTATAATGCTTCAATAAGTGCCCTCATATTCCGAAACCCTCGACTTTCTATTTAGTCGCTTGCCCATGTTTACAAAGGTTGGGGCTAGCGCTTACAAAAAAGATTTAAGCAATACGATCGTCTTATTGCGCATCTTGGGAAATCCTGAACGGAAATTCAAAAGCATCCATATTGCCGGCACCAATGGCAAAGGCAGCAGCTCGCATATGTTAGCGGCCATTTTGCAGGCTCAAGGTTACAAAACTGGACTTTATACCTCCCCTCATCTCCGCGATTTTAGAGAACGTATTCGCATCAATGGTGAAATGATTTCTGAAGAAGCAGTGATTGCTTTCACGGAGACAATGAAAACTGCAATGACCGATATTGCACCCTCCTTCTTTGAAATGACAGTGGCTATGGCCTTTGATCATTTTGCTAAAAGTAAGGTAGATATCGCGATCATAGAAACGGGTATGGGCGGTCGCTTAGACTCAACCAATGTAATCCAACCCGAACTTAGCCTCATTACCAATATCGGACTCGATCATATGGAGTTTCTTGGGAATGATTTAGCCAGTATTGCTGGAGAAAAAGCAGGAATCATAAAGCAGGAGATTCCAGTAATCATTGGGAAGACACAGCAAGAAACCGTTCCCGTGTTTATTGAAAAAGCGAATGAGAAAAGCGCTCCAATAACCTTTGTTGATCAAGTTTGGAAGATTCATTTTGTAGAGCGCAACGACTCCATTCAATCTTTTGAAGTTCAACGCTTGAACGAAACGAGCTTCCCACTTAAGTTGGATCTCTTGGGCAGCTACCAAGCATCCAATTTACCGGGTATTTTAGAAGCCATAAGGCAATTAAATGAAATAGGTTGGTCTATTAGCGACCAATCCATTCATAAAGGACTGCAGGCTGTTAAATCTAGTACCGGTTTAATGGGGCGCTGGCAGCTACTCTCCACCAACCCACGAATTATCTGCGATACCGGTCATAATGAAGACGGAATTAAAGAAGTGATGGGAATGCTCAAAAACGAGTGCTACATGCAACTGCATGTGGTCATTGGCATGGTTGGCGATAAAGAAGTAGATAAGGTATTGCAATTATTTCCAAAGGATGCGCAGTACTATTTCACCCAGGCCGCTATTCCGCGTGCTATGCCTGTAGAGATTCTTCAGACTAAAGCCGAAGCATATAAGCTCCAAGGAAGCGCTTTCAAAAATGTAACCGAAGCCCTAGAGTCCGCAAAACGAGCCGCTGAAAACGATGATTTAATCTTCGTTGGAGGAAGTACTTTTGTGGTAGCTGAAGTGGTTTAAACGTGCTTAATGCTTCCATTCTAAGGAACCGATAAGCTGCAAAACATCCTCGGTAATGAAGTTAAGAACCGGAGCAATCGAATCGGCGTTGGTGTTCTCATTGAAATACAAGGCCCCTCTCAGGTAATGTTGGGTGCTATCTGTCACATAAAACTGAAGCGATGTCGCCGTATTTCCTTTTAATTGGTACAAAACTCCGTGTACATGCTCATCTGGTTTGTTGATGGCATTTTCAAGAATTTCTTGAGCCTTAATCGTATGATTCATCACAAAACGACGGGTATCTGTCTGCAAATCGAGCAGCTTGAAGTCCTGTCCTATAGGCTTATATGTGAGGTGTAAGGTGGCGTTATAGGGAATGAAATTGAGGTTTAACCAGCACGGTTCAGCATTATTCGATGAATCCCGACTTATGGATGAGTAGTAAGGGATATCAAACACAAAGGGACATGCGCCTTTATATGACACAAACTCTTTTTGGGGGAAATCAATACGAAAAAAGGCATGCGGCCTTGGCGTGTAGATATCCTCACAGCTTGCTAAAAGGAATGTGAGACTCAATAATGCGATTAATTTTTTCATGCTTCCTCGTCCCTATCTTTTTTCACTTCAGGTAAGATCAGCTTCACCCGTTTAATGCGTCGTCGGTCGGCAGATTCCACAACGAAATCAAAATCATTATAGCTTATTCGACTGCCAATATGTGGGATCTTTCCTTGAATTTCGATAAGCATTCCTCCCAAAGTATCTGAATCTCCGCGAACATCATCAAAAAGAGCCGTATCAATATCAATGATGCGGCAAATATCATTCAATAAGGTTTTTCCTTCGAAGACATAGGTACGTTCATCCAAGTGAGAGTATGAGAAATCATCTTCATCAAATTCATCCTTTATTTCTCCAAAAATTTCTTCGAGTACATCTTCCATGGTCACCAAACCTGAACTTCCCCCATATTCATCGACCACGATGGCCATATGTACGCGCTTTTCTTGGAAATCATTCATCAGATCATCCAGCTTCTTGCTTTCAGGCACAAAATAAGGCGGACGAATTGTTTCCTGCCATTTAAAATCTTTGGAACGGATATGAGGCACCAAATCTTTGATATAAAGTATGCCACGTACAGTGTCGAAACTCTCTTCATACACCGGTAATCGTGAATAGCCCCATTCTCTCACGCGTTCTAAGACTTCATCAAAGGAGGCTTCAATATCGAGTGCATTTACATCTAGCCGAGAACGCATGATCTGCTTGACTGGAATATTCCCGTAGTTTACTATGCCTTTAAGTATGTCTTTTTCTTCTTCCGACTGCGTGCTATCATTGGTCATATCGATGGCCTGATTGATATCATCCAAAGAAACTTGATGTCCTTTTTTCGTCATGCGGCTATCCAGGATACGGCTACTTCTCTCCAAGACATATACCATCGGGGATAAAATGCGCGACAGCCAATAGAGCGGCAAGGCCATCAAACGGGTAATTGTTTCTTTCTTCGCCGTAGCATAAACTTTTGGAAATACCTCGCCAAAGAAAACCAAGATGGCTGTAACGACAATTGCCTGTAGGACGAAACCAAGCACAGGGTTTGTCCCAAAATCCATCACACTTTTTTGGAAGATGAAGGTGGAGATAAAGACGATGGCCACATTCACAAAATTATTGGCGATTAATATAGTTGCCAACAATTTACGGTGGTGGTATAATAGCCTGATTGCGGTTTGGGAAACTTTATCATCCTTTTCACGAATATCCTGAATGGCCTGCGGCCCCAAAGAAAAAAAGGCGGTTTCTGATGCCGAAAAAAGGGCAGACAAGACCAATAGAATTATGGTGCCTCCTATTAACATAAAAAAACCTATCCAATCGCCGCTGTCCAAATTTGCGCGTAGAATTTCCAAGAATATCAAAGAAGGCTGACTCTGTTCACCAGGGGGAATATCCAATAGGTTTATCAATTAGTAGTTTACAAATCTATTAAAATGGAAGGTCATCTTCATCTACTTGCTCATTGTTTGAAGAAGAATTGTCCTTAGGCATTTGGCCAGAAGCTTCTTTCGACGCACTACCACTGCCTGCGTTCAAGAAAGTCATGACATTACATCGGATAATTTTTGTACTTCGTTCCAGGCCAGATTCCTTATCCGTCCATGTATTTGTTCGAATTTTTCCTTCGAGATAAATCAATTTCCCCTTGTTTACATACTTTTCAGCCGTTAAGGCTAATTCATCCCACATCTCAATCGTATGCCACTCGGTAAGTTCTTGTCTGATTCCTGCCTTATCTCGGTAGCTTTCTTTGGTGGCTAGGGAGAAATTGGCCACCACTCGGTTATTATCCAAGCGCCGAATTTCTGGGTCTCGCCCTACATTGCCTATAAGTATTACTTTATTTACCGACATCTTCTCTGTGCTGGAGGTATTTCACCATTAGCTGCGGAAGCGCCAATTTTTCAAGCTCCGACCAGCTAAATCCAAATATATCATTTTTATTCGGAGCATGTTTCGACTTTATCGTCCAAAAGCGCGCTTGAATTTTTCGATGACTCAAGAGATGAATCGTTTGCCAATCGATTTCTAGCTGCAAATCAGACTGGTCTAGCAAAAGCAGATCTGCCACCTGAATTTTTAGGCGTTCCGCATTCATGGAATATGCTGTTTCAATCAAGGGAAAATGCCAAAGCCTCTTCCATAGTCCAGAATCATCGCGTTGAGTCATCCAAACTTTAGTATGATGTTCTATGATCAAGAAATTATAAAAAACCTCCTTCACTTTGGTTTTACTTGCTTTCACAGGGTAATTATCTACGGCCTTTGCTTGGTATGCCACACAATCTAGTTGAAAAGGACAGCTCATACATTTCGTCTGTTTTGGCGTGCAATGCAAGGCGCCGAACTCCATGGTAGCTTGATTGAATAAAGCGGCTTGTTCCTTGGGCATCCATTCCTTTAAGATTGCTATGAAATGAGCCTGTGCTTTTGTAGTACCGATAGGCATACCAATACCCAAATAACGTGAGATGAAGCGATATACATTGCCGTCGACAACAGGCACCGCCTCATTAAATGCAAAAGAAGCAATAGCGGCGGCAGTATAGGCACCTACCCCTTTCAATTTCAATAATTCTGAATAGGTATTTGGGAATTCCCCGCCACAGTCGAAGGCGATATATTTGGCAGCAGCGTGAAGATTCCTGGCTCGACTATAATAACCTAGTCCTTGCCAATTTTTCATTACCTCCCCTTCATGGGCCAAAGCTAAGCTTCTAACATTAGGGAAATTATCCATAAACTTTAAAAAGTAAGGCAATCCCTGTTCAACTCGTGTTTGTTGCAAAATGATCTCAGAAAGCCAAATAATATAGGGTTCACGGGTATTTCGCCACGGTAAGTCACGATGATTCTCAGCGTACCAATTCATAAGTCTCTGAGCGAATGCGTTTTCCAGAATAATTTTTCCCATAAAATACAAGAACAAATAAAAGGCTTCGCTGTTAAATACAGATAGAATGGCTAGATTTGTAGCCCTTAAAAAACCAACAACTCTCACAAAACATTAAAATTCAATCTTTTATATACAGATTATGACTAAAGCCGAGGTAATCAACGAAATCGTTAACAGAACTGGAATTGGAAAAGCAGAAGTACAGCAAACCGTAGAAACGTTCTTCAAAGTAATGAAGACTTCTATGATTGAAGGTAACAATGTTTATTTCCGTGGATTTGGTTCTTTTGTACTTAAGAAAAGAGCGAAGAAAATTGCCCGTAACATTTCAAAAAATACGGCCATGGAAATTCCAGCTCATTATATTCCTAAATTTAAGCCCGCCAAAACTTTTGCTGATAAAGTAAAAAAATCTGAGGCAACTAAGCAGCTTCTTTAAATCATGAATTCTACGAAACAGGTAGCGCTGCTTCTCGGAGCAGCCTGCCTATTTATCGTAGTTGTTCTCAGCTGGAACAACCTAAATAAAAGCGGTGCTCAAATTGAAGTTGCCGCAGAGGCTCCACGCAATTTTGATATTGATTGGAATCAAACCCTAGGCAATGAACTCTCGGTTTTACAAATACCTGAAAGTATTATTAAGCTTGAAGAAGGAAAATTGATCATCCCACATGAGGATAGTACATCATTAAGGAATTCACTCGAATTTTCTATTCAAAATAACTACCGGAGTCTTGCTGCCTATTTTCAACTTCAATTGGCCGAAAAAATTCAATCGACCAATGAATGGCAATTGGCCGGAAATTCTATCTATACCTATGCCGTTCAAATGCAAGACACATTGCGACGCGACTTTTTGATGGCGGAAGCAATGCGCTGTTTTGACGAAGTATTAGAAAAATCACCTACAAATCGTTCTGCCACCTTATATAAAGGACTTGCACTTGCTGATAAAAGAGAGAGCATGATGATGGCCGTGCCCTTACTCCTACGTGTAGTTAGAGAAGATTCAACCAATGTATTAGCGAACTATACCTTAGGAATGCTTGCAATTGAATCCGGTCAGCTAGATAAAGCATTGAATAGATTTGAAAAATTAATATCTTTGCAGCCCTCAAACGCTGAGTATCATTTCCAAGCCGCAAGGACCTCGGATATGATGGGTAATAAAGAATTGGCCCTAAGCTATTATCGTGCGAGTCTTGAATTAACGAGCGACCCTCAAATTCAGGAGCAATTACAAGAGATCATTAAACACTTAAAGTAAAGACATATGCCAAGCGGAAAGAAAAGAAAAAGACATAAGATCGCCACACACAAGAGAAAAAAGAGGCTGAGAAAAAACAGACATAAGAAGAAATAATTTCTTCTCGCTGTTTTATTACACTTTAAATAGCTTCACCCGTGACGAATGAATTGATTATTCAATCAGATTCGTCCGGGGTCTGGATAGCGCTTATCCGCGACCGGAAACTTGTCGAGCTCCATCAGGAAAAAAATCAAAATAATTTTTCTGTTGGCGATATTTATTTAGGCCAAGTGCGTAAAATTATGCCTAGCCTGAATGCTGCCTTCGTAAATGTAGGATACGAGAAAGATGCATTCTTGCATTATCACGATCTAGGACCGCAAATACGCTCCCTTAACAAGTTCACGAAATACCGTCTTCAAGGAGGAATTAAAACCGAAAGTTTACAAGGTTTTGCTACTGAAGACGATATTGTTAAAACCGGAAAAATCGATCAGGTGCTCACCAAGAATCAACAGATTCTGGTGCAAATCCAAAAGGAACCAATATCCAGTAAAGGACCCCGGATAAGTTCAGAACTCTCCTTAGCAGGCAGGTACATGGTACTTGTTCCTTTCGCTAATCAGATTTCTATTTCTAAAAAAATCAAGTCTTTTGAGGAGCGTAACCGCCTTCGTAATTTATCGTTAAGCATTAAGCCAGCCAATTTCGGACTTATTGTGCGTACGGTAGCAGAAGGAAAACCAGTTGCAGAACTTCACAAAGACTTAATGTCGCTACAAGATAAATGGAAAACCATTTTCACGAATCTTGAAACAGCGAAACCCCCGGTTCGTATTTTAAGCGAAATGGACCGATCCTCTACCCTAATTAGGGATTTACTCAATGATAATTTTACGAACATACAGGTAGACAGCCCTACAATGTATGAAGACTTACACAGCTTCGTAAAAAAGGTATCACCTGAGTCAGAAAAAATTGTGAAGCTCTTTACGGGCAAAGTCCCAATTTTTGATCATTTTGGAATTAACAAACAGATCAAAGGTTCCTTTGGTAAGAATGTCTCCCTTCAGGGTGGCTCCTACCTCGTAATAGAGCATACTGAAGCCCTTCACGTAATCGATGTGAACTCTGGCAGCAAGGCAACCACTGATGCAGATCAGGAGGCCAATGCGCTGGTGGTAAATATTGAGGCAGCTGAAGAAATAGCGCGCCAATTACGACTGCGTGATATGGGAGGAATTATTGTAATCGACTTTATCGATCAACGTAATGCTCCGAACAAGCGCAAGGTTTACGAGAAGCTTAAAGACGCCATGAAAAATGACAGGGCGAAACATACCATTCTTCCTATGTCGAAGTTTGGATTGATTCAAATTACCCGTCAACGTGTTCGTCCAGAAATGAATGTTATCACCGCTGAAGAATGTCCGATGTGCAAAGGCTCAGGAGAAATTGCTTCCAGCATCTTAATGGTAGATGATATCGTTCAAAAGCTAGAATACCTCGTAAATACATTAAACCTTAAAAAAATTACGATTGTAGCCCATCCCTACATTGCAGCCTATATGCGTTCCGGTTTCCCGGCACTGTATTGGAAATGGATGTGGAAGTACAAAGCAAAGATTCAAATTCAAGAAGACAATTCATATCACCTAGGTGAGTATTACTTCCTGAATGAGGTAGGCGAGGAAATCATCCTCTAAGTCACTCAAAACGCATTAAAAAAACCAGTTAGTTTCAACTAGCCGGTTTTTTTTTATCCTTTCTAATTCCTTTGATTTATTGGAGCAATACAACCGTTCCCTCATATCTCCATTCTACTCCTTCGATATCCACTACCCTGATAAGGTAAACATAAGTGCCTGGTTGAGCAATATTGCCTTTAAATTTACCATCCCAACCTTCGGTAGGAGAAGTGGTCTTAAACATGACTGTACCCCACCTATTAACAATCACCATTTCATACTCGCTGATATAATTATCTCCACGAGGAAGCAATACATCATTCTTACCATCCCCATTTGGCGTAAAGCCAGTAGGAACGTATAACTCAAATGGAGGTGCAACAAATATATTCTTGCTAGAGGTACCAGGACAACCTGCTCCAGTTTCTACAACCATGGTTACATCATGACGTCCTGTATCAGTAAATCCAATAAAAGCAACTCTACCAGTTGATTTTTCAATGCCATCTACATACCAAAGAACCTTGGCCAATGAACTTTGTTCTAAACTTTCAAACCGATAAACCGTTTCTTCAATCCCCTTTTTGTATCCATGCTTTTGGTAGGTATACTCTGCGTATGGACCCTCTAAAACGGTAACCTTATCCATCACAAAATTCTGACAGCCTTGATCGGATTTTACTTGAAGATATACGGCATATTCACCCGCTTCACCATATTGATGACTTGGATTGTTCATGTTACTGGTTTGCTTATCCCCAAAATTCCACCAGCTAGAGTCAATGCTTCCGAGGGCTATCGTACTTGTATTATTAAATTGCATTGGGTTGCTTTGACAAACATCCTGTGCATCAAACGAGGCATTAGGCTGTGGATGAACGGTCAACTCAGATTTCAATTCCGCTGCACAACCTAACCTATTCACCAGTCTTAAATTAAGCGTATACGTTCCATGATCTTGGAATGAGAAATTAGCCACTCCTCCATCAAAAACTCTTCCGTCATCTAAAGTCCATCTTGTGCTAGCAATCGGACTATCTGAATTTTCTGAGGTACTGATTGCGATGAAGCTATTATTTTCTTCACACTGAGCTGTTTCATTTATCGTATAACTTACTTCTGGACTAGGCAATACCATGAACGTTGTTTGCAATTCATCATAACACCCTTTATCAGAGGTTACCTTCATGCTCACTAGCTTAGGACCAGGAGTGGAGAACCTTATATCGGTAAGATTTTCTGAGGTATAGGATTTTCCATCCACAGTCCACTCATAGCTGAGTACATCATCACCAAAAGCGACAGATGCATTGAGCAAATCCAGGCGACTTTCATTTAAACAAGGCTCAAAGTAACTGGTAGTAATTTTTGCCTCAGGAACCTCATACGTTACAACCTCTTTGCTGAAACTATTGGTACAGCCATTATTCGATACCGCAGTGAGGGTGATTGAATAGCGATCTGCCTGACCGTATTGTTTCATCGGTTCATAATTCGTACTGGATGAACCATCGCCAAAATCCCAAGAATAGCTATTAACCTTCCCACTTGAAATACTTGTATTGTTTGTAAGCTGAATAGATTTCGTTCCAATACAGTTACCTCCTTCAATATCAAAATTCGCCACAGGGTTAGGGTGAATGTGAACCTGGATTGCTTCAGAGACCTTGCAGCCTTTATTGTCTTCTATCACAGACTGAATGACATAGTCGCCAGGAGCAGCATATTTGAATACCGCCTGATTTCCAGTAAAGGACATACCCTCACTGCTGTATGACCGAATGCCAATGGAGCCATTCACACTTGTAGATAAATCTTTTACCAGTATCACATGCGAAGCGAAGCAATTGGCTGTAGAATCTAAAGTATATTTCAGAATTGGATCAGAATAAACCTTGAGCACTTTGGTAACCGTATCTTTGCAACCATCATTTGATATGGTAATTAAAGAAACCGACTTATCACCAGCGGTATTAAAAACTTGAGATGCAGAGCTATTCAAAACGCGTCTACCATCAGAAAATTCGAAGAAATACGTCTTTAAGTTGCTGTTAGCTGAATCCGGAAAACTGACTGCAAATTGATGATTGGCAAAACATTGCTCCACTTTATTCACTTTCATGGATGCGGAAACAACAGGCAATACTTCAATTTCCTTGGTGGCCTTCGCTTTGCAACCATTTTCATTAATTGTTTCTAAGATAATATCGTAGCTGCCTTCTGCTTGATAGCTATGTGTGGTCTGACCCGCTGTGGACATGGTTCCATCGCCAAAGTTCCAAGCG
>Ga0100393_10006977_pt1 | contig 9988 bp, 9 predicted proteins | sample CryGeymeta201517_FD_81546 | JGI IMG/M metagenome (GOLD analysis project Ga0100393, IMG submission 81546) | Groundwater microbial communities from Crystal Geyser aquifers in Utah, USA - Crystal Geyser metaG 2015-17 | ecosystem: Environmental > Aquatic > Deep subsurface > Groundwater | place: USA... | reverse complement strand
TTTAACGGGTGTGAATTTTTTCGAAGAATTTATTGTGATCAAAAAGGATGACCAATTTGAGGTATTGTCGTCCAAATGTACCCATCTGGGTTGTAGAATCGATCAGCAGTCGCAGGATAAACTGATGTGCCCGTGCCATGGATCATCCTATAAATTAAACGGTCAGGTGGTTACCGGACCTGCCATAAAACCCTTGCCTCAGTTGGCCTACCAGATTAATACCGATCAACAAACCCTGACCGTGGAACTATGATTAAGCCACTTCATAAACTGATTACCAAAACCACTTTCGGTCAATTAAGTCTGGCTTTGTTGATTATTTGTGTTGTCTCCGGAATTTTTCTGGTAGTGCCTTATAATGTCAACGATGCCTATGGTTCCATCAGTTTCCTGATGCTGACCAATCCGGCAGCTTCGCTTTTCCGTAACATACACTTCTGGAGTGCCCAGTTTTTTCTGCTTTTCACCGTGATCCATTTATACGATCATTTTACCCGTAAAAAGGCCATTAAGCTCAATATGGCCCTGTGGTTCCGGCTTACCATCGGAGTGCTGATTATCTTTCTGGCCATGATTACAGGATTTATCCTGAAAGGCGACGCCGATGCCGGTCAGGCTCAAAGGATTTTCTCAGGTTTGGTTACCCGAATTCCGTTGATTGGAGAAATGATCCGCCAGACATTTCTTGGAGATGGCGAAAGTCTCCAATTCATTTATGTTCACCACATAGCCACCTTCACCATTTTTATCATCATTGTTGTGATGGAGCATGCCCCGACCATCTGGCCCCGGTTGCGCGATTTTGTAATAACCATGACATCCATTTTGATATTGAGCGTTTTGCTGATGGCTCCACTACACGATGGATTAAGCATGGTGGTAAAAGGGCCCTGGTATTTCGTTGGATTTCAGGAAATCCTGCATTTGATTACCCATCCGGGCTATTCGTTAATCATCGTATTGTTGTTGCTGTTTCTTCTAATTATGGTACCGCTTTCGCGGAATAATGGATGGTTGCCCAAACGGCTATTGCTCTTTTTCACTTTGGTTTATTTGTTTCTTATTGTAATCGGTTATTTTTTCAGGGGAGCCAACTGGCAATGGCAATGGCCCTGGAAATCAAATGAAATCAGTGCTGTATATAATCCCGTTGAAACAGCTGACTGGCAAGTTTTGGGTTTGTTTTCAAAGACTTCTGATACCTTACCGGAGGTTATTCTGGGCAGAAACGAAAGCTGTTTGATTTGTCACCAGGGGATGACCGGATTTTCAAAATCGCATAACCCTCAGGCCGTTGGCTGCTATTCTTGTCATGGAGGCAATCCGTTTTCGCGGGATAAGGAGGCATCGCATCATGGTATGCGGCTGATACCCGGAAATCTGGCGGATGCCGGCCAATCGTGTGGAACCACACAATGTCATCAACAAATCACATCGCGCATCAACAATGGATTGATGGCCAATTTAAGCGGTATGATCAGTGTCGACAGGTTTGTGTTTGACGAAATTGCATCTCCTGATGAGCTTACCTCGGTGGATGAATTACACCATTCCCCGGCCGATGAACATCTGAAAAATATGTGTGTAACCTGTCATTTGGGAAACCCAAAAAGGGAAACAGGCCCCATTACCAACGAAAGCAGGGGAGGAGGTTGCCTGGCCTGTCATCTCAATTACAATGAAGCAGACAGCAGTCTGAGCCATCTTGCCATTGACCGCAAAAACCATCCCGATTACCTTAAAAACCATCCCTCCATCGATTTAAAAGTCGGCAACAACCACTGTTTTGGATGCCATAACCGATCGGGAAGGATTTCGACCAATTACGAAGGCTGGCACGAAACACTGTTGAACCCGGATGAATTGCCCACCAAGCACTCTTATCGCATCATTGACCAAACCAGGGTTTTTACGTACATTCAGGAAGATGTGCACCATAAATTGAAAATGGATTGCATCGACTGTCATAATTCCTATGAGTTGATGGGTGATGATACGCGTTATGCCCATCAGGAACAGCAGGTGGATATTGCATGTGCGGATTGTCATCGGAACAAAGCGGATCGCACGGTTACTTATGCTCAACTGGATCAGGAGTCGGCCCTCATCGCGGGACTCAGATATGCCAACATTGCCAATCGGGTGTTTTTAACCACCGAAAAGCGAAACAAGGCACTTATTAATACCGAAGTCAGGAACGATACCATGTGGATGCATGGAAAAAACCGTGATACAGTTTATGTTTTGCGTCCTCCGAATGCAGTTTGTACCTATGGAAAAGCCCACCATGAGGTGAGTTGCAATGCCTGCCATTCGGCCTGGGCACCGAGCTGCATAGGCTGTCACAATGCCTACGACGAAAATGAACCAGGCTACGACATGGTTAAAAACCTTGAAAAACAAGGGAGTTGGGTAGAATTTGTTGGTGAATACAATGCCGGATTGCCTGTACTGGGAATCAGAAAAACCGCTTCCGGTCAGGAAATAATTCCGGTGGTGCCCGGAATGGTGCTGACCATCGACCTGGCGAGCTATACTAAAGATCAACACGATTCGTTGCTCTTCAAGCGGTTGTTTGCTCCTGCAGCACCCCATACCACAGCCGCCAAAGGCCGTTCATGCGTTTCGTGTCACAACAATTCCGAAGCATTGGGTTATGGAAAGGGAATACTGACCTACGTGATCGATGAGGACAAGGGCTTTTGGAAATTCAATTCTCATTATAAAAACAATTCCCATGATGGCCTGCCCGAAGATGCCTGGGTGGGATTTTTGGATGATAGAAAAGGACAGGTGGTTTCTACCCGCACGGATGTATTCCCGTTTTCGGTCGATCAGCAAAAATCCATCCTCACCCTTGGTGCTTGTTTAACCTGCCACGACGAAAAAAGTGCTGTCATGGTACAAAGTGTGGTGAATTTTGATTCTTTGGTGAAAACCATTTCACTAAAATGCATTCTGCCTGTTTGGTAAACAATGGCTTATTTTTGGTTGCAGGTAATCTGCTGCGACAATTTCGCTTTTTTTAAGACTTGTTTCTTTGAACTTTAGCTTATTTTCGCAGAAATTTTTTATGAATGAAAAGTGATAGCCTGGTTATTATACCAACTTATAACGAGAAAGAAAACATTGAACGCATTGTTCGCAAGGTGTTTAGTCTGGAACAAGTGTTTGATGTACTGATTGTTGAAGACAATAGCCCGGATGGAACGGCGGAAATCGTCAGGCGTTTGATGAACGAGTTCCCCGACCGGCTTTTCATACACGAACGAAAAGGAAAATTGGGGTTGGGAACGGCCTACATTGCCGGATTTAAATGGGGTCTGGAACGCGAATACGATTATTTATTCGAAATGGATGCCGATTTTTCGCATAACCCGGAAGATTTATCACGGTTATATTTGGCAGCCAGTAAGGTTGAAAATGACGCTGCTATTGGTTCACGTTATATTACCGGGGTAAACGTGGTGAACTGGCCAATGGGTAGGGTATTAATGTCATATTATGCCTCCGCTTATGTACGCGCCGTTACGGGGTTGAAAATTATGGATACCACTGCGGGTTTTATGTGCTGGACCAGGCGTTTGCTGGAAACTGTAAACCTCGACAGGATCAAGTTTGTTGGCTACGCCTTTCAGATAGAAATGAAGTTTACCGCAGTTAAGCTTGGGTTTAAGGTAGTTGAAGTGCCCATTATTTTTACCGATCGTACCGAAGGAACCTCCAAGATGAATAAAAGCATTTTTCGTGAGGCCATTTTTGGTGTTATCGATTTGCGGATACGCAGTATATTGGGAAAAATTAAACCGGTTAAAACAATCTAAACTAAATGAATTCACCTAAAAAAGCCATTGTAGGGGCTTCCATAGTAAACGAAAACAAAACATTTTTCGGCTGGGTCACCATCGAAAATGGACTGATATCCTCCGTGAATGAAGGATCGCCCGATGAGCATCAGGATTTTTCAGGATTTGAATTGATAGATGCCACAGGGCTTACCCTGCTCCCCGGTGTGATTGACGATCAGGTTCACTTTCGTGATCCGGGCCTTACCTACAAGGGTGATCTGATAACTGAAAGCAGGGCGGCTGTGGCCGGAGGTGTTACCAGTTTTATGGACATGCCCAACACGGTTCCCAATTGTCTGACCCAAACATTGTTGGAAGAAAAATATAAGCACGCGGCAGAGGTTTCGTCAGCCAATTTTAGTTTCTATATGGGTGCTTCAAACGACAATCTGGAGGAAGTGATTAAAACCAATCCTGCAACTGTTTGTGGAATCAAGGTCTTCATGGGTTCTTCTACCGGGAATATGCTGGTAGATAATGAGCAAACCTTATCCGGGATCTTCAAATCGGCACCTACCTTGGTAGCGGTTCATTGCGAGGATGAAGCGACAATTCTAAAAAATTATGCAGAATTTACCAAAAAATATGGTGAAGATGCTCCCTCCGGCATCCATCCTGAAATACGTTCGGAAGAAGCTTGTTATTTGTCATCCGCGAAAGCGGTAAAACTGGCCAAAGAACATGGGACGCGCCTGCACATACTCCATTTGTCAACAGCATGTGAGATGGAGCTTTTTGATAATAAACTGCCACTTTCAGAGAAGAAAATTACAGCCGAAGTTTGCGTGCATCACCTTTGGTTTTCGAGTGAAGACTATGAAGCCAAAGGAAACATGATCAAATGGAACCCCTCCATCAAGAGCCCGGCCAACCGCAGTGCTTTATTGCAGGCCGTGTTGGATAACAGAATTGATGTGATTGCCACCGATCATGCCCCTCATACCCTGGAAGAAAAACAAAGGCCTTATTTTAAAGCGCCATCGGGTGGTCCCATGGTGCAACATTCACTTGTAGCCATGTTGGAACTGGCCCGTCAGGGAAAGATGTCCATTGAAAAAGTAGTCAGTATGATGTGCCATCATCCGGCTGAACTTTTCCGGGTTCAGAAAAGGGGATTCATCCGCAAAGGCTACGCCGCCGATCTGGTGTTGGTTGACCTGAATAGCTCATGGACAGTTGATAAAAGCAATGTGCTGTACAAATGTGGCTGGTCACCTATGGAAGGAATTGAGTTTCATTCTAAGGTGATTTCAACTTTTGTAAACGGACAACCGGCCTATAAAAATGGTATGGTTAACGAAGCCGTAAGAGGCGAGCGTTTGTTGTTTCACCGCTCATAAAAATCAGGATAGCATGGGAAAGATACCGGGTTTATTTGTTGTTTTACTTTGGATGGTTGGATGCCAGAATAACTCCATGCCCGGGCAGGGCCTTGAAGTAGTGGCTACGTTTCCTGATGGTTCAGTGAAGGTTGATCGCATGTATCACACGCCAGAAGGAGTTAGGATGACTTATTATGAGCGGGAGTACTATCCAGGTGGACAGCTTTTTAAAGAAGGGCCATTAAAAAATGACAAACCCGATGGATTATGGAAGTCCTATTTTCAGAACAGCATCCTGTGGAGCGAAGGGGAATTTAATGAGGGGGTCAGAAATGGATTGACCCGAACTTACCACGACAATGGGAACCTCTACTACGAGGGGTATTACACCCAAGGTGCTAAAGATAGCCTTTGGAAGTTTTGGAATGCCGAAGGCACCTTGATTAAGGAAGTTGATTTCAGCAAGAAGTAACCCCTTCCCGGCAGGTTATTTAACCGTCATTTCCAAATAAACAGGCAAGTGGTCGCTAAAACCACCGAAATATTTTTTGCCTGAAGCAGTTCTGTTGGGCCGCGGCTCACCATTTTTAGGTTTAAACAAGAGATAATCGTGTTTAATTACAGTCTGCTTGTCAGCAGCAACCTTCATTCCACCGGCTCCGGTGAGCATGGCAGTCGACACAATGATCTGATCAAACATATCCCATGATTTATAGTAAAGTGATCCTTCGCCGCTTTTGTACAATGCGAGCGACATGTTGTACAAGGTTTTGCCGGTTGGAGTTGGAACCACTTCCTTTGCCTGTAGGAAATTCAATAAGGAAGCATCCGTGGGATTGTCGTTTAGATCACCCGCTATCAATATATTGGCATCAGGGTTTGTTTGCATGATGGAGTCGGTAATGGTTTTAATCAAACCTGCAATGTATTGGCGTGCAGGCTCGGTTTCTTCTTGTCCTCCCCAGCGGCTAACCCAATGATTGATAAATAGATGAAGGGTATCGCGTTCGCTAACCAGACCTTTGCTATAGAGAATATCCCGGGTTTTATTGTCAGGGTTTTCGGGCAGGGTGATGCGAATAAACCTGTTTTGCAATGGTTGGTATACAGAAGGCTGGTATAACAAAGCAACATCAATTCCACGTTCGTCCGGGCTGTCTTTATGGATGATCTGATAGCCTGATTTTTGCAAGGCAGGATGGTTGATGAGTTGCTCAACTACCAACTTATTTTCAACTTCACACAGACCAAAAATGCTTGGGAAGCCTGACTTGTCGATGTCGTTCATCACCTTGGTAAGCTGATCGAGTTTGTGGTTATACCGTTCTGTATTCCACGGGTTTTCGCTTTCAGGAAGAAAATCTTCATCGTTGATTGCCGGGTCGTTGATGGTGTCGAACAGGTTTTCGACGTTGTAGAATGCAAAACTGAGGTTGGTTGCTTTGCGCGAACAGTTGGTAAATGTGAACAAAATCGAGGCCACCAATACCAATAAGATACTTTTTGATTTCATTTTTTATTTTGCTAAAGATGAATATTTTTTCCTTTTTTATTGATCGTTTTTAATTTTGCCAAGCTCCCTTCTGTCTTTTTTCGTAGGCCGTCCTGTGCCCCGGTCGCGGTGCTCTGCTTTCATTTGATGCATAAACTCCAGGCGTTCGTATTCTTCCGGCGGGGTTAAATCTTTCATAAAATCAGCAACTATTTTTGCCGCGATGCGGTTCTTGATAGGTTGTAGAACCTCTACCGTTTTCTTGATTCCGGTTAGGTGCACTTCGATGATTTCCCCGGCCTTCACTTCGCGTGAAGGTTTGGCATTTTGCCCGTTTATTTTCACTTTGCCACCACCGCAAGCATCGCCGGCAAGCGATCTTGTTTTAAATAACCTGACGGCCCAAAGCCATTTGTCTATTCTAACTGCATCCATTGCAGGATTATTTTTTTCTAAAATACAACTGAATGGGAACTCCGGTGAAGTTATAATGAGCGCGCAATTGATTTTCAAGAAACCGCCTGTAGCTGTCTTTCATGTCCTCCGGAAGGTTACAGAAAAATACAAACTGAGGCGTAGCTGTTTTAAGCTGCATAATAAATTTGATTTTGAGGTACCTGCCCCGGCTTCCCATGGGAGGTGGGTTGTTTTCGATAATGGGCAACAACAGGTCGTTGAGTTTTGAGGTGGGGATTTGTTGTTTCCTGCGCTCATGAACATCTTTTGCCAGTTCCAGCACTTTGAAAATGCGTTGTTTTTCAATAACGGAGGTGAAAACGATGGGCACATCGGTAAAAGGGGCGATTTTGGTCTTGATGTCCTGTTCAAACTTGAGGTGGGTATTGGTGCTCTTTTCAACCAAATCCCACTTGTTTACCACCAATACGATGCCTTTTTTATTTTTTTCTGCCAGATGAAAAATATTGATGTCCTGTCGTTCAATTCCATTTTCTGCATCAATCATCACCACGCAAACATCCGAGTTTTCAATGGCACGAATAGAACGCAGCGTAGAATAGAATTCAATGTTTTCGAAAACTTTTCCTTTTTTACGTAATCCGGCAGTATCCACCAACATGAAATCATGTCCGAAAGCTTTGTAACGCGTGTAGATAGAGTCGCGGGTAGTGCCGGCAATGGGAGTGACAATGTTGCGCTCATCTCCCAATAAGGTATTTACCAGAGAGGATTTACCCACATTTGGACGGCCAACAAAGGCAATACGCGGAAGATCAGTATCCACGTCTTCCATCTTCATGTTTTCAAACACTTTTACCACATCATCCAACAAGTCGCCGGTTCCACTTCCATTGGAAGATGAAATGGGATAAATGTCACCCAGCCCGAGTGAGTAAAACTCGCTGGTATTTCCGGTTTGATTGGGTTCGTCTATTTTATTCACGACCAGAAAAATGTTCTTTTTGGATTTGCGCAACAAGTTGGCCACATCTTCATCCAACGGGGTAAGGCCTTCGCGGCCATCCACAACAAAGGCAATTCCCTGGGCTTCTTCGATGGCAAAGATGACTTGTTTTCGAATCTCGCCTTCGAATGTGTCATCCGATCCGTGCACATACCCACCGGTATCGATCACCGAAAATTCATACCCATTCCAGTCGCTTTTGCCATAAAGGCGATCGCGTGTAACGCCACTCTCCGATTCAACAATCGCTTCCCGGCTTTGGATCAATCGGTTGAAAAGAGTGGATTTGCCTACATTGGGCCTGCCTACTATGGCCAAAATATTACTCATTATTTACAGGGTATTTACAGGGGATCAAAGGTACAAAATTAGTGATCGTAACCGAACCGTGAAAGTGCGTTGTCATCATCGCGCCAATCCTTATTTATCTTTACAGAAAGCTCAAGATAGACTTTCTTTTCGATGAATTTCTCAATATCAATACGTGCCATGGTCCCTAATTTTTTTATTGCAGCACCCTGATGGCCAAGAATAATGGCTTTCTGGGATTCGCGGCTGACAAAAATCGTGGCATAGATGCGGTCTATTTTTGTGTCTTCCTTATACTCATCAATAACGATCTCAACTGAATAAGGGATTTCTTTCTTGAAGTTTAACAATATTTTTTCACGTATAATTTCCGAAACGAAAAACCTGGCCGAACGGTCGGTGAGTTCGTCTTTGGGATAATACGGTTCGTGTATGGGAAGCTTAGACTGTATTGAATCCAGTACCTTTTCGAGATTGAAATTATTTAATGCCGAGATGGGGATAATTTCTGCTGCAGGCAAAGCGGTTTTCCAGCCTTCCATTTGTGCCACCACTTTTTCCTGGTCCGACAAGTCGATTTTGTTAATGAGCACCAGCACCGGAATGGTGAATTTTTTTAATTTCTCGATGATTTCCATTTGCTCGAATGGCTGGTTCACCTCGGTCATAAGTAAAATAACGTCAGCATCTTTCAGTGCCGAGTGAATATATTGGTTCATGTACTCATGCATTTTGTACGAAGGATTTCGCACAATTCCGGGAGTATCCGAGTAAACAATCTGGAAATCATCGCCATTTACCATGCCCAAAATGCGGTGACGGGTGGTTTGAGCCTTCGAGGTGATGATGGAAAGCTTCTCGCCCACCAGCGCGTTCATTAACGTCGATTTGCCAACGTTCGGGTAACCAATGATGTTGACAAATCCGGCCCTGTGTTCCATAAAGAATATTAAAGAAAAGTTTGTTTTGCAAAGAAACAAAATATATCTTTGCACCCGCAAATGCAAACCATATTGCGGGGTGGAGCAGTGGTAGCTCGTTGGGCTCATAACCCAAAGGTCATCAGTTCGAATCTGGTCCCCGCTACAAAAGAGACTTGGGCTCATATCCGCCTAAGGCGGACATCGGTTCGAATCCGGCTCCCGCTACAAAAAAAGAGACAGCTACGGTAAAATGTGACTGTCTCTTTTTTATTCCTCTAAAGCCAAAAGAAAATCTTGCTCCCACCGGACACTGGCATAATTTACAAAGCGTTGTTGCAATTTGCATTTTCAAAAAGGTTTTTACTGCTGCCGGGAAAGATAAAAATGACACTCAGAAACTAGTCCTCTATTACCGAGCTTTAATTACATTTGTATATTTAACCTACTGCTTGTATAGTTACCATATGATTAAGAGTACCGCCATGTTTGAAAAACAACTTTTCAAAGCCGCTGATAAACTGAGGAAAAATATTGATGCTGCTGAATACAAACACATCGTTTTAGGGCTTGTGTTTTTAAAGTACATCTCCGACTCTTTTGAGGAGCTATACCAGAAGCTTAAAGAAGGCAAAGAAGAGTTTGAAGGGGCTGATCCCGAAGATAAAGACGAA
>Ga0100393_10006976_pt1 | contig 9989 bp, 9 predicted proteins | sample CryGeymeta201517_FD_81546 | JGI IMG/M metagenome (GOLD analysis project Ga0100393, IMG submission 81546) | Groundwater microbial communities from Crystal Geyser aquifers in Utah, USA - Crystal Geyser metaG 2015-17 | ecosystem: Environmental > Aquatic > Deep subsurface > Groundwater | place: USA... | reverse complement strand
TACTCCAGAAAAGAGGCGTCGTAAGGAATACTCCAGAAAAGAGGCGTCGTAAGGAATAAAATCCTGAAAGATTTTTTGTTAACGATATTGCTCATTACATAAAGTACGGTCTAAGCTAAAGGCATGTTGATTATTCTTTTGTGGAGTTACGTTGATGAAATTATTACAAAGCCTATCTATTTTGTGTTTAGGATCCTGTTTAATATATGGAAGTTCTGATAATCTGCTGGACTTTGAGGATTTTTCTCTAAGTGAATCTTTTGAGGGCGCAGATTTTGGGCGTATGTCGTCTGATGCAGATTCAGGAATAGGAGGTAATGCAGGTAAAGAGGAAGTTGTCGTTGATAGCGGTACGCACAATACACAAGAAGCAACAGAATTGGATAGAGTAGGAGGGGCGGTGAGTGATATTGCGTTTGAAGATATCTTGACTGCTATTGGTTCAGGGAATGATTTGCTTGTTTCTGAGGGCGTCTTAGATGACGATTCAAAGCCGACAAGCCCCCTTGTTAAGTATGATGCAAAACAGGGTGGACGTATGTTGCCTTTTGACTTCGATGGTTTGGAGAGGGGAGAAAATCTTAATGAAAATATTGTGCGACAATTCGCCGTATTAACAACCGCAGTGGTGCTGCATACAATTGCTTTAATTGAATTGCTATCAACACCTGTTGATTTGTGTTACGCCCCGTGGGCAAAAGGCGCCTCATATATGTGTTTAATTAATAGTGCGTTCTTCTCACTGATGTTTGCTGGATACTCTTTTCAAGTGCTCAAAAATATGTTCCCCTATTTCATGTCAGCGCACGCTATGCCGGTTGCGTATGTTCTGTATTATTTGGCGCAAGGTCCTCAATGCCCGTTTGAGATTGAAAAATATTGAGGGTTTAAAAAGTTTTCCACAAAAATAATCTAAAATATGCTAGTGTAAATGGTAACTTCTTAATGTTTTTGTAGATAGTAAATGACAAACGCGCAAATGAAAGATGATTCAACGATGACTGAGCAAAAGTATACCGCCGATTCAATTAAAGTATTAAAAGGGTTAGATGCTGTTCGTAAGCGTCCGGGTATGTATATTGGTGATACTGATGATGGTACCGGTTTGCATCACATGGTGTATGAAGTTGTTGATAACGCAATTGATGAATCTTTAGCGGGTCATTGCGATTTGGCAATCGTTACGATTCATGATGATGGCTCTGTCTCAGTTTCTGACAATGGGCGTGGTATTCCGACAGATATTCATGAAGAAATGGGGGTATCTGCAGCAGAAGTTATCATGACACAGCTGCATGCGGGAGGTAAATTTGATCAAAATTCCTATAAAGTTTCCGGTGGTCTGCACGGTGTGGGTGTTTCTGTTGTAAACGCTTTGTCTTCAAAACTAGAGATGACTATTTACCGTAATGGGAAAGAGCATAAGATGACGTTTTCCCATGGTGTTCCTGATGCCCCGCTAAAGGTGGTTGGTTCTTGGGAAGGTCGATCTGGTACAAAAATTCGTTTTTGGCCTTCTGCAGAAACGTTTAAAATTACAGAATTTAATCGCGGTACTATTGAACATCGTTTGCGCGAACTTGCCTTCCTAAACTCTGGCGTCCACATTAAAGTTGTGGATGAACGTGCAGATACATTGTATGAAAACGACTTAAAATATGACGGTGGTTTGGTTGAATTTGTTCGTTATCTAAATAAGGGAAAAACCGCCCTTCATGAGCCAACGATTTTTGTTAAAACATTTAAAAACGATATTACCGTTGAAGTTGCTATGGAATGGACAGATAGTTACCATGAAACTATGCTGTGCTTTACAAATAATATTCCACAGCGCGATGGCGGATCTCACTTAGCTGGGTTTAGAGGCGCTTTAACGCGTTCCGTTGGGTCTTATATCCAGCGCCATTCAAAAAAAGATAACAAAAGCTCTATGCAAGGTGATGATATTCGCGAAGGTTTAAGCTGTGTACTATCAGTTAAAGTGCCTGATCCAAAATTTTCATCACAAACAAAAGATAAATTAGTATCATCAGAGGTTAGGCCTGTTGTAGAAAGTTCTATTAGTGAAGCATTAGAACAATGGTTAGAAGAAAACCCAGCGCAAGCAAAATTGATTGTTGCAAAAGTTCAAGAAGCAACAGCTGCACGCGAAGCAGCTAAGCGTGCTCGTGAATTAACCCGCCGTAAAGGTGCTTTAGATATTGCCTCCCTTCCAGGAAAGCTTGCTGATTGCCGTGAAAAAGATCCTGCTTTAAGTGAAATGTTCATTGTTGAGGGAGACTCTGCTGGTGGGTCTGCCAAAATGGCAAGGGATAGTAAGTATCAAGCAATTTTACCGATTCGTGGTAAAATTTTAAACGTTGAGCGTGCGCGCTTTGATCGTATGATTGTATCGGATCAAATTGGCACCATTATTACAGCCCTTGGCACCAGTATCGGGCGTGAAGAATTTAATGTTGATAAACTGCGTTACCATAAAATTGTTATCATGACCGACGCGGACGTCGATGGAAGCCACATTCGAACGCTTTTATTGACATTCTTTTATCGTCACATGAAAGAAATTATTGAACGTGGGTATTTATATATTGCCCAACCACCACTATATAAAGTGATGCGCGGTAAATCTGAAGTGTATTTAAAAGATGAAAATGCAATGCGTCAGTATTTATTAGATTCATCTTGTCAAAATGCCAAAATTGTTGAAGAAAATGGTGCTGTACGAACAGGGAAAGATTTCCGTGATTTTGCAAATAGTCTTGCTAAATTCCACACAACAATTCACCAATTAACACACCGTTTTTCAAATGTTTCATTGTTAGAACAGATTTTGTTTTCTGGTTATTTACAAGAACAATCACAAGAAAAGGCCAATATCTTGCAAAAACGATTGGATGCATTGTCTGTTGTTAATGAAAGATGGATTGTCACTTTTGGCGAACGTTTATCTATTGAACAAATTGAAGCGGGTGTCAGCGAAACATGGTCTGTTGATGAAACGATTATCAATACGCCAGAGGTTAAAGCCCTGATTAATTTGCTGGGAGTTATAAAACCGACATTTTTGGCTGCTTCTAAGTTGCATTTGCATGCAGATAGGGAAGAATTTACAAAGCACAACGGCCCATCATCGATGATAGATACCATGTTTGAATCGGCTCGTAAGGGAATCAATATTAGTCGTTATAAGGGGCTTGGTGAAATGGACCCAGAACAGTTGTGGGAAACAACTTTGGACCCAGAAGCACGCACATTATTGCAGGTTAAAATGCCACATGTTGAAGAAGCAGATGCAATTTTCTCTACTTTAATGGGGGATGTTGTCGAGCCGCGTCGTGAATTTATTCAAACCAATGCTTTAAAAGTAGTTAATATTGATGTATAATCTTGATCAACTTCTAAATATTTAAAAACTGCAAAAGCCTGGCTAATTTAACCAGGCTTTTTTTATATCTGTTTTACATTTTTTGTTAATTTCTTTACACTAAAATAGAGTTTAATATTAAAAATATTTTCATATGACCGTTCCAATGCGCACGCTAACAATACAAGGTGTTTTTCTAGGTTTGATTATGCTTGGTTGTTTTTTTGTTGGTGGAAAACTCGTTGATGTTTTTAATCATAATTTCTGGCTAAATGTTATTATCATAAGCGCTTTTCTAATTGGGGTTGCGCTATGTTTTTTTCAAGTCTTTAGTTTAAACCGTGAATATGAATGGTTAGACAATTTTTCAAAGGGTAAAGTGAGGTTTTTGGAAGGCACTGGCCCTAAGATATTAGCACCACTAAATTACACGCTAAAAGATACGCCTAAAGGTGTACTAACACTGCTTTCGATGAAAAGCTTGTTATCAAGTGTGGAACAACGTTTGGATGAAAAACGTGAACTGAATCGTTATCTTATAGGGTTGTGTGTTTTTCTAGGGCTTGTTGGTACTTTTTGGGGACTGTCAAAAACAATCGGTGCGATCGCAAATGTGATTAGTGGCATTGACGTTGATGCAACAGATATTAAAGATGCTTTCCAAAATTTAAAAGCTGGGCTACAGGCACCATTGGTAGGCATGGGGTATGCTTTTAGTTCATCCCTATTTGGTCTTTTGGGCTCTTTAGCCCTTAGCTTTTTAGATGTTCAGGTATCATCTGCCTTTTCTAAGTTTTCTCAAACAGTTGAAAAAGTGTTGTCTGCGTTCTCACAAAAAAATTCCGCAAATACACTAACGCCTGCATCTGGTCCTGCTTATGGAGAGGCTTTAGTTGAACGGCTTGCAGAGGCAATGAATGCATTTCAGACGCAGCTAGATAAAGCAGAAGAGGGGCGCAATCAATCATCAAAAGCCTTGCTTAACTTTTCTGGTAATATTCAACAACTTAATGAGGTTATGAAGGCGAATCTGACACATATGGATCAACTAACACATCAGCATTTTGAATTGCAGCAACAGGTTGCTCGTTTGTTGCATGTGCACAATGATGAAGCCAGTAAAAAATCGATCAAGATGATTGAATGTACAGCGCAAAATATATTAGACGAACTATCAAATGGACGCTCAAAAATAACGGATGAAATGCGAAAAGAAATTCGTATGCTATCAAAAACCTTTTCTGCTTTGGCGGTAAATGAATAAAAATATGTTATACTGCAAAGCTATTCTTTGCTCTTTAGCTTTCAATATGTTAAAAAATAGATACCTTTATACTTACTGGAAACCTTCATGCACGTAAAACGATCATCAACAAAAAAATATTTTTTACTAACAGCTGGTGTTGCAGCACTATCTTCTTGCTCTGATATTGATGTGAATTATGCTGATAAAAAAGTGGATGATATTTATGATATTGCAATGAAGCAAATGAAAGAAAAAGATTATCGGAGCGCTGCTAAAACATTTTTAGAGGTAGAGCGCCATTATCCATATTCTAACTTAGCTGTAAAAGCACAGTTATATTCAGCTTATGCACATTACGAAGCTGGTAAATATGACGAAGCATCTGAGGGGTTTAGCTTGTTTGTGCAATTGCATCCAGGGCATGATGAAATTCCGTACGCACTATACATGATGGGTATGTGTGCTTATGAACAACTACCAATTGTAGAGCGCGATCAAGAAGATGCAGGACATGCAGTCTATTATTTTGAAGAAATTTTGAGACGATTCCCAGGTTCTAGCTACGCAAAAGATGCAAAGTTTAAAATTATTTTGGCAAAAGATCATATGGCAGCAAAAGAAATGAACATTGGTCGCTACTATATTTCACGATATGCCTATGTTGCCGCTATTAATCGGTTCAAAGCTGTTGTGGATAACTTTCAAACCACGACACATGTTCCAGAAGCTTTATATCGTTTGGTGGAGGCCTATAAAGCGCTTGGCGTTGAAGAACAGGCAAAAAATCATTTAGCTATCCTTGGGCACAATTATGCTGATAATGAATGGTACAAAAAGGCTTATGATTTAGCGGGATAGCATGTTTTGCTCAAAAGAATTGGATGTTTTTTTGCACGGATATCTCTTTCATGATAGGATATATAAGAATTTCGAATAATTAGGAGACAATATGGGTTTAAGTTTTGGGCACCTAGCCTTATTATTAGTTGTTGTTCTTGTTGTTTTTGGTGCTGGTAAATTACCAAGTGTGATGCGAGATCTTGCAAAAGGCATCCGTGCTTTTAAAGATGGCATGAACGAGGATGAGACTAAGAAAAAAGATGATGATAAAATAGCATGATTGATTTTATGAAAAATAAAGTTGTTATACATACTGTTACAATACTTAGTTGTTGCTGCTGCTAAGTTGCAACTTTTATACGTAATACAAATAGCAAAACTAAAATCATAAAGAACAAAGTCATATCATGAAAAATCCCTTTCTCCATTTAAGCATAAAAACAAAAAACGCAACGACATTCCTTAGTGATTTTATTTGCTGCAGTCTAACAGGCGCTTTCTATACGTAGCTTAAGGAACAATATTCATCCTGTTACAGATAGCCTACATAAAATTAAAAACTAGAATTTCAATAAGTATAATAAAATCATAAAAATATAAGGATTAATATGAAACAATTCACCCACTATATGAAAAGCCCATTTGCAATACCAGTCGCTGTCACAGCTGGTATTCTTTCTGGTCTTCTTGATATTTCATATCTAAATATATTTGCAAAAACGATTGCAGACATATTTATGCGCGTTTTAAAATTACTATCCTTACCTGTCATCAGTTTTGCGTTACTCTCAACACTATCAGGGCTTGGTAACTGGCAGACCTTACAACGAATTGGGCTTCGTATCGTTCGCTATACATTGTTTACAACGATTGTATCAGCATCTTTTGCAGCAGCTCTTTTTGCAATTTTCAGACCCAAATTACAAAATATGGCCCAAGTTCCTGATAACACATTAAGTGCCGCATCTGGAAGCTATACAGAACAATTATTGAATAGCTTTATTCCATCTAATATTATGCAGCCTTTTGTTGAACATAATGTTATAGGTGTTTTGATGATTGCTATTTTTTTTGGATTGGGGATATTATCCCTGCCCGAGAAAAAACGTATCGCAGCACACGAATTCTTAGACAGTATATTTAGTGTCGTGATGAACCTTATTAAAAGTGTGGCTTTGGTCATGCCAATTGCCGTCTTTGCCTTTATTACCCAATTTGTGCACGATATGCAAGCAGGGTTAGATTTGTCTAAATTGGCTATTTACCTTGGTATTGTTGTGGGTGCAAATCTTATTCAAGCTATTATATTTCTACCACTGCTACTGCGTGCAAAAGGTATCCCTGTTGTCCGCAGCGTTAAGGGTATGTCTGAAGCTTTGTCTTTAGCTTTCTTTTCAAAATCCTCTGCTGCAACTATGCCTGTTGCTATGACGTGTGCAGAAAATCTTAAAGCCGATCCACAAGTGGTGCGCTTTAGCTTTCCTTTGTGCACCACAATTAATATGAATGCGTGTGCTGGTTTCATCTATATAACCGTTTTATTTGTTGCCAGCAGTCACGGGGTGCAGTTTGATGTTTTTGAACAAATTATGTGGATCTTTATTGCAACAATTGCCGCCATTGGTAATGCGGGTGTTCCAATGGGTTGTTTCTTTTTATCAAGTGCGCTGCTTACAACCATGGGTGTTCCCCTTACATTGATGGGTGTTATTCTGCCTGTTTATGCTGTAATTGACATGATAGAATCCGCTATCAATATTTGGTCTGATTCTTGTGTTACACTGATTGTGGATAAAGACCTTAAAACGGTTGACGCGCTACAAAAGGTATAGTGTTCACGTGATTACAAAACTTCGTTTATATCAATTTCGAAATATTGAATCACTGGAACTTCTGATTTCTAAAAAAAACATCGTTTTATTTGGTGAAAATGGTTCAGGTAAAACAAATATCCTTGAAGCTATCTCATTGTTTTCTATTGGTAAGGGGCTGCGCAATAACAGCGCATACACTATGGAAAGCATAAAGTCTGGCACAAAAACTGGCTGGTCTAGTACGTTAACGTTAAATGAAGATTTAAAACTACAAACAAATTTAGAACCACAACTTGATTCTAGTTTAAAGCGCACCTTTAAAATTCAGGGTGAAAATATTCGTAGCAATACGCATTTTTCACAGTGGATTAATGTACTGTGGATCACCCCTGAAACAGACCAGCTATTCTTAGATGCACCAGCAAAACGCCGTAAATTTGTGGACAGGTTTGTATACGCTAAAGATACCCTGCATTTAAAACGTGTTATTAAATTTGAAAGTGCCATGCGGCAACGCTTAAAATTATTAAAGTCACATCAGAAAATGAATGATGAATGGCTAACAGCCCTAGAACAAACAATCGCGGAAGAAGGTGTGGCCTTAGCGTTTGCACGCTATCACTTACTTGAAGAACTGTCTAAATTCAAACCAAACGGTAAAGAAGAAGGCATATTAACGTCTTTTACGGCGAAGATGGACGGCCCTTTTGAACCTTTGTTGGGCATGAGATCGTCCCTTAAAATAGAGCAATCTTTTCGTCAAAAACTGTATGAAAATAGAGCGCGTGACAAAGAATCTGGTATCACTTTGTTTGGACCGCACCGATCTGATCTAAATGTTACCCACCACATGAAAGGTATGAATGCTTTTCAATGTTCTACCGGAGAGCAGAAAATATTGTTGCTAGCTATCATCATTAGTTTCATGGAGTATGTTTGTTTTAACAGTGAGCAGCTGACGGTTTTCTTGCTGGATGATGCTATGGCACATTTAGACGAAAATCATCGGTTTGTTTTATTCCACCGTCTTATAGCTAATCAAGATAAAAATTTCCAGGCATGGTTTTCAGGAACCGACCGTTACCTGTTTAAAGATTTAGAAGAAGACGCGGATTTTTTTTATGTGCCTGATTTGCTTCAGGGGTAATTTATTTTTTAAAGAGGGATAGTTGAATGGCGCCATCTTCTTCCGTAAAGTGTGTGGTATAGCCTGAGCTGTTTGCAAGCATGATTAAAAATGCGGGCATAATATTACGTGTGTTTACTGTGTATTGGTCTTTATTATTTGCGTTTAGTATGTTTTTATATTCATCTCTCATCGGGAAAATGGGACCTTTACTAGTAATGATAAGATTTTTGTCGTCAACGGCTTTCACGTAGCAATCCCCGCCACGTATGAGAGGTTCCATCATAATATAGGTAAACCCCATCAATAGGCGTGATAAGCTTTCTTGAAAAGTATCATTATCTAAATCTTGCCAATGTATTGATATGTTTTTATTTTTAGCGTATTTGTTTAATATATTGACAAAGTCAGAAAGTACAGGGCCACTGTCACCTGGCATCATTAATGTACGGTAGAAGGTTAATTTAAATTCTAAAGTGCTATAACGATCGTAAACAAAATCAACAGTATCGGTGTCACCGTCTTTTAGCGTTTCTAGTCCCATTCCCATGGCGCCAAGGGGTGCTGATAAGTCATGGCAGATTTTTGCTGTCATCATAAATAGTGTTTGAGGGTCTGTCATAGTGTGCTAAAAAAAATAAACTCCATTATCCATGATACATAAAGAATAAGTATAAGAATATATTTTATTTATATCTTTAAAGTGTTACAGTGCCCCACCATTGTTTTGACCTTATGTATACTTAGCTGATTTTTCTTCTGATTTTAGTGTAAATGTGCTAACTTATTTAAGTAATTGTTTCACTCTAGAAAGAGGTTATTCTGTGTCAGAAGTTATTTTTAATGGTTGTGCCGGTCGAATTGAAGGAAGATTTCATCAAGCTGTTAAAAAGAATGCACCAATAGCTTTAGTGTTATCACCTCATCCAAAACAGGGTGGTACAATGAATAACCGTGTGGCGCATACACTTTTTAAGGCTTTTGCGTATAAAGGTTTCTCAGTTTTGAAATTTAATTATCGCGGAGTTGGTAATTCTGAAGGCGTTTACGATGAAGGCGAAGGCGAATTGTCGGATGCAGCATCAGCGCTAGATTGGGTGCAAAACATGGTTCCAATGTCTGAAAAATTTTGGGTTGCAGGCTATTCATTTGGTGCATTACTTTCAATGCAGTTATTAATGAGAAGGCCCGAACTTGAAGGATTTATTGCTGTTAGCCCACCTGCAAACCATTATGATTTTAACTTTTTAGCACCATGCCCCGTATCTGGAAAAATCATTCAGGGTGGTCGTGATTCTTACGTTAAGCATGATGTGGTTGAAACTTTAGTTGAAAAAATAAGGGCACAACGGGGCATTGATATTGATTATACGATGATGCCAAATGCTGGGCACTTATATTCAAATCATTTGGATGACTTGTCTCAGTTAACCAGTGATTATTTAGATTATAGATTAACACCTGTTACACGTATGGCAGGGTGATCGTATAGATGTTTGCATGCTGTCAATTGTCACCAATTTCAAAAAGACGATTAGCGCAATTTAATAATAATAAACGAGCTAAGAAATCCTTAGTGCTTTTTATTGTCGTCTTTTT
>Ga0100393_10006965_pt1 | contig 9994 bp, 9 predicted proteins | sample CryGeymeta201517_FD_81546 | JGI IMG/M metagenome (GOLD analysis project Ga0100393, IMG submission 81546) | Groundwater microbial communities from Crystal Geyser aquifers in Utah, USA - Crystal Geyser metaG 2015-17 | ecosystem: Environmental > Aquatic > Deep subsurface > Groundwater | place: USA... | reverse complement strand
GGAGCACGTTTTATTGGGCACAGGGGAGCTATATCTAGACTGCGTCATGCGAGATCTTCGTCATCTATACTCGGATTTGGAAGTCAAACTATCGGACCCAGCTGTCTCGCTTCGAGAGACAGTTGTAGAAACAAGCAGCATTAAATGCTTTGCAGAGGTAAGGACTGTAGTTTTGGTAGCTGTGATTCGTTCGTGATCTTGAAGTCGGTTGCTCACAACGCCTCTGCATACTACTATAGACGGCCAATAAAAGAAACAAGCTCACTTTTATTTCCGAGCCACTCGATGATGGGCTTGCTGAGCGCCTTGAGGCTGGCAAGGTGAACATAAACTGGGATAAGAAGAAGGTACGCCTGGTTTAAGTGCTACGTTTTGTTGACTAGTTTGAATGGATTATTGAAGTTCACCTGTTTTGTTGTACTCCAAACGCAGACAAGCAGATTTTTTCAATCGCAGTATGACTGGGACTTGCTGTCCTCGCGATCCGTTTGGGCTTTTGGAGATTCTCCAACCCATGGAACCAATCTACTGATGGACGACACGCTTCCCAGCGAAGTCAATAAGAACCTTCTTATGTCGTGCAAGTCAAGCATCGTGCAAGGGTTTCAGTGGGCGACCCGCGAAGGACCTCTTTGCGAAGAGCCTGTGCGCGGTACCAAATTGAAAATCCTCGACGCAGTGTTGGCCGACAAACCAATTCATCGTGGTGGAGGTCAAATCATTCCCACGGCCCGCAAGACAGTTCATTCGGCAGTTCTTACGGCCACGCCTCGACTCATGGAACCCATATACAAACTTCAAATTCAGTGTCCGGGTGAGATAGTCGGTGCGATTGAGCCTGTTTTGACAAGGCGCAGAGGGCACATTGTGCAAGATCGACCCATTCCAGGAACCACGTTTTCCCGCGTAACTGGCTTCTTGCCTTTGCTGGACAGCTTTGGTTTTGAAACGGACCTGCGCACCTTTACGCAAGGTCAGGCCATGGTATATTCTGTCTTTGATCATTGGAACAATGTCCCTGGGGATCCCTTGGATCGCAATATTATCCTACATCCACTAGAACCTAGTCCTCCCATGCATTTGGCACGGGAGCTGCTATTGAAGACTCGTCGACGCAAGGGGTTGTCGGAAGATGTATCGGTCAACAAGTTTTTTGACGAGGGCATGCGTATTCAAAGTACCAGTAATTTGGAAGGCTTTGGACTCGGTGACGCTGATATTTCGGAAGCAAAATAGACGATCAATAATCACTAATTATGACAAAAGGACTTTCCAGTCATCTTTATAAAAAGTTCAAGGGTTGGAATCTCCGTGATCCAATAGTATGGCTGAACAAGGAGAAAAGCTCCCTGGCTAGACACCTGCTCGAACACAGTTGTCCTATTGTTTAAGCTAAGGTAATTCTCAGGACAGACTGTCCCAAAATAATTTCTGTGCCATTTTCCAGTCCCAGTGGAATATCTGGTTCTAGTTCTGTCTCTCCAATCTTGGATCCATTGGTTGACCCAGTGTCGGTGTAGTACAGCTTCCCGGTAATCACTTCAAACTTTCCGTGCGTTGTTGAGATTTCTAGATCTTTGGACAAACTGATCCCACGCTCCTTAAATTTTCGCCCTTGCGATCGTCCAACCCAGCAAGGATGTCGGGCCTTCGGTTTCAGAGTGTACGTCTCGCCAGTGTACTGGCCTGCAATAATTTCGACATGAATTATGGTCGGTGCACTTGGTTTGTTCTTTGGAGCTTTGCTGCCACTTTTGATGGTGTTTATTGCTCCAGGGGGCGCACTCGGATCAACGCTTTGATTGTCGTTTTCGTTTTCGTCGTTGTTCTTGGTGCTGTCATGAAGTACTCGTTTATGGCAATTCCAAATGTCCTCCTTGCCCTTTTCGAATTTCCCGTTTAAAGACGATTCAATCTGGTTGTACTTTTCTTCGGTCGTTTGGTGAGCTTGGATCAAACAGTATTGCAAAGCTTCTTCCACAGTCCATGTGTCGTTGGGTTCTGCGATTTTTGTACGCGCGGAGACAAAGTTAGTCGGTGGCTTGATTATTGATTCAAGAACTCTACTGTAGACAATAAGGACATGGCGATAAGGCACTCACCCTCTTCGGGGCCGTACGGGTAATTGGGAAAGACGTTCGCCATATTGAAAGGTTGCTTTTGTTTGCGAGTAACGGTCGTTGAAGCAAGTGTGAAAAAAGAGGAAGTGAAACTAAACTACAAAAAATGTTATTCTCTTATTGAAATACTTAAGTCGACATCTAGCATAGCTAGCTAGTAGTAGTGTACTAGTCTACATCCGCCATAGAATTCGTATGAGTTATCCAAACGGCTATAATCGTGAATAAGGTGCACATTTAATCCAAAGAAAGTCCAGGCAGTGTTCTAAAAAAAATCATTATTTTGAATTTTGAAGTGAAAGCAAAGCAAAACCACCTTCATCCTTCATGCATTATTATTAGACTACTACGGTAGCTTGTTTTTGGTTTTAAAGGAATAAGTGGTTTTAAAAGCTACCATTAATCCAATCAGAAATACGAGACTCCAAATTTTTGTGCCACCCCGTAAAGGACATTGAAATAATACTAGCCATCAGCAATAGGGCCAAGAGAACGCTACCAACCAACTCATGATCCAATTCAATCAACGGTATGCCTTTCTTGCCCTGCGATGGGTTGATGACAAAGACAGGAAACGTGGGTACTCGATAGCCTACGGGAGAATACTGGTCATCAAACAGAAGTAGATTCTTGTGCTCTTCCGATTTTTTGGGCTGTGGTTTGGCGGCTGCCAAAAAGAGATTTAGTAGCAGAGTTGCAAGAATCCAAGATCCCACCACAATGTTCACCAGGTTCTGACTACACCCCACGGTTCCAGCCAAGAGAAACCGTTGAACGGTTTCAAGTGCCGTCAAGGCAAAGATGGCGCAAGAAAAAAAAGCATTTTTAATGACGGACTCAACTGCAACTTTTGCGCTGCATGCTATGTCGCGATGACCCATATGTGGAAATAGAATGCCAGTCGAGACAGCACCCAGAAAGGAAAAGAGAGGCGCCATTGGTCCACAAATTGAAATTGGAGACCATCGCAAAAAGTGCCAGACTCGTGATCCTAGATTGGCCAAAAGCGCTAGGCAGGCGAGAGCGGTACCCACAAGGAGAAGGAATCGCCTCATATCACTGCTGGCGGCACCCGAAAAGATTAAACAGCATAAGATTGATTTGTAGATCCAATCATTTTTGGACCTGTTCTTTAACAGGTAGGAAGCTGTAGAAGGAATACCTTGCACGAATAAGTTCGAGTTGAGCCAAGACAGAGTCGTTTCTTCAGTAAATAACAGGCACAATACAAGTGCCAAAAAAGCTGGATTGCTTTGGTCGAGTTGTCCAGCTGTGTATATTAAATATTTGCAGAAAACTTGTTAGATATGCTATGAGAGAAGATTAATGCGCATAACCAATCAAAATTTCATACGGAACAATTCGCAACTTACAGGTTATGCATGGAAATATTCGTACTAAGATAGCCAAAGTTGCCGTGGCTTGAATACCAGAAAACTCGTGTAGATTGGATTGAAACTGGTTGTAGGGACCGGATGCCTCTTGCGAGACACAAAGATTGTACAGCAATCCATCTGTGTCTTGAAATAATAGACAGCACTTCAAAGTAGCACTATGGGATCGCTTGAGAAAGGCCACAAAGTCAATGACATCTCTCACTCGTTGCAGAATCTCTAAGGTGTCATCCTCTTGCCCCGACACAACAATAAACGTCTTGATTCCCATTACCTCTAGTGCTCGAAAGATAACATCTCTTCGTATTGTGCTGTTCAAAGTCTTGTCTTTCATTATGCTCTCCAGCTGCTCTCCTTGATACAATGGTCCGTGCTGCGGGTTCGAGCTTTCTCCTGCTGCCATGTCGCTAGCGCTAGCGCTTTCGGCAAGATCATCAAAGTCCCAGAGGCCTCTTCCAAGATTTGTTACATCAAGAACTGCCTCGAAACCTTGTTCTTCATCCAAATAAGATGCATTGTCTGTGTCGTCAACACTATGAACATCGATGCCATGATCGTTGTACTCTCCCAAATCATGAAAACTTCCTGGTGCGTCATAGGATGCGGTAGGGTTACAAAAGATCCCCCTGGTTTGCAAATTACTCGTACATTGCGGCATAGAGTAGTTGCTTTATATCCTTGGTCACAAGATCGGGTGTACTTTAAGAAGACGCAGCAGCGTTGTCAGCAGACGCCTTTGCATACGAAAAAATGAGTGAAATTATTTTTGTTTATTTGTTTATTGTTTGATAAAAAATCGCCAAAGAAAAATGTGTAGAGGCAACGACTCGAGCAAACAAACGACTGCATGTCATAAACCATAACCTTACTCAACGAGGAATGAGTCACCTTTGTTTGCTTCCAAAAAGAATAAAACGAGCTACTGTACCTGGTAACAGAAATACATTATACATTTCAACACTTAAATAATAAAACAGTGACTTCTATTATTTATTTTGTAACGATGACGACATTCATTTAAACAATAACGAGCAACAAATAACGCAATAAGGGACTGTAAAGACTGCATACGCTGAACCCTCCCGAATCTATATTGAAGCAAGTAGCCTTGTTGGCCGTTGGGCGCCATTCTTCCGCTTCTCTCGGCATCCAAAATCCAAGGGCCAGAGGACTACACCTCAGACATCAGCATCCCATTACGTCCACATCTCGTTGCTGATGCTATAAAGAAGAAGAAGGGCATTTACTACTTTGGTTTGGGATCCATCATGCTTAGATAATAATTGGAGAACATAACTACCTGTGGCAACATGATCGAAATCAAATCTATGGAACCGGCAATCGTCGAAAACATCGCCTTGCATTTAACATGTGTGGATTCCCGCCTCTGGATCCTGGTATGGAATCTATCGAACCTGTCCACGATAATATAAGAGATCCAAGCATGCCATTAATGACGCTCAGGAAAAGCAATATCACGATGCTTTGGTTCGATTATCTGTTTCGGAATACGCATAAGTCATGTTATCCGAAGGCGTTGGCAGTCCCATTGCAAAACCTGATTCAGGCTACGAAGAAATCGTAGTCGAAGCCAGACCAGACAAGGGGAAACGCACGAAATTAGCCGTGTCCTTGAGAATAAGAGAAACGTCTGACTTGCTGCAGGATTCTGTACCTTCTCTGCGGTATATGAACATTCTCCGTGAAGGTCGGCCTGTCACCTTCATAGGGGGTTTCCCCGAAAGCATCCAGTGGCCATGACGTCAATTGTCATCCGAAGAATTGCCGTTTTAAATCTGCTGTGGACAGCAACCTTATCCTGTCGACATTTAAGATCCCTTATATTTTCAAAATCCGGTTCTGGCTGCTGTGGCGTGTGTATACCCCACCAACCAGCAATGTGTTGCTAAGAACTAAGATTCCTCTGTGAGCTCGCTACTCTGGCCATAATTCTTCCTAGAGCTATTCCGGGCGGAATTTTGTTGTTATATATGAAGCTTCGGAATCATGTGTCAACCATGACGAGCACACTCTTGTGAAAGGTCATTGATGAGCAAGGGGGAAAACCTGTTATTGGTATCAATGAGCAATTGTGGCTACCACTTTACACTGGTGGAAGAAGTCTATTGAAGGCAATGCTGTTTGAATATCTATTTTATGCGATTTGAATGCTGGATACTCTCTAATATTTTTTTTGTCAATGCAACTGACTTGGAGACGCAAGTGAAGACATGGGTTTCTTGACTCTCTCGGCTTCATACTGTATCAAAATGATTGAAATCTATTTGGCTTTCCTGGACAACATTTCAAAACAAGAATCGAATTCTTGGTGTCTTTTTCCTAGGGATGGAATAGCAAACACTTATTGTTTGACAGTCTTGGTGTCTTGGTGTCGGAAAATTTGATATTTCAGGATCTGATGTGAACATCTCAGCCTTTGGTTGTTGTTTCATCAGCTTGACTTTGTGGTGTCGTGCATCTAGAAGACATTGACAAAATTGGTAATGGCATCCTCTGTCGCATCGCCCCAACCTGTGTAAGCGAGCGCGACAATACCAGCACCAACTAGTGCTGCAAGTATCACACCAATGAACACTTCTATTCTCTGTGATAATTGCCTAATGCCCGTCTTTCCCTGGGCGGGGTCGATGGGGAAATCTGGAAGGTTGGGGACTCGGAACCCGACAGGTGATTGGTGGTCTTCTTCCAAAAGTGGTTCCTCATCTGGATATTCATGGATCGGCTGCACCTTACTAGCCAAGTGCACAGAAACAAGGAGGGCCAACGAGTACCAGATTCCCACGAAGGTATTGACAGCAGTTTGATTGCAACCTTCCTTACCCACAACGATAAACTGTTGAACCGAGTCAAAATCACTGACGACGAAACACAAAGCCAACATGATGGTCAAACGTAAAATCGATTCAAGGGCTGGTTTGCCGCCTACTGAAGCTGTTCGGTGCCCAAGAAAGGGAACGATAAATCCAGCTCCAATTGCTGCCATGTATGCCAGAATTGTAGCAAATGAACCATTGTAACCCAGAGGCTGCCATTGAAAAAAGTACCATGTTCTAGCACCCAAGTTTGCGAGTAAGACGGCACACATCAACAGCAAGGCGATCATAGTGAAAGCTACTTGCGCATTTCCAGTAGCTATACCAGCCAACGCCAGCACGAGAATGACACACTTTCGAATCCAATCGGATCCAGAGTCTTTTGACACTGTGTACGCAGATAAGGAGGGACACGCCTGAACCATCATGACAACGTTCGTCAAAGAGAGACCAATTTCTTCCAGAAGGACAAGACCAGCAATTAGTGCCAAGTAGGCAGGCTTCAATTGGCTATCTATTTCGCCTGCTCCATGAAAACAAAGTAGTAGGATGACGATTGAGAATGCCAATGAACTGTCTCCGTGCGAAGTTCCAACCACACTATGCGGCACGTACCTTCTTCTATACAGGGTATCGACCGCAATAGGATACTGAACGCCAAGATTGCTTGAAAGGCTGAAAAGCTATCCACATATTCCTGCCATTTGCTTGCTAATCCTGCAGTATATTTTGGAAGTACCAGATTGTAGAGTAATCCGTCATGATCTTGGTACAGGAGGCATCTCTGAAACACTGTCGGGGCAAAGGTCCGATTCTCCTTGCCCACGAACGTGATAACACACTGAACGTGCTCCATGATTTCCGCCGTGTTCGAAGCATGTTTCGAGTCAATGATGAAAGCTGTAATACCCATTAATTTGAGTGAAGACAAGACAACGTCTCGCCTGTCCATCCCTTTTTTCAGGGCAGCTGCCATGGCTTTGTCGATCGCATCCCGTTTATACGGGCGTTTGGACTGCTTTTCAGATTCTCCATTATTGTTTTCCTTTGAAGTGATGTTTTTGTTGCTCCAGTAGGAATCGTGGACGCAATCTTTACCGGCGTCCTCGAGTTCCGTAATGCCCGGTGAAAGATATTTGGCATGCTCATCGGATGCGCATTTACCGACCATGTAAACAGACCCATTGTTTGGAGATCGACATCCCATACTCGATCGCGATTCATTCTCTAAATCTGACGCCGTATCAAAGGAGACACTGCTAGCAGTGCCGTTTGGATGCGGTCTTCTATTAGTGCTGTTGTTCCTCATGACGGTATGTTGAATGTTGAGAATGCAATGAGTGTAGTGCTTTTATCGTTCTTGCAAGCCCAGCGCGCCACTTGGGATAAAATGAAGGTGACTATTGTTATCGGTGTCTATATCTTCAGTGCCTCTTGTAAAGTATTCGTGGCAGTCAAAGCCTCGCTTGGTTCTATCTTACTCTACTACGGATTAGTTGAAGAATCAATGAAAACAGCGAAATTGTGAGGCTAGTTTCAAACAATACTGAATTGTAACGGACTTCTAAATATTTTATGCCCGTGTGGGCATCTCCAATATTTTCACCTTTTCAAGTCTTGAGGCTATGAGCTTCTTTTATGCTGATTATGAACGATCTTTCGCAGGATCATCAGTGGATGCTGTGATGATGAGAGAGGGCTGAAGAAAGCATTGTTTTTTCAATAATTTCTCGCAATTTCATGTCAACAAACATCCTCGACTCTCCAAAACTAATTAACGCACCATGTCAGCAGTAGGAAGTGGATTATTCCTGGGAGCAACCAGAGAGACAGGCGAAGATACACGAGCCGGAAATGTATTGGCCACAACAGCTCTTTCGAATATTATTCGCACGAGTTTGGGACCTCAAGGTACGGAGAAAATCTTGCAGTAATGATTAATGATCAAAACTGGATAAACCATTTTACTGAGTATTTAACATTGGCTTTTCCTCAACTCCGTTTCCTCTCTCTTTTTTGAACAATAGGTCTAGGTGAGTTGTAGCTTATTCTTCATTGGCGAGATAGGCTGCTTGATCACATCGGGCGCCCAGAGCAGAGCTCGTATCAGCTGTCCCTTGTACTTATTTTTCAAGTTTCAATCTAATCAATTTTTACGCTGATACTTACCGCTTTCGTCATTATGAAAAACACAGACAAGATGCTTGTGGACGATATTGGTGATGTGACCATTACAAATGACGGAGCTACCATTCTTGCGCAATTAGAAGTCGAGCATCCTGCAGCCCGACTGTTGGTCGATTTGTCGAGGCTACAGGACGCTGAGGTAGGTGATGGAACTACCAGTGTAGTCATTATTGCCGCAGAATTATTAAAACGCGGTAATGATTTGGTCAAGAAAGGTATTCACCCGACAACAATCCTCTCAGGATACAGAGCGGCCCTCAAAGCGGCCGTCGCTTATGTGAAGAAAACAATGGTCGTCCCTGTTTCCGACCTGAACGACGAGCACCTTCTCCAGGCAGCACGTACAAGCATGTCTAGTAAAATTATCGGAAAAGAGGCAGAGTTCTTTGCCAAGCTTGCTGTAGAGGCCGTCAAATCGGTCAAAACAACCAGCCAGTCGGATGGAAAAGTCAAATACCCGCTCTCGGCCATTCACATTCTCAAGGCCCACGGTAAATCGTCCCTAGAATCCGAGCTCATGAAGGGAGGATTTGCATTGAATGCCACTCGTGCAGCCCAGGGTATGCCCACACACATTGAAGCCGAGAATGGTGGCTCCGTCAAAATTGCCATGTTGGACATGAATTTACAAAGACATCGCATGGCCATGGGCGTCGAAATCAAAGTTAAAGATGCCCAAGAAGTGGAAAATATCAAAAAACGTGAAATGGATATTACCAAAGAGAAAGTTCAGAAGATTTTGGACGCTGGTGCTAAGGTTGTCTTGACTACGAAGGGCGTGGACGATACTTGCATGAAGTACTTTGTCGAAGCTGGTGTCCTGTGCGCTCGTCGTGTCGCCCAGTCGGATTTGAAGCGTCTTGCGAAAGCAACAGGTGGACAGTTGGTCACCACCATGGCAGATATGGAAGGAAACGAAAGCTTTGACCCCGAAACTCTAGGATCTTGCTCGGCCGTCCGTGAGGTACGAGTAGGAGATGGCGAAATGCTTCACATGTATGGATGCCAAGGCAGCGGAGCTTCCACTGTGGTGCTTCGAGGTGCCAACGAATACATGTTGGATGAAATGGACCGAGCAGTACACGATTCTTTATGTGTGGTCAAGCGCATGCTGGAAAGCAGTACATTAGTTCCCGGTGGTGGAGCAACTGAGGCTGCTCTTTCTGTGTACTTAGAAGACTACGCTTCATCGATGGATACTCGTGAGCAGTTGGCCATTCAAGAATTTGCTGAGGCGTTGTTGGTTATTCCCAAGACCCTTGCTGTGAATGCTGCCAAGGACAGTTCTGATCTGGTCGCCAAACTACGTGCTGTCCATGCCAAGAGTCAGTCTGCCGACAATACGGACGAAACTCTTCGAAACTACGGTTTGGATTTGGTCGAGGGGAAGATCCGTGATAATTTGGCTGCAGGAGTTGTAGAGCCTGCCATGTCCAAGATCAAATCCTTCCGATTTGCT
>Ga0100393_10006958_pt1 | contig 9997 bp, 7 predicted proteins | sample CryGeymeta201517_FD_81546 | JGI IMG/M metagenome (GOLD analysis project Ga0100393, IMG submission 81546) | Groundwater microbial communities from Crystal Geyser aquifers in Utah, USA - Crystal Geyser metaG 2015-17 | ecosystem: Environmental > Aquatic > Deep subsurface > Groundwater | place: USA... | reverse complement strand
GTCTCCTTGTCTCACGTTCCCTTCGGCTGGCTCTGAATTTTTTTATATGTTTCCACTTGCCACTTGCCACACACACATTCAGGATGATTGCTTGTGCTTGAGTATACCACTCGTACTCATTTGCATTACTCTGAGTTACGAGTGAATGGAACCTGCATGGTCAAGTAGAGTAGAAGTTACGACTTGATTTAGATAGAAGAGAATGGACGTGATATGGCTGAAACGAGATGTTCGATTGCACGATCACGGCGCATTTCATCATGCCATGACTTCTAACACAGCCAATGCTGTCTGCATTTTGTATCTTTACGAGCCAGATCAATTGACAGAGCCGACAGTGCACGGTTCTCACATAGCCTTGATCAATGAGGGGCTGATCGACTTGGATCGACAATTGCAAGGCACAGCAAGTACAAATAATAATCCCAAACAATCAGAACATACCAGCACAAAAACGGCTGCACTATCCAAATATGAATTCCAGTCCTTGACCGTCTGCTACGGAAATGCCGTAGCAACGCTTCAATATATTCACTCACAATGCAGCATTGATCGACTGCTGTGTCATGAAGAAACGGGACATTTTGCCTCGTATCAGCGTGATAGAAAGGTTCGAAAGTGGTGTCGTCAAAATGGTGTAACCATCCTCGAGCTGAACCAAACTGGGGTTACGAGACGATTGAAGGATCGCGATGATTTTGCTCGAAAGTTGGAACACTTTCTCAGCCAGCTAGAGTATCCACTTGTGAATCTGCAAGAATTGCGTCCAAGGATTAGACAATTGGAAATTGATACTGCCGTCAACACCACAGACTTTGTTCCGCCAAAACAATCCCAACAGTGCGTACAAACCACAAACGTACCACTTCTGGACGAATTGCAAGAAATACCGAAGGAACAACGCACAGATAGAAAATCTCGCCAACAGGGCGGTGAGCTGCTTGCTTTGAAAACTTTGCGATCATTTTTGCAAGATCGTTCCCAACTTTACCAGAAGGGAATTTCGTCTCCTTTGTCGTCATGGACCAGTTGCAGCCGTCTTTCTGTTTTCTTGTCATGGGGGCATTTATCTCTGCGAACGATCTATCAAGCGACAAGACGACGCCAAATAGAATTGCAAGCTTTATCCAATACAGGAGAATGGAGAAAGTCCCTGGGGGCCTTTATGTCGCGGATACACTGGCGATCACATTTTATTCAAAAATTAGAGTCGGACCCTCTGATAGAAAAAAGGGACCTGCATCCTTCCTTCCAGCCACTCAGAAGACAACCCAATGACTGGAATGAAGCTTACTATCAAGCTTGGGCGACAGGGCGCACTGGTTTCCCCTTTGTAGATGCATGCATGCGGTGTCTTTTGCACACTGGATGGATCAACTTTCGCATGAGAGCCATGTTGGTGAGCTTTGCCACGCACAATTTATGGCTGGACTGGAAGCGCATTGCCCCACATTTGGCGCGTGTGTTTTGTGACTACGAACCTGGCATTCATTATCCGCAATTGCAAATGCAAGCTGGAACTACCGGTATCAATGCTATGCGAGTCTACAACGTCATCAAGCAGGGACAAGACCAGGACCCTGAAGGCGTCTTTGTCAAACGATACGTTCCTGAACTTGGCAGCGTCCCAAAGAAGTTTATTCATGAACCATGGAAGATGAAAAAAGGTCAGCAGCAACTCTGTTTTGCTGACGACAGCATTGAGGCCGATGGAAGCATCAACACCTATCCTGAGAGGATTGTCGATGCGCAGGAAACAGCTCGCACTGCCAAAGCCAAGTTGCACGCGATACGACAGCAAGAGACAACGGAAGAATTAGCGCAACAAGTTTATCAGAAGCACGGAAGTCGAACACGACGAGATTCAGAAAGACCAAAAAAAAGAGTTTTGCCGAAGGCAGCACCTTCGATGGATCAGCCTCGCATTTCGTCATTTCTTGTCAAGGATTCTGGTAAGCAATCCACGAATACAAAGTCAATAGCAGGCATTGCCTATGCTAAGCGCCCGGTGGAGGTATTATCAGGTGACGTTTCGAGGAGACTGCCAAACAAGAAGTTAATGGAATCTAGGCCAATCGTAATGGCCTTCCAAGCAAAAGTTGGAACCAATGTTGGCTCTTGGGCTTGTCAGACATGCACGTTTTTTAATGACAAGCCTCACGGACTAGTTTGTAGCATGTGCAATAGCAGTAGGCGATCGTAGTCCATTACATACTTCAAAAGTTGTGTTCTAAAAAAGTTTTCAGTTCCTCCTCCTTTCCTCGACCCTAAACCATATACCATGACAGTCTATCTAAACTTTCATTATTTTTGGACAAGATCCACGAGTAAAAAACAACAAACAGAAAGTACATGCAATGAATTTAGTATTGAAACTAGGTATGCATTAGTGAGAGCTGTATTTGGACATTTCTTCTCTGTTTCTTTGGCGTTAATCATGGTGTATAAGTGGCGCAATCGTGTGATTCACTACTAGAGGTACTTGGAAACAAGATGTCGGCGTGGAGTGAAATATTAGGTATTGAAGGTGCGGTTGGTGGAGTCAAGATGGGAAATACGAAAATGGCAGAGCACAATCAGATATACAGACTCGGCGTGTCTGGGTATTGCGAGAAACAGGAGTCCTTGAGTTTCGTCTTCTCCAGGTTTTGGCGGGTTGAAAAGGTTAATCGTTAACACTTGAGGATCGCTCTGGCTAGCGCCGATAAATGAATGGTGCAAAGTTAACCCTAGGGTGGGTTTTGTCTGTGGACCAAATCGTTTTGGTCTTCCAGGACGTACTGATGGACACAAGTGGGAGACGATTTAACAAATTCACCGCAGTCGTCTTGTTCGCCCATCATGATCAAACTAGCGACATCCCGATTTCGTATTGATGGACAAAGCTCGCAAAGAAGATTGCGAACACAACGAACCTCCTTGGACTCGGGCAGCATACCCGTAACTTCGCACATCCGGTTCACAAACCGGAGGCGGGCATCATAGGGAATGGGCAGAGTAACTTCCAGAGCTTCCATAGCACAGAGGATAGCTGCGTAGGCTACAATAGAATTTTTAGAATGAAATGTAAGCGTCGAAACGCAAACGGACAACTCCGTCAGATACATAGCAATGTCAAAGATGGCCTTGAACACAGTTTTGAAGGGACGACAGAGCTCTGGGTCAGCATTCTCGTCTGGTCCTGTCACATCAGTGTATGTCGCCCCTGACCAGTTGGGGATCAGACGCATATATAAAGAGATGAACTTGAGGCTCGTGGGTGGATTCAAGTGCCAATCCAGGTTAAAGAGGATGTTCCTTTCCATTTCTTCAATGGCCTCAGCTTGAAAGAAACCTCTGCTCAGCTCGACAAAGACGGTCACATTCAGATTGCATCGTTCCAGGCGCTGTCCTTCTTCCACTTCCCCGTGCAGTTTCATTGCGATGTAAAGTGATGTGAGTGCCACCAGTTGGAATTGCCTCTTGGAAATTTGGATCTCGCCAGAACCAATGGATTGATCTTGATGCATCATCCTGGCCACCATGCGATCCAGATAGTTCATGGCCACCGAGACTACTTCTCGTTCAAGTTTGAAGTGATCGGTAACATCAAAGCACCATTCGCAGATCTTCCGCCTCCAAGCTTCATTCACTCGATCCACTTGAATTGCTTTGCCTGCAGCTGCATCGTTGCTCTCTGCCGGTGAACCAGACTTAACTGTGTGGGTCGGACGACAAGAGGGAGAAGAAAACGTGGACATCTGCAAAGATGAGGCAATCGCCTCAAGATAATCCATACAAGGGAGGTAATGCGCTGTCTCTCGATGCAGAAGACTCTTGAGATGATTGACAGTATTTCCTTCGTTGACTTGACCAGGCTCCAAAATGATAGGAAAGAGAGCTACGCCGCCGCTGCTACAGCTCTTGCCTGCGCTCGATACAGTCAGAGGAGAGATGTCGAGGATATCTCTGGCCTGTCCTACCATTTTGTGGTTTGTAGATCAAGAGTCCTGTTAGATTGATCTACCTCTGGACTATGGGTTCCTCCTTTTGGAGTATTGCTTACCAAAGAACAGTACTACCGTAGTACTCTAGACACCTAAAATTAGCAGGTGGTGAGCACGTACGGAAGTCGAAATAACAGAAGTGGAAGCAAAAAAACAGCTTAAAAAAATGTTGAAGAATGCAATCCGAAAAACGCGCTAAAAAAATTGAAGTTAAGCGAAGGAATCCAGGGCATTGGCTGAATTGAAAATCAAGAAGTCCATGACGCGTTGTCTCTCAAACGGCTTGCAACACCTTCAAACGGCTCTAAAGAATACTACCAGTAGTACTGTACACTTCAGAGTTCTTCATGACATTGACTTTTTGGTGAACATTTCCACTTAACTTCCAGGACTCTGATAGTACAACCTTAAGCGGTCGTGGTGGTGGCAAAAGAAGGGGCAGCACTGTCAACTACCACTCGTAGGCCTACTTACTTATCCGACGCGACAGTGTGTGTGTGTATTCAATGACGCAAACGCTCAAGCTCTACAAAGAAGTTCGCTAGACCTACTGGTATCTATTCAAGGAGTAGTAGACTAGCTAGTCTGTACTGATGTTGCTACTACCGTAGTACTCATTACTCAAAAGTGAAGAACGACGCCACGTTCAATAAAAGAGCTAACTTGAATCTCGTTGCCACTTGGTTTGGTTGCAATTTTCAGAATTTTTTAAAAATATTTCACAATGGCGCGAAGGCACTTTCCAGAGTGAAGGGCATCAACGGCCTCGTTAGTCTTTCCCACACCATCGAAGCTGTGGGTGATGAAGTGGTCCACGGGCAATTCTCCGCACATGCACTTGTCTACCAACATGGGAATGTCTCGGCGCGACTTGAATCCACCAAACGCAGTTCCTGGAGTTGGTCGTCAGAAATAAACAGGTTTAAATTCCACAGATGTGAGTACCCAAGGAAAAGAGCAATCGCTGCAACAGAGCAAACACAAGTAAATAATGAATCCGTTCGTACCTTTCCACACACGGCCCGTGACTAGCTGAAAGGGACGCGTAGAAATTTCATGGCCACTGGCGGCAACACCAATGACGCACGACTCTCCCCATCCACGATGCGCACATTCCAGTGCAGAACGCATGACTTGAACGTTACCTGTGCAGTCAAACGAGTAGTCGACGCCCCACTTGGTCATGGTTCCGGCAATGTAATTCTGAATGGGTCCATCAATCTCTTTGGGGTTAACAAAGTCCGTAACTCCAATTTTCTTTGCTATTTCTGCCTTGTCCGAGTTAACATCAACACCAATAATCTTGCTGGCGCCAGCCATTTTAGCACCTTGAACAACTGCTAGTCCCTATTGTTTGTTGTATAGTATTTGTATTTGTGTTATAAATTGTCGTTTTGAATTTCGGAGCACGCCATCAGTTCGAGAAGAATCATGAACATTTCATATTTAAATGAATGGGTTAGATGAACCTTAAACACGAAAACACACAGACCTAAACAATGATACATAAATTGATCCATTTGTTCTCTCGGATATGCAATACGTACCACGGCTCCAAGACCAAAGACAGCGACAGTGCTGTTGACCTCAACTTTGCAAGTATTCCAGACAGCTCCTAATCCAGTGCTAATTCCACATCCGAAAAGGCACATTTTTTCCAAGGGTGCATCGGGATTAATCTTGGCGCAGGAGATTTCTGCCAAGACCGTGTACTCGCTCATGGTAGAACATCCCATAAAGTGGAAAATTTCCTTTCCATCCTTGTCGGTAAAACGGGTAGTTCCATCGGGCATGACACCTTGTCCCTGTGTGCTACGAATGGCAGGGCAAAGATTTGTCTTTGGGGATTGACAAAAGATGCAGCTAGGCTCGCAACACTGAGGCGTGTAGGCTGGAATTACATGATCCCCAGGTTTGACCGAGGTAACTCCTTCACCGACACTCTCCACAATGCATCCAGCTTCGTGGCCGAGGATGGAGGGGAAAAGACCCTAATTATTTTTCATGATTGTCATGAAAGGCGAAAATGTGTCACCGACAATTAAAAAGGGTCGTGAGAAATACTGGCAGCTGTTCTTTTATGGCTGGCCTGGATCGACACGTTTTCCTTCTCGCAGACTCGCAGATAGCATCTGAACGTACCTCGGGATCGTTTCCGTCAAGGGTGTAAGTGTCTGGTGTGTGAAGAATCAAATGATCAATGACGGCCGGTAAGAACGATTGGATAAGACATAATGTACGTGCAATTGTCGGCAACGGCAGGGAGAATTTATGTGACAGGGGGGAGATAATCCTAGAATCCCAACCAACCCGTTCCATTTGAACATCACTGGATGATCCTACAAAAAAAAATACTCCTAATCTCAATTATCTACAGCATTACCTCCACATGACTGACTTACCTGTATGACAGAGTGCGTTGCACATGACCTTGACGCGAACTTCGCCGGTCTTGGGTGGAGCCACCGTGATGGTTTCCTCGACAAGAGGCTGTTTGGCAGCTCGAGCCACCATGGCTTTGCATTGAATTGGTTTTCCTGTCATGTCACTCATGTTTTTAAGGATGATATTGTTATTGTTGTTATTTGTTGTAGTAGACCTGTTTGCTAATTGAATACTCCTGCGATACGGCGGCGATGTGTTGTTGTGAGCTCTGTCGAAGTACCATGAAAGGATGTTGATCATGAGATGGAAAAAACCATGGCGTACTCTCTGTAGTTGGATGAAGTCTCTCGAAAGCTCTTCCAGGATCTTCATGACGTGTTTCATGACATCATATACATGACTAAACGTTCACAGGCATCAAAATCCAACCAACAATTTCGACGCATCACTTTTTCCAGTGCAAAGGACATGCAACATATTATTTGTTCTCATAACACACAAAATAAGATGACGGCTCTTATTCTGATACGAACAGTTTCATCATCCTCCAGAAAGCGCATTATTGCTCAATTCAAACGACCACTGGCATCACCTACTAGCAGCTATGGCAGACGATCCCTTCCAGATCCAAGTTCTTTGGCAAGTCGCATCATCCCATGCATCAGGCAACTCAGCTCCAAAAATTCAGATCCAAGTATTTCCATTGGTGATGTGAGAATAGATATAGCTCCCCAAGGCACTGGACGGCCTGACCTTGTCCCTGCTTTGAATCCCGGCGACTCTACCTATATCCCAACGGATCACATGTCTCATCTTCGCTGGATGTTGCAAAAGGATTTGGGATTGCACCAAGATTTTCTCCTGCTGGGACCTCCCTCTTTGGCACGGGATCGTCGACATTTATTGTTTTTGTATGCAGCCTTGGTAGGACGTGAAGTAGAATACGTGGCCTTATCACGAGATACTTCGGATGCCGATCTCAAGCAACGCAAGGAAGTTTACAATCATCAATCCGTCTACGTGAATCAAGCTCCTGTGCGAGCCGCCTTGAATGGGCGGTTGCTTATTTTGGATGGACTAGAAAAGGCAGAACGCAATGTGCTACCGACGTTGAACAATTTACTCGAGAACCGAGAATTGTCCCTCGACGATGGAGGTCTCTTGGTGTCGTCCAAGGTTTTCGATGAACACAACAACCGTACTCAAAATGCTTCTTCGTCGTTACAAATCCACAGAGTTCATCCCGATTTCCGAGTAGCCGCCTTGGCGAGTGATTCTAATTTGGATCCACCGTTACGGTCGAGATTTCAGGCTCGATTAGCAACCGAAATGGATCCAGGTGAAATGCTACACGCCGTTGCTGCGATACCGGATCGGACATTGACTACTGACATGATAAAGGAGCTAGTGGGTCTAGCGGCAAATATTCCCGGAGGAATGTCACTTCAATCTGTGCATGATGCGGCTCGGTACTTGGAGCGGAATGCCAGTAATCTTTCGTATAAGGCTGCCATGAACGCCTACACGACACATATGCTAGGTGTGGAAGATATACAAGGGATGATGTCCGCTTCGATGGCTGAACATGAAAGTTATCCATCACAAGGGTTGCACTCAATGTTTGTGGAAACCAAAACGACGGAAGCGGTCCAAAATATGGTAATTTCCGCTTTTGAAAGCAGCAAGCGTGCTGTCGCCATTGTTGGGCCCCGAGGATCCTATAAATCGGCTTTGGCACGACAACTGGCGCGACGCCATGGCGCCAATGTTGAATTGTTTTCCTTGTATTCTGACATGACGGCGAGAGATCTGCTCTTGACACGGGGAACAGACTTGGAGGGAAATACTGTTTGGAGGAAAACACCCTTGACGCGAGCAGTTCAGACGGGATGCTGGGTGATTTTGGATGGCATTGACAAAATCAGTACAGACACGTTGACATCCGTAGCATTGTTGATGGAGTACGGACAGGTCGATCTTCCTGATGGGACACGTCTGCAAGCAGGAGACGGGTTCCGTTGTATAGCATTGGCTCATCCACCAGATGGTGTAGATTGGTTGGCACCTGAAGTGATGGGCATGTTTCATTTCGTACGCGTCGATCCTCTTCCGAGTGATGAACTCAAGAGTGTCTTGTCGGGACTCTATCCTTCCATAGATGCGGACTCGTTAAACAAGATTGTCAATCTACAAGATCGTTTGAACGATGCTGTAAAAAGTGGAGCTGCAGATACATTGGACGAACAAGAGAGTTTGCTGCTTTCGCTACGAAAAATGAAACATATTTGCAAGCGTGTGGAACAGAGAGGAAGCGATGATTTGCCTCGTCTCATTCAAAATGCTCTTATGACAAGTCTTATGCCAGATCGAGAAAGTCGAATTGTGAACACTTGTATGAAAGACTGTGGGATTATTACCTTTGATAAACAAGGGAGACGGACGCAAAAAAAGTCTGCGTTAGATGAAAGCTTGGTGGAGCAATGTCGGCGGACTCCTAAACAATCTCTACTTGTTCCTAACCCAGTCTTTGAGGAAAATCCCGGGCACAGTCGAGTCTTATCGGATATTTTGGAAGCACACGCCGTGGGCGAGGGGGCTTTGCTCATCATGGGCTTTCAAGGCGTCGGAAAAAACCGTGTGATTGACTACCTTTTATCCCGACTTCAGTGTGAACGAGAATACCTGCAGCTCCATCGAGACACCACTGTGCAATCGCTGCTCTCTTCTCCATCGGTTGAAAATGGTCAGATTGTGTACGGAGATTCTCCTTTAGTTCGAGCCGCCAAATATGGAAGAATTCTGGTTGTCGATGAAGCTGACAAAGCCCCCGTGGAAGTTGTGGCGCTTTTGAAAGGGCTGATTGAAGATCGTGAACTAGCACTACCTGACGGCCGAACTTTGCGTTATGAGTCGGAATGCTCTGGATCGGAGGAAGATACAGTTGTGATTCACCCTGACTTCCGCGTGTGGGCTCTTGCCAACCCGGCAACGTACCCATTTCACGGCAATGATATCAGTGGAGAAATGTCAGATGTCTTTTCTTGTCATACTGTTCCGCCACTTGACCCTGGAAGTCAAAAACGAATTCTACTTAGTTACGGACCAGGAGTCTCCGAACAAGCCATTGACAAGATTATTGATATCTGGCAAGACCTAAGGCAAGCCCACGAGAAAGGGGTCATGGCATATCCATTCAGTGTTCGCGAAGCTGTATCTGTCACGAAACATCTCAATCGATATCCGGCTGACGGATTGGAGGGAGCTTTTGAAAATGTGATTGCTTTTGACCGATTCGACAATATCGTGTTGAAGCAGCTAGCCAATATTTTCGCGAGTCACGGGGTCCCTGTTGCGGCTATTGAAAAAGGCAAAACGAGCGTCGCCGGAACTGCAGGCGGAGTATCCACTCCTAGAACTCGAACTTCGAGTCCCAAGCACGGAAAAGTTGACGAAAACAATGACCCGCATGTTGGAGGTAACACTTGGGCTGGTGGATCAGGCGGAAGTGATACAGCTGGACTGGGTGGACGGGGTGGACCTTATCGTCTCGATTCCGGACATCCTGTTCATCAAGTTTCGGATGAAATGAAGGCGGAAGTGTCCGAAGAGGCTCAGAAGAAGGCACG
>Ga0100393_10006946_pt1 | contig 10003 bp, 9 predicted proteins | sample CryGeymeta201517_FD_81546 | JGI IMG/M metagenome (GOLD analysis project Ga0100393, IMG submission 81546) | Groundwater microbial communities from Crystal Geyser aquifers in Utah, USA - Crystal Geyser metaG 2015-17 | ecosystem: Environmental > Aquatic > Deep subsurface > Groundwater | place: USA... | reverse complement strand
TTACTAGTACTCCTAGCTACCAGCTACCTAGTAGCTAGTACTAGCTACTACTCGCTCTAGCTACTTAGTAGCTACTAGTAGTCTATACTACTACTACTTAAGCTGCTTAAGAAGTAGTAATACTTTAATTCTACTCCGTACGCAGTGCTAGTAGGAGTGCTTGCGTATTCCTCCCCTGTCAAAAAAATGAATCTTCAATCCACTCACAAAATGCCACAGAAAGCAACAAACAACTAGACTACTGTACGTACGATGAACCCTACTGCTGCTAGGCGCAACCTCAAGACACTCCGGAACCTCTTGATGTCTCCATCGGGAGGAACACCCGAGACGCTCGAGTCACAACAAGAACAAGTTGACCATTACGGTATTTCGAGTGTGCCGAGCATTGAACTCGAACAGAACGTGGACGATGGCAACATTAGCCAAGAAATTGAAGAATTAATGCATTTTGTGGACAAGTTTCAATTCCGATCTCCTCTGGCTTCTTGTAAAGCGAAAACCAATTTTATTGCAAAAAATATTGCCAGCATGAACAATCCGTCTCATTCGACCCATAACGGTCAAGGTGCTACAAGACGATCTCCAGACCCTCCCGCAACGACACCTCCTCGTCCAATTCATCAACGCACCGGGCAGAACACCCAGAAGTCTGCATTGGCTCAACTACCAGTAACAGTCCCAGTGGAACATCGAGTTCCCATGACAGAGCGTACCAACACTCGATCGTTCCTGATGCAAGAAATGGACGACAGCATTTCCAACTTGTCTTTTTTAGTCCATGGCTATGATGAAAATAATGAAGAAAACGACCGTATTGGACTTGCAGCGAGCACTTGCCTGAAGCAGTCGCGTACATCTACAACGTCGCCCACGGGAGACCCAGAAGGGAGACTGGTTTCGGGTGGTCATTTTATTCCAAACAACACTTCTTCTTTGAAGAAAACGAATACTACCAGCGCCCAAGAAGCAACTATACCACAAGAAGAAATAACCGATTGTGAATGGGAACAATTCAATGGACTGGTGTCTAAGGTTGAAAGTGCCTTGAAAGAAGCCAAACAAGAAAAGGAAATGGCCAGTCTTTGGGCCAAACAGGTTCGAGAAGCTACTGAGGCATGGGTGCAACAACAGAAGCAACTGTTGGTGCAGGAACAGCACCGCTTGGATGATGAAAAGAGACGAGACGAGAAAAGTGTCAACCAGAGCAACAACAGCAGTCTTTCCCTGCAAGAAGCACGCATTGAACGATTAGGACAATGCCTTCGAGGTTTGGAGTTGGACTTGAAAACGACCGAGTTACATCATCAGACTAACGAGAAGAGACTGTTGGGGGTCATTCACTATCAACAAGAACGTCTACGAAAGTTGGAAGCGGCTCGACAAAACACTCTAGAAGCAACGGCAGCTGCAGCAAAGGCTGTCGTGAAAGAATCAGCCGGAAAGGCAGCACCGACACCAACGCGTCTTAATCATTCAACGAAGTGCAAAAAGGCGTCACCCTGTTCTGTTAACGAAGAGCTTTTACTTGCGCAAGAGCTGAATCAGAAAACTACGGACCTTCCACAAGAAATCCAATTTTCCGGAGAGGACAAGGAAGTCGACACTATTTGTTCATTACAAGACCCTTCTCACTACCACAAACCATTTGTTGGCGCAACTCCGGCCACAGCAAGTACCGTCCATCGGCCTTCTAGTAATCCACCACCAACTTCTCAACTAAGCAGGTCTATGGGCGTCCACGCCGTCCTGCCCTCGGGAGAAGAACACATCGCACGCGCTGATGGATCGACGTCGATTCGTCACACCAATGGTGACGTCCAAATCATGTCACCAAACAATCCAGCACGCATTTCTGCCATTTATCATGTGTCCTCTAAAATTGTACAAGTGCTTAATCGCGATGGCTCACAAACATTTGAATATCCCGATCGACAAGTCGAGCGTCACTATCCCGATGGACGCAAGGTTGTCAAATGGCCAGATGGCTCCATCGAGCGATTCTTGCCTGATGGAACCGTCGACAAAAGTTGTTGAGAGAGCAAAAGTGAGAATACTTCGCTGTAGAGAAATGGGAAAATCTTTAATTTGAGTCGGTAGACATAAATATTGTAATTGTAAAATGATATTTTAGAGTCTTTGTGGCAGCAGACTGGACGTTGCTTGTTATTCAGTAATACAGTACTTGATAATCAGTAATACCAGCCTGTCAGAATGTCTTGATCTGCAATCCTGAGGTATGCATAGATTTTATTACAACGCAGTTCCACGCTCCAAACTGTGTTTGATTTCCGCCGTGGCGCGATCATAATTGCGACTAATCTTTCTGTTGAATTCTTTGTTGCGTTTATTGATGTACGTGACATCCTCTTCAGCAAATTCGATGCGATTCCGCTTTTTGACCGATTTTTGAATCCGTCGATGCAATTCATTGGCCAAGCGACGAGCACCCTCCCGCTCCTTTTCGGGATCCACGGAATCCATCATAGGATTAAATGTTTCGGATGAAGCATTCTCGACCGCATTATTCCGTGGAACACTCTTGATGCTGCGTTCGTAATTTTTATGCTGCCCCTCTGGATTATGAAAATCTCGGACAGAAAACTGTCCATTTTCTCGTTTGATGGCACGCTTATGAGCTGCTTTCTGTAAAGAACAACGAAAAAAAAACCGGGTGAGCAACAGCTTGACGCACGCCATCAAGTCGAAGATACGCTACAAAATTTACATACCATAGACGACGAGGCAGATTCTACCAAATATTTAGCATCCACGCCTGTTTCTTCCCCCAATTTGACGGCCCTGGCATTTTGTGCCTTCCAAGCATCTTGTTGCAACTTCTTTTCTTGCCATTTTTGTTGTTTTCGCTGCTTATTTCTTCCTTCTTCGCTGCCCATGGCTTCACCCTCTTGTCGTAAAGCCTTTTGGTTCAATTGCCGCGCTTGATTCATTTTCATCTTTAGTTTCCGCATCCGAGCCTTCATTTTTTGTGCCTTGGTCATGTTGGCTTCGTCTTCATCCGGTTCTTCTTCATCAATGTCGATTTCTTCTTCAGCTTCATTTGCATTGCTAGTCGGTAATTCTTCTGCAACAGCATTCGTATTGTCGTCCATCTCTTCTTCTTCTAAGACTACGCCACAATCCACAACGACCACGGGCTTCAATGGTTTGTCGCCTTTGTCAGTTTTGACTCGCTCCAATCGCTTCAAAACATGGCCGCTCTGTTCCAAATCCACGTGTCCAAAGACAACGTGCTTGTCATCCAAATGTGGAGTTGGTTTGAAGGTCACAAAGAATTGACTTCCATTAGTGTTTGGTCCAGAGTTCGCCATTGACAACATGCCAGCCCGTATGTGTTTGACTTGAAAGTTTTCGTCCTCAAAAGTGGGCCCATAAATACTCTCACCGCCCGTCCCATCACCTTTGGTAATATCTCCAAACTGTGCCATGAATCCCGGAATTAATCGATGCGATATGGAATTGCGGTATGTCAAACGAGACGAACCGCCTTCCAAGAGTGCCATGAAGTTCTTGACCGTCTTGGGAACGATTTCGTCGTACAATTCTAAATGGAGCGTTCCAATGTCATCAAGACCGTGCTTGATGGTCATAAAAGCTTTGACCATGACTGCAGCTATGTGAGGGTGTTAAGATAAGCTGTATGATATGAGGCAGCGTCTGGCTTCTTTGAATATCAAGGACGAGCGTTTTGAGGCAGTACTTGTAATTGGAGTAGTGAAGATTGGAAGGAACTTCTATTATCCCAGTTTTTTTGTTGTTGTCCTTGTTGTTTTCGTTAGTACTGGTAAGTGATCGTGTTAATCAGGTTCTGAGCTACGCTCTCTCCCGGCACGTGACATGATTCAACATCAATCGAGGAGGGGGTTTGCTCATAATTAAAAAACAGTAGACACTCCAGTACTAGACTTCTTTTTTGCAGTGTTACACATTACCAACTATGGAGCCATATTGGGACAATGATTTCCAAAGAATGTCAGCTCAACTCCCTTCCCTTTCACTGCCCTCCTCTAGCTAGTGAGGAGTCATATTGCAGCGTTGAGTTCCCAGAACGCGCCTAGTGTACGTAAGAGCAGTGGCCAACCTGTCAAAAAACAAACTATCTGCAGTGATTGCCAGCCAAGTACTTAGTTGCACGGCTATTTGTCTACGCATTGATACAGCGCTTTTAATTCTTCCCATTGGCGCTCTGTTTCCCTACTACCAGGTACTAGTAGTAGTACTAGAGAGTAGCTAGTACTCTGTACGTACTGGTAGACTAGTCGAGACAGTCTATTCCAAGTTTTGATTTATTTGGCTTTGGACGCACGAATGCTCTTTGAATTTTTGGATTCATTTCCTCTCCAGCGTTCCCGCACGAACGAAGCCACTGCGGCAACAGCGAGTGTTTTAGTAGTCTAGTAGACTAGTCTACCATCTAGTGCCCGTGCAATGGATTTTCACACACACACAAAAACAAGCGAACAGGCTGCTCATCTAACATCTGATACCCCAAAACAACGCTAAGTCGATTGTGTCCACTATGACTGACGACAACACCTACATTACAGATCCCGAAACCTGGCTCGACAAGGTTACAACCGAAAATGACTTTGTTTGCATCGTTATATTTCGCGGGCACTGGTGCAAGTATGATGAATTTTATCTGAAGGCTCTCGGCGAGTTTAACAAGAGCACAATGGTGAAGGAAGGCCTGAAATTGATTGCCTGGACAAGTGAAGGACCTGATGGTGCTGCCAAAGCAGATACAGCCTGGGGTCTGATATCACAGTACGGGTTTACCCAGGTCATCGGCGACAGCAGCAACGCTCTGGCAAATTACTTGAAGGAAGACCAATTGCTGCCAGATATTGTCACTACGACACCGCAAGAGGCTCACGTCGAAGATAAAGTAGACCCCGGATCTTATCCCAACGGTATTGTCCAACCTGCTATGCTATGGTGAGTTGCTGCTTGACTTGGTGTGTCTTGCCGGAGATTATTCTCAGTCACAACATTTGGGAATTAATTATTTTTCTCCTCCTTCTTCAGGTACGCACACCACGGCAATGTGGCTCTGCAGTGGGAGGCAAAATTTGAAGCTCCTCATTACGGTGGCCCCTATCGTCCTCGACCTTCTGGTACGTTTCCGATTTTTTATGTTTCATTTCTTTCATTGTAGACTGTCGCCTCACCCGTTTTTGAATGACAGAGATCTGGACCCAGGTTCTTAAGAGGAAACATGCCCTTGACTTGGGAAATGCCGTTATGCCAATTCACGGTAACCAATTGCCTATGAGTTGCACGCCCGAGGAAGTCAACAAATAATATTATTGGTGGTAAAGCCAGATTTTGATAATTATACGAGATGAACGAGAATCGGTCAAAGCAATGTTCCGACTTTGAAATTATTCTTGATGGAAGTTAAGCTTAGAGAAATACTGATTTCAGCATCACTTTCTTGTTGTGCTATAATTGGTGCTCATTAATACGGGTATTATCATTGGCCATTTTTTGTGCAAGCTCCCCACAGATTATTTATCCATCGACTATAGTTGCATTCGCAATCTTCTTTTTTTGATCTTTAGTTTATGCGAAAGCTTTCAGGGCCAACGTCGTGCAAAAAGAATCTCTTGGCGACTAATTGCAAAACACGTTTTTTTCGAGCACTGGCGGTTGTATCACAACCCAATTCGTACAGTGTGCACAAATTGAAAGCGACTCGTTCCGTCAGAAAAGCAGTTGGATCTTCTCGTATCAAACTTTCCATAAGGCTGACAGCTTCAGGCATGCGGCAGGTGTAGAGGGCGCAAATAGCCATATTATTGATGCACTCGTTAAAGAGAGACGCGTGCGGGGCGACGCCCAAAACGGCGGGGCCAACCCAATCCTCTTTCTGATAGTCAGCTGATAGACCGGATGAGCGCAGTCTATCCGTGGCATTTTTGAAACACTCAATCGATTGATCATAGTTGGCGTAGGCAAAACAAAGCAACCCATCGTTGACCAAGACCTGTGCTGGGGCATGTTGAACTGCTCTGTGCTTTTCCAATGCGAATGCTGCCGTTTTACCCGCATCGGTCGTGGCTTTTTCCCAGTCGAATTTAGCGGTCTGAAATAAGCTTGCTGCCTCCGCTACGGCTCCCGCATGCAAAAGATACCGTCCCTGCACTGACAGAATTTCAGTTTGGTAGGCAGCCTGGAGCAAAATTTGAGCGCCCGGCACGGACGCAGTAGCAGAATTACTGTCGGCTAATTCTACCCTTGTTGCGGTTTCCACCAGCGGCAACATTCGTTCAAGTGACATCATGGCCATTCTCCATTCTCGTTTCCGGGAAAAAGCATTCGCCAATGCTCGGTGCGCACACAGTTTCCATCGCGCACCCTCGTCAGAGTTGTCATCGATGAGACTTACAACTGCATGCAATTCATCAGTTCCTCGGTATGGGTCGTCGGTCGAATAGAGAAAGGATTCAGCGGCAATAATATCTGCATAATGATTTTGGGGAGAACAGTTTATTGGCGGTATAAACAATGTGAGCTACAGTATGAAATAGCAACAGATCAAACTCTAACGAGTCAACCATACAAAACAAATATGTCACACCGGCGACCAACTACTTACGCAAACTCCAGGGCACCCAAGTGGGAGCCGTGTCACTGTCATATTGATCCGAGGAAGGCAAAATATTCCACCGTGCAACTTCTTGTCCTAGATCCGAGTATCGTCGCAGCTTCAGCCACGCGTGACATTGAAGGGCAACAATTTCTACCGTTTCATCTCGATCTTGTTTTGAATACTGAAGAGCATCCCTAGTATTAGTAGTATTGGTGCTTGCAGTGCTGGGAGCAACAGCACCGCTACTGGAAGCATCGGAGCCTTCTTGGTTGACAGTAACCAACATGGTTTGATAAATTTGTGCAGGGGTCGACTCATGCCCTCGCAGCAAATCGGCCGTAACTTGCAAAACATCTCCCCATGCCCGTCGTTCTACGAGGGTTCGCAAACACTGCAGAGGATTTTCATTTATCAAAGGAGGTGGTCGCAAAAGGGGTGGCAAGTGTTGCTCGGTAGTTCTATAGGAAGGACCCGACAAAAAGGCATCCACGAGCTCGTCCAATGATTGGACTTGTCCAGGTCTAGTAGGAGTATTAATATTTGAAACAGTCGTGGTGGGTTGTGGAACTTGTGGGGGTGCCGTCGCAGCTGCTGCTGCTGCTGCGGGTGGAAACGAGAATTGTTGTGCTTGTGGCGGTAAGTGTGGACTTGTCATGTATTGTTGCTGCTGTTGCTGCGACTGTTGTTCTTGTTGTTGTTGCATCTGCCGAGGGGGGCTCATCGGTTGATGATAATATTGTTGTTGTTGCTGCAGCTGCTGTTGCTGAGAATCTGGCTGCTGATATTGATGCTGCTGTTGAGGAGGCTGCGACGAGGGTAGAGAAACCTCTACGGACTGTGAAGGTGATGTTGTCGCCGATGGATAAGCAGGGACAGCCCCAGGTGCAGTCGCCGGCGGCATGGGCGGTGCCGCCAAGGGATGATCTTGGGAGGCCGAGGTAAAATTTTGTTGTTGTTGTTGCTCGCCTTCCCCTCCAGTTGATGGCGGCGGCGGTGGCAGTTGCGATGGTCCTGACATGCTCAAACTCTTTTAAAAAAATCGAGTTTCAAAGTCTTGTATGATATCTATATCCAACAGTCAGGTCAGGTGAACGTTGTCACTTCGATTTGCGTTGAAACGATGAAACAATAGTAATCAATAAATCCGACCGTAAGCTTTCGATTTGTCGTTGGCTTTCACTTGAAGCTAATTACCTTAAATGCCGACAGCCAGTAGAGGAGGGTGTATCTACTAATCGTACCGAACAATCGAGGAGTTAGCTAGCCACGAGTAGATCAGATATCAGATAGAAATAATAATAATTGTTTTTTTATGATGCTATTCGCGGTCTTTGGTTTATGTCATTGTATCCTCCTGCCACTGCACCAAGATACTAATGGACGAAGGACGGACGAAAAACTCTCCGCCCTCTCCATCCAGTGATCTGGAGACTTCCATTATTTTTTTCGCACCCATAATTTTTCCTCCATTTTTATTTTTTGATCTCTTTTTCTGCAACGCACAATAAACAATAAACTGCCTACAATAATCAACTAGCTTGCCAACACAGCGTCAAGATGGCAAAGTCCAATACAAAGAAGAAAAGCAACAAAACTGCTCCAAAGAAGCAACAAGAGGAAGACGAGGAGGAGGATGAGGAAGACGTTCCCGAAATCAGAGCCGTCGGAGATTCCGAGTCAGAAGACGACGATGGCAATGGTGATAGTGACGAAGATGCCAGTGTCTATGATTCCGAAGACGACTACGGAAAACATTACGTTCCTGGTGAAGAGAACCAAGACGATAACGACGATGGTGAGGAAGAGGAATTCGAAGATCAAGGATCTTCCGATGAAGAAGAGGACTTGAGAGAGCGCCAAGAAGAGCCCGATGAGGAGGACGATGAGTTTGTTACTCTGGAAGACAATATGGAGGCTGCCTATGAAAAACTACCGCGAAAATTCAAAGCAGCCGTGTCTAAAAAGAAGTTCATCGATGGAAAACTCAAAGCAGCCGAGTCCAAGGTCACCACTTCTGTTCCATCGACGGCCGAGACAAACGCTGCCGAGTGGATGCACACGGACAACCTCTCCTCGGACGATGAAGACGAAGAAGGTACCGGAAACCGCATCGGTCGGGTTCCTCTTCACTGGTACGAAGATTATGAGCACATGGGATATGATGCCCATGGATCCAAAGTCATGAAATCGGCCAGTGCTCAGGGAGGAGGAGATAGACTCGATCAGGCCATTGCCCAAAGCGACAATGCCGAAAACGGAAAGTACGTGGTCCACGATGCTCTCAATGACAAGAATGTGACGCTGACACCACGACAATTGGAATTGATCCGACGTGTGCAGTCGGGGGCGTTTGCACATCCCGAGCACAATGCTCATCCAGATTACGTCGACTACTATTCGAGTATTCCAGAGATTTCCGGTCTGGGCTCCAATCGGACCGAACCCAAAGCTAGATTCCAGCCCAGCCAATGGGAAAAATTGCAGGTGGATCGCATGTTGGAAAAATTGAAGCGTGGTGATATTAATATGGATTATCTGACGGGTAAAGTTCGTGACATGAATGATGTTCGAAAAAAGAAGGGAGGCGAGGATGCCGACAAACCCTATTTGATCTGGAAGGGCGACGAAGAAGATTTGTTGGCCATGCGCAAGATTCAACACATTGCTCCACCCAAAGTAGCGCCACCGGGACACGCCGAGAGCTACCGCCCACCTGACGAATACTTGCCCACAGAAGAAGACCTCAAGCAATGGGAAGAAATGGAGGCTCGAGAACGTCCACACGGCCGACTCATCCCAAAACAGTTTGACAACTTGCGATCCTTGGGTGCCTACGAGCATGCTGTCACGGAACAATTTGAACGATGTCTTGATTTGTACCTGTGTCCCCGTGTCATGAAACGAAAATTAAATATTGACCCCGAGTCATTGGTGCCCAAACTGCCCAAGGCGAGTGATTTGAGGCCCTTCCCCACAGCAAAGTGCATCGAATACAAGCCGGAATACGAAGGTGATGAAGCACCTCTGATCCGGTGCTTGTCGCCCAGCCCTGATGGTCAATATTTGGCCAGTGGTGCCACGGATGGGATTCTTCGTCTCTGGGAGGTTCAGACCGGTCGTCTTTTGCGCAGTTGGAACATTGCAAAAATTGTGCGAAATGCTGGGCTTGGCAGTGACATGGATGACGAGACCGTCGTCAAACCTGTGGTTGCAGTTCAATGGAACCCTAACCGCAATCACCACTGTCTGATTGCCGCCGTAGGAACTTGTGTTGTCGTCATCGCCTCCGGAACAGCTGGAGAAGACGATGCTGAGCTGACAGCTGCACTGTTGGCGGCGGCTAGAAAAGGTGGAAATGTTACTAATGAAAAGGCAGCCAAGGCGGTG
>Ga0100393_10006909_pt1 | contig 10031 bp, 6 predicted proteins | sample CryGeymeta201517_FD_81546 | JGI IMG/M metagenome (GOLD analysis project Ga0100393, IMG submission 81546) | Groundwater microbial communities from Crystal Geyser aquifers in Utah, USA - Crystal Geyser metaG 2015-17 | ecosystem: Environmental > Aquatic > Deep subsurface > Groundwater | place: USA... | reverse complement strand
TGGCTTTAGCCAAAGCTTATGCTAACTAAAACCAATTTAAGTCAATTGGTCTGTAGACCCTCTTTGCTTTAGTGTAAGTACACAACAGTAATATATTTAGACATAACTTGGGCTTTAGACGTTAAGGTCTGATGTATGGTATGGTGTGACTCAAAATGTCCAATCCACAGCCAGTTATCTACGAGAAAATTTGAGGTTTGGTCAAGGATTGCTAAGGAGTGGTAAAACAGTACTACTTATCCTTAACTATCTCTGGATGAAATTTGTCCGTTTATCTCTCCCCATCAATTCAAAGCCTTTAAAAATTTGAATATTTCACGTTAAAAAAATGGCAGTCCATTGCAGTTTTGTGGTCAATAGAGGAAGACATTAGAGACCCTTCCTTATTTGCTTTGCTTATTGACCTCATACAAAACTTACATACTAAGAGGGTCTCTCCAACATGACTGGATAAGTGGTTTTCACAAGGACAGACAGAGCCCCTGCGACTTGCAGAGTGTACACAAAATTCCACACAAATTGTTCCAAAAGAACATGGCTCAAATGACTCCAGAATCTAGCTCCTTATGAAAACATTAGATCTAGACTTAAAGACAAGGCATTCATGGACTACTTTTGTTATGTAAGTGAGACGAAAGGAGTGACCAGTGTTAACAAAACAAGCCATTAGTATTTACAGTTGTGCCTAGTACATTTCTACACGATTTCTACATAAAAGTGACTAAAATAATTCAGTCCTGAACCGTGCCATACATCAGACCTTAAGCAGGAAAGTGTGACGAGAAAACGTCACTGTACTTTCATCGACATCACGGCTTCTCGGTATGAAGCTCTGGCTAAAAATAGCTCAAGCAGAAAGCAGACTCATCTACACCATTCAGAAATCCATAAGATACCATTCCATATTTCACAGCATTTATTTCATCATGGATAGTGAGACTTTAAATGCGGTTACCATGGCCGTCGCCCTGACCTTGGGCGCGTTGTTTGTCTTTTTCGTTGTGAAGCCGATTATTACTGGTCCTCCTACCGTACTGTCCAAGAGAAAGGACTTCGAGGAATATCCATTGATTGACAAACAGATCCTTTCTCACGATACCCGGAAATTCACCTTTGGTCTTCCCGAGGGCCACGTCCTTGGCCTTCCGACAGGCCAGCACATGTCATTGAAATTCACTGGCAAGGATGGAACGTCTGTCCAGCGATCATATACCCCCGTCACCGACAACCAAACTATTGGAAAGGTATCCTTTGTCATTAAAGTGTACAAGGCAGGAGTGCATCCCAAATTTCCCGACGGAGGACAAATGAGTCAACACTTGGACAGTCTTAATATTGGAGATAATATTCTCATGAATGGACCCAAGGGACATATGGAATACTTTGGGCAAGGAAAATTTCAGGTCAAGCCATTGGGAAAACCTCTGCAACAACGATCTTGTGGAAGTATTGGCATGATGGCTGGAGGGACTGGAATTACTCCCATGCTGCAAATCTTGCACTTTATTTTTAAAAATTCAGCAGACAAGACGGTTATCAAAATGATTTATGCCAACCAGAGTAAGTTTTGTCGTGAGATTTCACCCCTTGCTCCTTATTTTTGCTTTTTGCTTTTTGACTGCCAAACTATCAACGTGCTTTGATTGACTGCCGATTACAACATTACGACACTGATACTTTCTTTTCGACGCCATTCATTCGATATCGATCGCACACTTCGTTAGCTGAAGACGATATCTTGGTAAGACAAGAATTGGAGGAATTGCAGCAGAAATATCCGAATCGATTCAGTTTGCATTACACACTGGATAAGCCGCCGAGTGGGTGGAAGTATTCCTCGGGATTCATCAACCGCGAAATGATTGAAAAACACCTCATCGTCAAGGGATCTGGAAGTCAGCAGTTTTTCATGTGCGGTCCACCTCCCATGCTCAAGTTCGCCTGTATCCCAGCATTGAATGAGTTGGGATTCACGGAAAAGGAAATGGTCAGCTTTTAAATGATGCAGAGAGATCTCAAAATAACCCCCCAAAAGTTTGGCAAGTAAGACCAATACTCAAAGCAAAACATGCGCTCTGTCACAAGATCAGGTGTAGCGTTCCTGCTACTAACTAGTTACAAAAAACCAGTTAAATACGAAAGCACCACTAAATTTTTAAGACAGTCCCGACCATTAATAATGTGAATGAACACTCAAATATATTGCACCCAGCTTGCTCAACGTTTTACAGGAGCAGTTTAATTGGTAATCAGCTGTGAAAACATTCCCAAGAGGGCATCGTCGTCCAGGTCGAATTCGGCACCTAAGTCATCCAACTCACGGTCCAGGTCACCTGTTTCAAAAGCCACCTCTTCTCTGGCATCTTCAACTTCTAGACGCTGCTGAGCATTTCTCGCACGTTCAGCGGCTACGCAGGGGGAGCAGGCCATTAAAACAAACCCTTGACAGCCACGACAAGCACAGAGAATAGTTTCGCCCAAATCAATCAAAGGCTTGTCAGCATTCAGAGCCGCAAATTCATCTTTGTCACCTTTCTCCGCTGGCGAGCTGTTAACTTTCATCATAATATCCATAGACGGCCTGGGGATTCCATGGCATCGCAACTTGACAGGGAGCTTACGGCGATGAATAGTCAAGAGTTTGCGAACGGCAATAACGGTGTCTAAGACCTCTTCAAACATTGCCATTTCCATATCTCCAAGTTTGCCTTGTGTTGCATACATTCCATTCAATAAATGGCACAGCAGAATAGCGGCGTTCGTCACCATATGATACGACGGTCCAGCATGGTGCAACAGGAAGGGATTTTCAATTGCTGTGTTGCACACACTCAACAGACTTTGAATCTGCGAATCTGTAAATCCAGCAGACTGCTCGTCTTCGGTGTTCTCCAAAAATGCATCCATAGCAGAGATTACCATGCGCTGCCCTTGGTTCTTGTGTAGGGCAGAACCAGAAGCCGCTTCATACTGCTGCATGAGTGTGAAAGAACTCAGAACTAAGTTGCGACTGCACAATTCATTTTCATTGGCCATGACCGCGGTGGCAGTAGGTGTCGTTCCAAGAGCATAAGGATCGGTCCCACTCAAATCATCTTGTCCTAGTTCTGCGGCTTTCGATATTGCATTGAAACGAGTATTGGCCTGGTCGCAGCACGATCGAACGGCACAAGCCAGGGCATCCAAGGAGCGCGCTGGTAGAGGAGCTTCATTGTTCAGGTAAACAGGAGGAGCACCTTGAATCCAATTAGCATTTTTGGGGTCTCTCGCAATCATGCTGCACTGCCCACTACCACAGCCGCCGACCATGGAAGCACCTGTCCCGTCCACATCTGGCAATTTTTCTTCATCCGCATTGTAAATCATATAAGCCCACGAATCCAAATATGAAATGGCAGCCAACAGCGTTTGAGTATTGATGTCGTCCTTCGGGATGAAAATAATTGCGAGATTAGAGTGAATCAATATTCGTTCCATTATTGATAAAAAAAGAGGAAACCTTCGTGACAAAACAGGCGTTAAATTCGAGCAGATTAACATACCGGCAACCTTGCAGTGTACGACATCGCCACGCGCCTGTACTTGAAATATCGCTCCATATCTCCACGAAAGGCCCGAAAGACTCCCAGCAAAAAGTAGGAGCGCGCAACTTCGTACAAGTAGGAATCCTGAACAGGTTCCTGAACACATTCTCTCAGACAATGCACAACAGCATTGCAAAGTTCCACCGCAAGACTAATTTCTTGGTGGACCACGGCACCCAATGCAACTTCGGCAAACCGTGAGGCACTGAGCGCGGCCAGGTGAGCTCCAGGAATCGTAGCCGGTGTCATGCGTATTCCACCAGCCGCCGCTGAGTGTTTTGCATTCCACGTTGCGCAGTATTCTTCGTCCGATGGAGGCAACGGAAGGCGGTAGAGCTCGTCGATGCTCAACCTGTAGTAAGCACGCAATCGATTTCCTTCCGTATCACTACGATCCAAAAGGTGCGTGTGGGACACAATCGTTTTTGGAATGGCGCCATCAGCAGTGGCACCCCCAGTGACAGGCTCCCGTCGTACCCGGCGAGCCAAGGGTTGATCAGCACCATCCGCATCCCCCGTATCCATAGCCTCATTCATGGGCGCAAGTCCAGCCATGCCATTTACATTGGGTGACTGTTGTTGTTGTTGTTGCTGTTGCTGCTGCTGCTGCTGCTGCTGTCGCAAATTCTGAATTAGAGTCATTTGCGAGGTCGTCGATCCCATCATTCGCTGAACTTGCTGCGACATGTCACCACTAGAAGTCACAATTGGGGGCATCTGCTGCTGCTGCTGCTGCCAATCCAAACCATTATGGCTACTGACTCCATTATTAGTATTATTATTTCCATGAAAAGCTTCGTTGGCTTTGCGGGTTTGTCCGCTCTTTCCAGGAACAGGACCTCGACGTTTTGCAGGCGAGTAGACGCACTCAAATTCCGACATGGCAATGCCTTCGATGCTGTAGAAAATATAGTAAATAATAATGTATGAAAAAAAAAAGAGCAAAATCAGAATAAATCAAACATTATGTGAAGTACCAATGGTGTTCGGTAACATGACAAAGCAATTATTGTTTCTGAAGATACAGCAGCATCTCATTTTAATCTACTGGCAAGCAGAAGCAATCCATTCTACAAATTCATTGCAGCAGGATCGACTGTAGAAAAGAAGGAAACAAACCGATACATAAAAATAGATATATTCAGGCCAATACAATTCGTAAAACGTACCTTGTTAACTTATTCTTTTTCATGTACTTGGTAGCACAATTCGTACAAGGTCGTTTTCCGTCACATTTGGTCTTCCTGGATCGACAGCGATCACAGGAAGCGCAGAGTGCTACAGCATTATTGCCATCGATGTTGTCGTTGTCGTTGTTGGTGGTAGTGTTATCATTATTGTGGTCGTCGTCACCCTGCATGATGTGCATAGTTGTATACACACTCGAATCCGTGTTCATCATATCAGCTCCCGACAGAAGAAGCTAAGCTGACCAACAGCGAGAGAAGCGTCTACTAGTCTCGTCTAATTAGACTATTATTATTGTTTGGTCAATCCCAAAGCTTTCACTTGCGGTTGCCGGCTGTGATTGGGTAGAGACTAGAGACGATCGTACAAGAAAGAATCCGTTTTCGACGGACCAGTCTATTTTCTGGTGGCACGATGGGTGTAGATTACTCAGAACTCAGAGTAGGATGTTATTACACCAGTACAAAAATAAAGAGTTTCGATCTTACCGTCTTACCTCTAGTAGTAGGGGGCTATTGCTGCTGCTAATGATGATGATGATGGACGTGCCTGTGAAGGAAGGAGCCAAATAGGAGACTTCCGCAAAAGTTGTGCTGCTCCCTTGAGGATGATGATGGAAGATTGCAATTGGTACCGCAGCTGATCGCGCGTCTGTCCGTCACCAGCCTGTCGACTGCAGAAGTACTTCTTATTTCGAACAAGTCCCAGTACTAATAGTAGTCTTCTCCTACTAGTGGCCACTAGTAGTTGAGTAGTCTAGTCTAGTAGTCTAAAACCTGTCTCGTATTTCCAACACAGTAGCTAGCCCGCCTTGTTTCCATACTGCTACTACTAGCTAGAAGACGCAAATATCATTGGAAGCAGGAAACAGCTTACTTATGAGCTGCATTCACCATAGTCTCCTCGAATAGGCAGACGGCCTGGCCAGACTTCGGATTGTTCCGTGCTGCTCCTTGGGTTGATCCTTTTGTGTTTTCAGCAACCATGGAAAGCTGCAGACTTCTTGGAGTTTCATTATTCTTCATCAGCATTAAGTAGCGACGATAAGAGAAATTTACCTGTTCATACTAATCTAGAATCGAGACTTTTGGGAGACGAAAAATTCCTTTTTTTCCCCACCTACTATTATTCATTTGCCCTCAAGATTATTGAAACCCTTATTGCTGCGAACAATGGAGATTACTTCCTCCAAGGAGTCCAATGTTCTCACATAATATTTTTCAGCTTCTCGAAAATTGATGGGGTCATTTTCTTCGCTGATTTCGGATTTGAGTCCGCCATACATGATCACCACATCAGCTCCTACCCCGTACCGTCGAATTGTCCCAATCTCCTTTTTGGATTCCGCGTCTAGGCGCTTGGATTCCAACAAAGTCTGAGCATTCGTTTCATAGTTGTTCATATTGACGGCTTCGTTTTCCAAGTACGCGCGTAGACCATCCATATCTTCTTTAGGAAAATATTTGCGTCCTGCTACCACCAACTCTTCGCGGGCTGCTCTTAGATTCAAGTAGGCTTGGTCAGGATCAAGTTTGGCCATGGCACTTGGTGGGTAAATCGGCAGAGCAGATGCAATCGATGCTATACTGGCGACGCTGGTCACCAGTATGTCACGACGGGATGATTGATCGGTCTTTGAAGAACGCTGCATCTGCATTTGACATCCATCGTTTTTGGTAATGACTGGCAAAGGGCTGAGAAACGCCGAAGATGGTAAGATACCTGGAACGGCTATCAGAATATAAAAGAGAAACAGATATTTGGAGATCATAATAATAAGATTGGAGCGGAAGTTGGTTTTGTGAAGCTATTATAGAGAGAATGCGAGCAGAATTTTGCTTGAATATCGTAGCTCTATGATCTACGAGCGTGATGGTCGGCTGTGCGGGATATTTCAAGTTTCAAGCTGTCATGCACACCTGTGACCTGTGATGGAGATAATGTTGTTGTACTTAAACGTAGTCTAGCTAGTAGTAGCTGGTGGCCTGATGGACCTGCCTGGTAGACTAGTAGGTTAGTACGTCGCGATAAAAAATGGATCTGGCATAGAATGAGGCAGGTATGCGACCATGTCAGAAAGGTTATCTGGTACTGTATTCTGGACGAACTAGTTTACTACTCTTTCCCAGTGAAGTTAAAACAACAAAGCGCAACAACTGTTGAACGAAGCTAGCAACTCGTAGAGTACTATTCAGAATAGCAACCGCTCTAGCTACGTAGTTACCTACCAAGAATAGACTACATGACCAGACCTGCAAACTGCTGCTCCAATGACTTGAACAGATACATGTATTACATATGCACTGCTGTGCTATTCTGTATGACTTTTGATGGTTGCTGAGTACGACGAATACAGTGCTCAATAGACGGAAATTGCTATCGCAAGCAACGGTACTTCACCACTTAGGAAATATGTGGGCGCTTCGCATTTGATACTTCTTTTTTTCTTTCGTCAACAGGAGATGCTATAGCCGCAGCACTTGTAAGCGCACCCAGACCGCGCTTCAGTGTCTCACATGCTGGTTGTGCTGGTGTTGCTTCACCATCAACTTTTCCAAGGTGGCGTCTCTCGTGGGTCTTCGTTGGACCAGATAATAGTGACGAAGCATTACCACAACCGGTGCCATAGGCTGAAGAGGGAAATGGCATCATTGGATTTGCCATGCCGGCCATCACAGTGTTGCTTCTCAAGAGCTGTTGGCGACGCTGAGCCAGCTCTTGAAGAATGCCCTCTCCGGCCGCCGGCCTGAGACCCATCATCATAGGTGAATACGGGCTCCATCCATTACGAGACATTATCATGGCTTGAAGCAGGTCTGCGCGCGAAGTGCTAGCAGCTCGAAGACCACCAAAGGCGGCAGAACTCGAAGGTGGCATTAAACCTCTTCCGCCCCCTCCGGAAATTTGAAGTCGAAGCAAGGCCAGGTGCTGATCCATGGACTGCATTGCCGGCAAGTCACCGTAATTAGAAGAAAAATTAATGGTAGCACCAGGTGAAACTTGCTTCTTTCCTCCTCCTTTGGCGTCTTGCATCTTTGCCACAAGCTTCCGGCTTTCACGAAAGAGCTTTTCGAGGTTCTGTAGGTTCTTGCGCTTCTGGTCGAGCTCTTCCTCACTGAACCTGCTGTCTTTTCGAAAGGTGAACTTTCCATTGTAGCCGGTACGTTCGTACTTTTTGCTCACTCTGTAACACGTGAGCGGTTCAGAATTCGGGCGAATGGTTAGCGAAAGGTCCATCAGAGTGAAGGGATTCACGATTCACAGATAGAATAATGAATGATATACTGCCCTTTACAATCCAAAAAGAGACGAAGTCTAATGCCAACCACTTACCTCTTGGGCTTGCAACCAAGCTTGGCAGCAATGAAGAATCGCAGGCTTGTCCCATCGGGGATATCCAGACTGCCCTCCTTGAAACCTTCCACTAAGACTGCTACATAATCCTGCTCTTCCTTGGTCCACTGTCCGCTGTAAAAATTTTCCTGCTGCTGCGCCTGAGGTTGCGCGATAGCGGAGTTGAACAGATGTGGATGCATTATCATATTATTAAAGGCGGACATCGATACTGGTATGATTGCTGTTTTGTGTGAAGTTTTCGCTTGTGAAGTCTTCGCTGTGGTGAGTAGTGGTAAATCTAATGAACCTACTCGTAATAAAATTTTGGCTGATACACTGTGAAGCAGTACTACCTTGTAGGCAAGAGCACTGCACGAGGAGAAGGAGCAACGGAAGTGAATTTCCCTTTCGTCGCATAAAATTCTACATGGCGACGATGCTGAAATGCTGCTTCTCAGAATTAACCGTAGTTGCCCTTGGATTTAGGGGAGTGACTTGCTCAGTAATTAGCGACATTCCTCAACTGGCATGCGAATGTTCTCTGAAATAAATTAGGCTTCTCAAATAGACCTAATGGTACCAGGTACTGCTACCAGGTACGGTACCTGGTACAACATACTACCAGTAACACGTACTCGTACCAGGTACCAGGATGCTACCTGGTACCAGGTACTGGTAGACCTACTACTAGTTGTAGCAAACTGTTGCTGTGAAAGTTCGAATATTCTTAAAACCAAAGTCAATCTAAAATCCCAGATATCAAAATTGGCGCCAGATGCACGTTCTCCACCAGGTACGGAGTAACACCCAGTACTCGCTCTGCATGAAATACTACTCTAGCTAGACTTCTCGAGTAAACAGCTTTCTAGCCATGCGAGAGTACATCTATCGCTTCCACCGAAAAGTCTGCCAGATGACGTGCTGGGACCATTGCAGAAATATAGTTTGGGGTGTGTACATCCCATCAGAATATCAAATTAATAGTCGTGTGCATTTCTCGGGAGCAGTAGTATGAAGCAAAAATCTGCTTAGTATCGTTGTTAGGTACATCTTGCTGGAAATCGAAAATTCCTTGCAGGGCCTGATGTCAGTGCTATGCAGGCGGAATCATTTGGTGCGGGGTTGAAAACAGGAACCATTCGAACATGATTTTAGCCAGGAAATCTCTGATCCATCCTTCTTTCATGAATTCGTATCGGTTGCTGATCGGTTGCTGATGTTGACTCATGAAACCCCCACTCTTAAGACAGTGCTTTAACGTTATTTTTTATTCAAACAGACCAGTCGTACATAGATGGCGACGAGCTAATACCGACTGTGTCTCTGCAGCAAGCAAAGACACTCTAGGTATTTCACAGGATTGTCAGACCTACTATTTCGTACTAGTGCTGCTTATTTCTATGCGCTGAATGAATCAGAGCAAAGCTAGCCACATGTATTATCGACATCTTCAGCTGTACTTGCCACCCATTGCAGCAAAACTAGAGCTACAGGCGCCTGTGTCAGTCATGACGAACTTCGTACAAGACGGCAGAGCATTACGTAGCTACTGTAGCTAGTAGCTAACACCGTTGTGGCGTTAGGGTGCTCCTCTACCCACATTTGAAAGCTGGCCCCTCTTTCACCGATGTGGTCAGGTTGATAAAAAAGTCACATCTTTTTGGGCACCCTTCGGGGTGCCATTGTTGCGATCCTTGTTTCACATCTTAGGATATTCCTGATCACAAGAGCCCAAATATTACTAACTTGGGATTTAAGGAAACCTGTGTTTACCTTAGATTTATTAGAATATTCTCTTTTTGTCTAGTACCTGGTACCAGGTACCGGTAGTAGTACTACAGTACCATGCTGATGTGTACGTACCTGGTACTGGTACTTAGGTCATTCGTCAATGGTCAGCGTACCAGGTACCAGGTAGTACTA
>Ga0100393_10006898_pt1 | contig 10044 bp, 8 predicted proteins | sample CryGeymeta201517_FD_81546 | JGI IMG/M metagenome (GOLD analysis project Ga0100393, IMG submission 81546) | Groundwater microbial communities from Crystal Geyser aquifers in Utah, USA - Crystal Geyser metaG 2015-17 | ecosystem: Environmental > Aquatic > Deep subsurface > Groundwater | place: USA... | reverse complement strand
TTGTTAAACCATTACAAGAACCAACAGAGTAACTTTTGTAATAACCAAGACAGTAACTATTTTTGCAATAACCACGGCTAATTGTACATTGTTTACAATTATGGGATGATTAGCCGTTAGAGTAAAAACTCCAATATAGCCACAAACGGATAAAAGCGCAGCAACAGATTGCGTGCCGGTGGTTTTATATCTATACAATAATAACCTTAGACAAAAGGAGAGGACGGTGGATAGAGTTTGGTTAAAACGTTACCCGTCAGGCGTACCCGCAGAAATTAATGCCGATCATTACCCGTCATTATTAGATATTTTTGAACAAAGCATTGCGCAGTACCCAGATAAAGTGGCTTTTATCAATATGGGTAAGAGCATCAGCTATCGCGAGCTGGATCAGCAAAGCACGGCTTTTGCTGCGTATTTACAAACTATTCTTGGGCTGAAAAAAGGCGATGCGGTTGCCATTATGATGCCTAACTTACTGCAATATCCTATTGCGTTAATGGGCGTTTTGCGTGCTGGCTGTGTTGTGGTTAATGTTAACCCACTATATACGCCACGCGAACTTGAGCATCAGTTAAACGACTCTAAAGCTAAAGCTATTGTTATCGTTGAGAATTTTGCCCATACCTTGGCTGCTGTAGAAGATAAGGTAAAACTTGACCATGTGATATTGACCAAAATGGGTGACCGTTTGGGTACGGTTAAAGGGACCATCGTTAATTTAGTCGTTAAGCACATTAAAAAGCTAATCCCTGCGTATAAGTTAAAGGCTTTCACGCGTTTTAACACCACGTTAGAGCAGGGGGCTAATCTTAGCTATACCAAGCCCACGCTGAGTGGTAGCGATATCGCCTTTTTGCAATACACCGGTGGTACCACGGGGGTATCAAAAGGGGCTATGCTTACGCACCGTAATATGGTGGGTAACCTGGAGCAGGTCAGTGGTTGCCTTGATAGCTTCTTAAATAAAGGTGCCGAGTACGTTGTTACCGCGTTACCGCTTTATCATATCTTTGCGTTAACGGCGAACTTCTTCACGTTCTTTAAGTATGGTGGCACCAATTTACTGATCACCAATCCGCGTGATATGAAAGCCTTCGTTAAAGAGTTATCGCAATTCCCGTTTACGGCCATTACCGGTGTAAACACGTTGTTTAACGGGCTATTAAATACACCGGGGTTTGCCGATTTAGATTTTGCCAAGCTTAAGTTGTCGTTAGGTGGTGGCATGGCAGTGCAGCGCCCGGTAGCTGAGAGATGGCAGAAAACCACTGGTACACGTTTAGTTGAAGGTTACGGCCTGACAGAGTGTTGCCCGTTAGTGACCATTAGCCCTTACGATTTAGACAGTTTTAACGGCAGCATTGGTTTACCTGCACCGTCAACGGATATTCGGCTGGTGGATGAAGACGGCAAAGATGTGGCACCAGGTGAAGCCGGCGAAATGCTGGTAAGAGGCCCGCAGGTTATGCTGGGCTACTTAAACCGGCCAGAAGAAACCGACAAAGTATTAAAAGATGACTGGCTATATACCGGCGATATTGCCCGTATGGACGAAGAAGGCTTCTTTTACATTGTTGACCGTAAAAAAGATATGATTTTGGTATCCGGTTTTAATGTATATCCAAATGAAATTGAAGAAGTGGTCGCAATGAGCGAAAAAGTATTGGAGGTTGCCGCCGTTGGTGTGCCAAACGATGCCAGTGGTGAAAGTGTTAAAGTGTTTATTGTGAAAAAAGACGCCAGCCTGACAGAGCAGGAAGTGATCCAACACTGTCGGCAACATTTAACGGGCTATAAAGTGCCTAAACTGGTAGAATTTCGCTCAGAGTTGCCCAAAACCAATGTGGGTAAAATTTTACGGCGAGAACTTCGCGGTTAACGCGCACCACCATACGCGTAACACGACAAAAGCCGGCTTTCATGCCGGCTTTTGTTTGCACAGCAATAGAACAGGTAACAGATGACAGGGTTAATCACCGATAACGACGCGCTGGCAGCATATTGTCAGCAGGTTTTAAACAGTAAAGTATTGGCAATGGATACCGAATTTATTCGCCAAAGTACCTTACTGCCAAAACTTGGATTAATTCAGTTGTTTGATGGCCACACGTTGGCCTTAGTCGACCCGCTTAGTATTACCAACTGGCAGCCACTGCAACAAGTAATGGCGAATACGGGCATAGTAAAATTACTGCATTCTTGCAGTGAAGACATCGAAGCCTTAGCCACCATTGGCATTAACGACATTAGCCCGTTGTTTGATACGCAGTTAGCCGCAGAGCTAATAGGCTGGGGCGGCAGCATGGGCTATGCGCGGTTAGTCGAACAGCTTAGCGGTGAAGTACTGGATAAAAGCGAGTCTCGTACTGACTGGTTAGCCCGGCCCTTAACGCCCACTCAGCTGACATATGCCGCCAATGATGTGCACTTTTTGTATCCGTTATACCCAAAACTCTTAGCGCATATGTCGGAACAGCAACATAGTCTGCTGTTGCAAGAAGGCGAGCAATTAATGCGCCGGCGCGAGCAGCAGTTACCGCTGGAATTTAAGTATCTGGAAATTAAAAATAGCTGGCAGCTTAGCCCGCGTGAGTTATCGGTTTTACGTGAGTTGGCAGCCTGGCGCTATCGTTATGCCCAACAGCGCGATCTCGCACTGGGTTTAGTGCTTAAAGACATACATTTGGTAGAGTTGGCTAAACGCCGGCCATCGACAGCTGAAAGTTTACTCAATATTCCGGGTCTGTCGCCCAGAGAAATACGCCGCCATGCCAAATTATTGGTGGAAATGATCGCGCAGGCTAAAGAGTTACCTATTACCGCTTGCCCACAGCGCTTTTATCACGAAGCGCAGTTTGCAGGTCACAAAGAAATGGTGAACGAGCTAACTAAAGCCGTTAAATCTGCAGCGGCCGCATTGGCCATTCCGGCTGAATTTATGTCAGTGAAACGCCAACTGAACGAATACTTAAATTGGTGCTGGCGGGTGTCAGATGAACAGCGGGTATTGCTGCCTGTGCCAGAGTACTTAAAGGGCTGGCGGGCACAGTATTTATTGCCTTTTCTGCCATGGCCTGAGCATATTCCGGGCAAAACTGGTTTTTAACGTAATAATAGCTGCTTTGGATCAGTCTATTTTTTACTTAAAAAGTTACGATTTTTTTACTAAAAAAGCTTTGATCGTTTACTAAATCGCAGGCGTAACAATTCAGCAACTAATAACTGAAGGGTTACAACAATGAAGGGAATAAAAAACTTTGCTTTGCCTGTTGTTTTGTCTGTATCACTTAGCGGCTGTTTTTTAGACGGCGATTCAGATCCTGCGCCAACTCCACCACCACCGCCGCCTGTTGTAGTTAACGCAAGCGTACAAGTGGTGCACACTGCCATAGATGCGCCCGATGTTAACGTGCTTGCTAACGGTGATGCGGTTATTGAAGGCCTAATGTTTGGCCAGGCTTCAGACGTACTTTCTTTACCTCCTGCCACATACAATATTGCAGTAGATGGCATTTTGCCGGGCGCTGATAACACTGCCACGGTTATTGGGCCGTTAGACCTAACTTTAGAAGAAGCCACACGTTACACCGTATTTGCGGTGGGTAGTGTTGCTGCCCAAACTCTGGAGCCTATAGTGGTTACCGGCACGGTAAATGAGGTTGCAGCAGGTAAAATTCGTTTGCAAGTAGTGCATGCCGCCGCCACTGCACCTGAGGTAGATATTCACGTAACTGCGCCAGATGCTGAACTTGGTTCACCATTAGCCACCTTAATGTACAAAGACGCTACCGACTATGTTGAAGTAGACCCGGGTACATACCAGGTACGTATTGCCTTGCCTGGCACAGACACCGTGGTATTTGATAGCGGTAGCCTGGATTTAAGCACCGCAGGTACAGATTTAGTGGTTGCCGCTATTGATAGCCGTTTCTCTGGTATGTCGCCGGTGTCTTTATTGGCTATTGGTCAGGATGGCAGTGAGATGGACATTCTTGACGCGTCTGCAACCGCATCGGTGCGCGTAGTGCATAACGTATCTGACGCGCCAGCGGTAGATGTTATTGTTAATGATGCTATTACTCTGGTAGATGCGTTGTCTTTCCCTGACTTTACCGGGTATTCCACCGTCGCGCCTGATACGTACAATGTTAAAGTTGCGGCTGATGCGGACAACAGCGTAGTGGTTATAGACGCTGATTTAACCCTGATGCCTGGCGCATTTTACAGCGTACTGGCAGTGGGTTCATTGGGTGAAAACAGCATTGAACCATTGGTATTGGCTGACATGCCACGTCGCATCGCAACTGAAGCGCAAGTGCGTATAGTGCATGGTTCAACCTTAGCGGGTAATGTGGATATTTATGTTACTGCAACCGAAGACATTACCGATGCCGCACCAGCCTTTGCTGCTGTGCCGTTTAAAGCTGAAACCGGCTATGTGTCATTAGCTGCAGGCGACTACGTGGTAACGGTAACGCCCGCTGGCAGCAAAACTGCCGCTATTGGCCCGGTAGCCTTAACACTGCAAGCCAACAGCATTTACACCGCTATTGCCCGCGACGGTGCCGGTTTAACCGCAGATGTAGGGTTAATTCTAATGGACGACTTTGTCCAACCTTAAAATCAAATAACAGAAGGTCCTGTTACGCCAAAGCCCGCTTCTTGCGGGCTTTTTATTCAGCAACATTCTTTGTTAACATCAAAATAATATTTTGCCATGTTATTAATGTTTTGCTACTTTGCTGCAGCAAAAAATATGATAACAGGAACGTTAGCCCGATGAAGTTTTACTCTGTGTTAGTGGTAGTGCTAACTACTATGTTCTGCAGCGCCATTAGCGCAAAAGAGTTACCGGTTGAAGCCTTTGCCAGTGCGCCTGGTATCGACAAACTCAAAATATCACCAGATGGTACCAAGCTGTCGATGATCCAAACTTTGGATACCGACAAAGAACAATTAGTACTGGTTTCGTTAATAGACTTAGAAACAGATGAACAGAAGTTTTTAGTTAAAGCGGACAGCCGTGACTTAACCATTTACTCGGTAATTTGGGCTAACAATAAACAGCTTTTAATGCGGGCAGCTTACGCATCAAAACGTTATGGCATACCGGTAACCGAAACCCGTTTAATGGTGATTGATGTTGAAACAGGTAAAAACCGCAGTGTTGTTAATGGTCAATTACTACGAAAATTAGTTCGTGCGCCGCAGTTTCAGTCAAATATTGTCGATTTAATGCCTGCCGATGAGCAGCACTTTTTGCTGGCATTAGATGGTTTTAACTTCGGCACTGGCACCAGCGTGGTTAAAATCAACCTAAATGGCGAGCTATATGAAATGGTTGCGACCAGCCGTGAAAACCTCTACGACTGGATAGCTGACCGCCAGCACCGGCCACGTATAGCTATGTTTCGGGATGACACCCGCTTTGAAGTGAAAGAAAAGCTTATCGATAGCGGCGATTTTCGCACCCTTTGGCAATTTGAACGTTTTTCAGAGCAAGAGGTGTGGCCGATTGGTTTTGACGCCGATCCCAACATACTTTATGTATCGGCCTACCATGACGGCCGGCTAGCCATTTTTAAAACCAACTTGTCTGAACCACAACCGCAATTACACCTAGTTAAAGCCGACGATAACTACGATGTTCCGGCTGATATGAGTTATTCCTGGCAAGACAACAAAGTAATTTCTATTGGCGGAGACTATGTAGACAGCGAGTACCAGGCGTTTCAAAAAGCGCTGGATTTGGCCATACCAGATGCAAATAACCACATTGTGAGCATGAGCCACGACAAAAACCGCTATATTGTCGAGTCCAGCAGTGCCACGCATGCGGGAAGCTACCTGCTTGGCGATCGCAAAGACAAATCGATGATGTTTTTGCTGGATAAATACAGTGAACTTAAGCCCGAGCTGATGGTGGCCAAGCAAAAAATCCATTATAAAGCGCGTGATGGTTTAACCATTGAGGGGTTTCTTTCCACCCCTTTGGGTTACAAGCAGGGCGCTATTCCTACCATTATCTTTCCACATGGTGGGCCTATTTCTTTTGACGACGACGGTTTTGACTACTGGACGCAGTTTTTTGCTAATCGCGGATATGCCGTGTTGCAAATGAACTTTCGTGGTTCACACGGCTATGGTTTCGATTTTAAGCAAATGGGCTTGCAAGGCTGGGGCTTACAAATGCAGGACGATGTAGAAGATGGCACACGCTGGTTAATTAACGAAGGCATAGCGGATGCTAAACGTATTTGTATTGTTGGTGCCAGTTACGGCGGCTATGCGGCGCTGATGGGCGCAGTAAAAACGCCAGATTTATATCAGTGTGTGGTCAGCTTTGCCGGTGTTACTGATGTTGAAGCTTTAGTGAAATCACACCGCCGTTACACTAATTATGAAGTGGTAAAAAAGCAGGTAGGCGACGATTTCTACTTGCTTGAAGAGCGCTCTCCAATAACGCATGCGAAAAAGATTAACGTGACGGTACTACTGGTGCATGGCACCAAAGATCGCAGCGTGGGGGTAGCGCAAAGCCGTGACATGCACAAAGCACTGCGTCGGCATGACAAGAACGTGCAGTATATTGAGCTGGAAGACGGTGACCATTACCTCAGCACCAACAGCCACCGCTTACAAACGTTTAAGGCCATGGACGAGTTTTTAAAGCAGCATCTTAACGCGGCGAAGTAATCGTAAATTTACATGTAGCTGATTTTTGCAGCCCGCGTAAAGCGGGCTTTGTTATTTAGCCGGTAAGGCAATTTAATACAAAACCGGCCAGCGGCGGGTTAATGCATTTTTATCATCTCCGGTGATAAAGGCGGTGGATGAAGGGGTAACGGAGCGATGAATAGTCATTTAACATCAAAAGTAATGTCTGGGTTTATTGAATTTTGGCAAAAATTCTATGCGGAATTTATGCATTACCCTGAGTGGTTTTGCAGGCTGCGTGCTAAGGCTTATAAATACTTCTGGCCGGTGTTTATTTTGTATTTTTTTATGTTGGTTATGGTGTGTTTTGTATGGCCATCTATGCATGAGACTTCTATAAGGTCAACCGTCTACGATATGTATCCTGACTGGTTCTCTTATTTAATGAAGTTGTGTTGGGAGTACATTCCGGCGACAAAGCTCCATACCTATAATGCAGCTATCGGTATGAAGCCTTATGTGGTTGGGATTTATACCATTATCATGATTTTTTTAGCCCCTTCTATTCTATGCTGCTTTTTCATCTGTGATGTTTCTAAAATAGGAGACAACATACAGAAGGATAGTTTTTTTGCAAGGTTTATCAACTTGAAGTTTTTTGCCTTATTTTTTGCTATTCCATTTTTTTTCCTCATTTCTTTGTATTTTTTATTTTTCCACGGTGCTGATGCTCAAATTCTTGATGAGGATAAATACATAAAAAATTATTTTATATTTAATACGCGGCTAGGGGTTTGTACGGTGGGTGGGTTGGGGATTTTTATTTCTTATTATTTTATATCTTTTCAGATTCATGTCTTATTCAAGGCTGTTTTAAGTTTTTTGTTAGTGTTTAAACAGTTTTTATCAAAAGGAGTAGTGAATGAGTAATTTACTTGAAGGAACTTCATTAAATGGCGGATTGCCAACGGAGTCGATACAACTGCCGATGCCGGGCGTTGAAGAGCTGAACTGGTGGTTAAACCCGGATGGCAGCATTACAGAAGGTGGAGCATCGCCGGGACCTATATTGCCGCATGGTGTATCAGATACGGGTTTCAAATGTATCTTTAGGGTCAAGTCTTGCTTTTTTCCTCTTTACTTTAAATGGCAAAAAGCAAGACCTGACCCTAAGGAATTACTTTAAATGGCAAAAAGCAAGACCTGACCCTAAGGAATTACAAGACCTGACCCTAAGGAATTAATGGGGTAGGAATTAATGGGGTGAATTAATGGGGTCAGAACAAAATTTGAATTAATGGGGTCAGAACAAAATTAAATAACCATTCGGTATTTATTTGATTTTGCTGTGGTTCTATATCTGTAACTTATTTTTGTAAGGGAACATTAAAGCGATGAGTGTTTATAAGAAACGCAGCTGGCGTGCAGGGTGCTGCACGGCCGCTGCGCTATTGCTGTTTACAGCAAAGCCGCTTTTGGCAGCGGATTTTGACTGCAGCCTGGCGGCCACGGCGATAGAGAAACAAATATGTGCAGATAGCACCTTAAATGAATTAGATGCAGCACTGGGTGTGGCGTATCGCAATTATCAATTGTGGGAGCTGAACAAGCTGCAAACGCTGCATACCACTGAGTACAGCAGCTATGCCGACTATGAGGTGTGGCTAAACGGCGTTAAAGCCGGGCAGCGGCGCTGGTTAAAACAGGTGCGTAACGCCTGAAGCAGCACCGAGTGCCTGACAAAGGTGTACCAAGCACGCATTGCCGAGCTAAACGGCCAGCAAGCACCGCTGCCTACTTTTCGGCAAAGCATTAACAATAAGCCAGAGATGTGCGCCGCTATGCTGGAGGTGCTAAACCGCGCGCCGCGTGAACAATTAGGTGCCTGTACCCGGCACGATTACACCGGCAGCCCGTTTACGCCGGTAGTAACCGAAGCCAGCGAAGCACTGCGTATGCAGTTTGAACAGCTAAGCCCACCGCGTAACCCGCCGTTTGAACAGCGCTGGCCGGAAATAGCCGAGCGGTATAAAAGCGGCCAGCGCAAGCTATACAGTCAGCAAGCCGATGTGGATGGCGACGGCCAGCCTGAGTGGTTAGTAGAGCTGAATTACCCCAGTTATCGCTGTGAAGTCCTGCCAGCAGGTTCATACGATGGCATGAGTGCGAGAAGTCTGGACAATCTCCGCTACTGGCAAGCATTTAGCGATAACCAGCAACTGCAGCATGCCCAGGAACATGGCTGGATTTCGGCTGTAGGGCTGTTAAAGGATGAACAGTTGAATCAGTTCCATATGTTCGGCCAGCTATTGCGTTATCAAAACCAATGGCTGGTCCTGGGACAGTCACTCATGTACAACAAAAAATATGCAAATCGTCTGAAAAATAATATTTCTTTATATGCAGTGCCGGCAAAGCCGAATGCTTACGACAGTAAATGGCGGTTAACTGAAACCTGCAGCTATTGGTATAACTACGAGTAAATAAAAAGGAAAATAAGCAATGACGTTATGGGAAAGATTGATAGATGAAGAAAGCACCAGAGAGAATCCCTTAGTGTCTTGGCTTTATGGCGGATGGATAAAGAAAGACAATAGGCCCCCGCACGTTAGCTAACGGCTGTTTAGTCAAGATGCTAATGTAGCGGCAGGTGATTTTTGACGTCAGGGGCATTTTTACCTTTTGTCTTAGTCGTTATATCGATACTCAGTTCGGATGAATCTCGCTTTTTATTAACGTCAACTTTATACTGCCGTTGTGTTAGTCAACTGGAGTGTTATTACCAACGTCTATGAGCCTTTTAATTGCATTTGCGGTGTTGTCAATTGCGGTATCCTTTATCTGTTCAATTCTAGAAGCAGCGTTGTTGTCTATTACGCCAAGCTATATTGCTCAACAAAAACTTACACGGCCTTTGCTGTATGAAAAGTTAAAAATGTTGAAAGATAAAATTGATCAGCCTTTAGCGGCTATATTAACGCTTAACACGGTTGCGCATACCGTTGGCGCCACTGGTGTAGGGGCGCAGGTTACTATCGTTTTTGGTGATGGGTATTTGGGTATTGTCTCTGCGGTAATGACCTTTCTTATTTTGGTATTTTCCGAAATTATGCCAAAAACTATTGGTGCCCGTTATTGGCCGCAGCTAGCGCCAATGTTACCGGTAGTGCTGTATGGCATGATTACCCTGTTAAAACCGTTTATCTGGTTGTCGGATCAAATTATGAAACTGTTTGGCGGCGCTGAGCAACAACATGATTTACGTCAGGAAATAAAAGCGCTAACCGTATTGGGACGTGAGCTTAATAAGCTTGATGAAGACGAGCAGCGTGTTATTTCTAATATTCTTGACCTGCACGATATTAAAGTTCGCGATATTATGAC
>Ga0100393_10006878_pt1 | contig 10059 bp, 6 predicted proteins | sample CryGeymeta201517_FD_81546 | JGI IMG/M metagenome (GOLD analysis project Ga0100393, IMG submission 81546) | Groundwater microbial communities from Crystal Geyser aquifers in Utah, USA - Crystal Geyser metaG 2015-17 | ecosystem: Environmental > Aquatic > Deep subsurface > Groundwater | place: USA... | reverse complement strand
TGGCTATAACCATCGGGGGGTCTATTTTTCATTGGAGGCCTTGGTTTTTGCCGACTGAACTCTGTTCGTTTGTCCAGCAACGAATAGTTCGAACTGCCGGAAAATGTTTGCATGTCCTTTTCCATACCAATAATTGTGGCTTCTTTCATTCCCGACACATTCAAATCATTGGTTCCGTCACCAAATGGGTTCATGAGTTTCATGCACACCAATTCTAATCCCACAAATCCGTACGTCAAAAAGAAAACAAAAGCCAATGCCGAATACAATTCTTCTACGACACCTCTTAACACTAAGGGAATGGTGAAGGTCCACAAGAATAGAAAGGTGCGACCCATTTGCACCAGTGGAAAGGGAAGTGGTGTCGAAGCGCACTTTAAAAGATTGCGATAATGAACCACAAATTCAGTCAACATATCCATCAATTTCATACGTTCAAAAAGTTCCAATATTGGGTTGTTGTTTTGGTTGTTATTGTTGTCATCGCCGCTGTTGCTTGTTGTGGCATCTTTTTCTACTTGCCTATTGACATTGTACATGTGAGTGCGAAGTGCTTGCACATGCTGCATTGGATCGTCGTCTGTTTTATGTTCAATATCGACGTTGCGAGCAAGGTAGTTGGCTTGGTGTGGGTCCTTGACAACTCGAATGGTACAGTCCATCAAATCAATGATTCTTGTGGCCGTCTGCAAAAATTGGAACGAAAAGAGATAAGATAAACTTATGAATCCGAAATAACAACGGTCAATTGCTTAAGATTTTGACAGTATGTACCTGACGACGCCATTCGGTGGTGCCCTTTTTCCATTCCGGGGAATGATGCATGAGTCCTTCGGTTAACAAGTAGGATAATTGATTGAGTTCACGGCAGGCTGATAGGGCATGTCCAACGGAGTGTCGTGACTGCATGTATCTGTCGTAAGCTAAATTGACTTTGTTGATGACCAAAAAGGAAACGATCAAAGTCATTAGTCCGTGTCCTGATGGTGAAAATGCTATTTTCACGTCCATCATGGCCAAAGCTTCGACCAGGACCATGATGAGGCAATTTAGCACGCAATACGGCAATACGGCAGCCCATATCGATCCCCGCCACTGAAATATCAGGTGCCAGAGGTTCTACACATTGGAAAAAAGGATAGGAAACGAATCATCGGGTAAGAGGAAGTTTGCAGAGTCACGTGCGTTGCATTTAGACGACTATGATCGATCCCACCTTCTACCACAAAAAACGCAACACATCAGAGTAGCCCGTCAACCAACCGTCAACTAGTATAATAGTAAGCACGCACCTGAGCTGTCTTTTTTGTACTAACCGACATTCTTGGAATTTGACTTTTTGTAACACTCTGAATTGACGTACTCGAGTAGAGTAGTGTTTGTTCTAATAGAGAGTAGATAAATTCAATTCAGCAGAAACAACAATGATGGTGTTCTAGAAACTTGGAAAATGCAGAAAAAGTGAGACCAGAAAATAACGAACTTCTTTGTTATGAAACTGATTGTAATCTCTTTCTCCCCGGGCGTACATTATACCGTACTTTTCAGAGTTCATCCAGAATTTGAGAAAACAGACGTCTGCCTACACACACTCTGTACAGCATCTCAACTGGTGGACCAACGCACGAACTGTTTTCTATCAAGGTGCATTTAGAAACATTATTAGGCCTTACCGTAAACCGTAAACTATTATTGTCGTGTCCACCAGCAACTACAACTTAGTGCTACACTATCGTATTCTTCCGGACAGTAGGCTACCTGTGACTTGTTTTGCTAAAGAAGTGAAGAAAAGGAGTTTTGCTGCAGCACACGTCAAAACATCCTCTTGCAGGCGAGTGGAGAGGCTACACCTTTTGTCTCTCTCAGCTAAGAACGAATCATCATTTATTTGGGAAGCATAATCAAGAACGGTCACAACATGAACCAGAGAACTGTGATACCATCCGATATTGAGTTTTATCCACAGGAACATATTCTGAATTTGCTGAAAGTCGTCGCTTCTGAGCGAGATGAATTCTATGCCCTCCTCCAGCAGCAACAAGAACAACAGCATCGGCAGCAACAGCAACAGAAGCAGCAACAAGATAATACCAAAGCCGTCACAACTTTTCCCAGCGATGTGCTTGGGTTTCATTATCATCCAACAACAGACACTCAGGCTGTTACGATAAATATGAATACTGAGCTACAGGAACACCAACAACAACCGCTTCATGCTGCTGCTGCTGCTGCCGTCAACAATAACAATAACAATAACAATATGCAGTCTTACCAACACTTGCAGCAATTTAACAATGCTATGAATGGAAATGGCATTCTTGCTGTCAACAACATGACTCACCAGTTTTATGACAACGAAGCTCTCGTGACACACAACAGCAACAATGTAAAACAAGTGATGACCCATACCAGCATTAACAACACAAAGCAACAACAGCAACAGTTCTTGAACAATAATCTGTCTCGACAATATCATCATCGTGACGTGTCCGATTCGGATGTTGTTCCTTCATCCTTCAAGGTAGAGGCTGTCAAAAAACGAATTGCCAAGAAATCTTTTACATTGGTCAAGAAAACACCTCACAGTCGAACGAAAAAGCCATACACAGAAATCCACGAAGTTCTTCCCAACACTGCATGTGCCAGAATTCTATTTGAGGGCTTTTCGCACAAGTCGGATACCAATCGTTTGATCAAATGGGAATTCGATGGGGATCAAATCATCGAGTGGTTGGGAGGGGTGAACAAGAACAACCACAACAAGCTAAAGTATATTCACCCTGTCAAATTTGAGGGTAAAGTACTTTCCTTTCCCATCAATAATAATGAAAAAAATACGGGTGGAGGGAAACCATTTGTTTACGCTTGGGCCAAGTACGTTGGATTGCAAGCGAAGTTTGACAAGAAGTGTGGGTCGATACATCTAAAATTTCGAACGACCATGGTTGGATCGGGACGTCCCAAGAATGGGTCGGATGTACCGCCATCGTGGGTGGAATAATGGGGGTGGGGGGTTGGCAGCAAGTGCATTCATCAAGGGAGAATGTGTGTCTCGGAACCGAACTGAATGGGGTTTCTCAAAAACTAATTCAATGAGCAACAAAACTATTAGCCATAACGTTTGTTTTCATGTACTTTGTTTTCATGTACTTTGCAGACTTTTTATTCGTGAGGATGAATCGCCAATTCGATGTACTCCTTTAAAGAAGGAGATAATGTCGCGCCCTACCCTTCTCTGAAATTCTGAGAATACGCTGAAGGTGGGCGAGGTTGCGGATGGCAAGATCATCGACATTTGAGAAGCGCGAGTGTCGACAACCGACTTGTGAAAATTAGCATCTTATTAGCGCTCTTTCCCTCGTAATATAAAAATTACATTCTTCGAACCAAGTCGCGTAAGAATTTTATTTCAATCAATCAATTGCTGTTCGTGACATTTTAAGGTGCAGCACATCCGCACTGCTGGAATTTCAACCAAATGCACTCGAGCCTGCATGCATGGAAATGGAACATCCAAAACCAGCTATTGCTAATACTACTAGTAGTAGAGCTACTACTACTAGCTAGTAGTACTACTGAGTACTGTAGTAGTTACCACCAGCCAGCCACCAGAGTACACCAACTACCAACAACCCGAGTGCGTAGTAATACTACTAGTCTTGTCCAGAAAAGTAAGTGTGCGACTCAATAATTGAGGTTATGAGCTCAGTTGCACCAACATCGCCAACAAATACCAACAACGCCAATGACCTCTGGTTTTACGCCTTCATGAAGTTACCACTTACCATGTTATCCTTATTTATTTCATTCAATTCAATGAACAAACAAAATAATGTCGTTCCAACAAAACAATAACTATAACAACAATTACAATAGCAGTCGAGGTGGACGAGGTGGACGGGGAGGAAATAGTCGAGGCCGAGGACGTAGCGGTGGTCGTGGGGGGCGCAGTGACTTTAATAGTAGAGGAGGAGGTCGTGGCGGCGGCGCCGCTGGTGGAGGCGTAAATATTGATATTCAACAAAAAGCCAAACTGCGTCCATGTGGTAATTTTACTACGACGGGTGCCTGTCCGAATGGTACCAGTTGCAAATTTTCTCACGCCGTCAAGTTACACGCTTCTATTGATGCTTCGAATCCACAACAACAAAACAACAACCAAAACAATTTCAACAATTACAACAACCAAAACAATAACAACAAGCAACTGGAAGCCGTGACAGCCGTCGCGGTTTGGGAAACTGCTGGTACCATCAAGATATTTACTGGCAGTCATGATGGCTTTTGGAGACTTTGGAATACGCAAGGCGGATCATTTGTCAAGGAATTCGAACAGCAAATGGGTGGCAAGGTGGAGTGTTTGCAGGTGGCCTTTAATTACCTCTTTTGTGGCTTTGAGGGAAACAGTCCGGCCCTGCCTGGTTGCACTGTGGGCATGGTACACGCCTGGAATTTGGCCAATCCTAATCAACCGCCCCTCGAATTGCAAGTGTCACCCAGCATGCCCTACGCACACGGACAAGCCGTCACGTCGATTCTCGTCATGGGCGCGGAAGGACAGCCGCCCAAAGTTGTTAGTGGTAGTCGCGATGGTTCCATCAGGATTTGGGGCTTTACTGAAAATACGTTTGCCATGGAAAAGAATCTTTTAGGACATGCCCGAGAAGTTACCGGGGTGGCAGGTCCAATTGGTACTAATCTGATTTGGAGTGGAGGTATGGACAATGCCCTGAGAATATGGGATATTACAGGTCCTGCCGATACATGTCAGCATACAGTGACGGTCGATGCAGCAGCAGCAGCAACTGTAGGATCGCCCACGAGTGCAGCAGGCGCACCCATCAATGGACACACGAATGCTGTCACGGCACTATTGCAATTTGAAGCTCCTGGATTGGGAACGTTTGTTCTCAGTTCGAGTTTGGATGGAACCATTCAGGCTTGGAATGGTACTAACGGACAATGCCTTGCTAGTGAGCAGCACGGTGAAGGTGTCATTTGCATGTCCATGGGTAGCGATTTGAAAGGCGCGCCTCTCCTTCTGATTGGACTAGAAAGTGGAAACATTATGGTGCGAAATATTCTGCAAACTCCCAACATGCCAGCCTTTGGGTTATTGTTCGTACTGAATGCAAGATTTACGGCAGCTCATAATGGGCCAGTTAGATCAATATGTCAAGGGCCTGCAAGTACGTTTTATTCGGCTGGAAGCGACGGGAAGATGATGGTGTGGCAATTGACGGGTGACGTTGGTTTGTAATGCAAAAATGGTTGATGGCGCAGCGGTGGTTTGTGGACGAAGTGAAAAAACTGCATATTTTGTTTTCACCGGGTACTTGATCCAGAAAGGTGACGGTGAAGAGAGCGAGAAAAAACGACAACAGAGACTCGTCTAGAGAGAAATAGCTAGTGCCGTAAAGATTTTCAAAAAGTCAATGATGCATTCCTTCTGGCTTCTGTGCTTTTTAATTCTAAAAATATAAATTATTAACAACGTATTGGGCGTGCTGCTTTCTTGTACATCAATACAAGTTGTCAACCTGATGCATGACTCGTTCAATTTGGCCTGCGCAATTGTTGGCAGGTCCTCCGAGAGTTGACCCATTGTAACTAATGTCTGGTTTTTCATTTGAAAAATAAGGAATAAGTGAACAATGATTCTTTTTGTCAATTGGATGTTGTGAGTTGTGATTACAAGATCGTGCTTCACAAGGGTACGACATGATGGTACGAAATCGGCCCTGGGGGTCGCGATATCCGTAGTTTGATTGTGCATCGTCTTGACACATACCGAGCGTCCCGCGATCGTGCGAGCATCCAAAATTGTGGGCGAGTTCGTGCGCAGGTAAAAACCAAACCGAGGTATACTGCGTTGCTACTACACTGTACATATAATCGGCACTGTCGACGTGATCGTAGTTGTTGTAGGCAATTCCTGTTTCCGGATAGTCATGCGTTTGGTCCATGAGCAACATGACCATGTCGGCTCCGTGTCTTTCCCTTTGCTCGTGGAGCATGGGTATTTGTCCATCTTTCATATCCAGCACTGCTTGCACAAACGTTGTTTCCTCGTAGAGTACTCGTTGTTCGTGGATCAAGTTCAGACGGAGATTGATTCCTGAATTAGCAAACGCCATGTTGGTTTCTTGTAAGAAGAATAAAATGGATAATTTCATGTTTTGGCGTGTTTGTGTAGAGACTGTGCAATTGGCTGATAAATACGATTTGATGCACTCGGCACTCTTTGTCCAGACAACCATAATATCGACAACGGTGTCCTCGCCTACATCATTCCAAGGACTTGCACTAATTCGGCCCCAGGGAAGTATCCAGGAATTTACTAATTTTCTAGCGCTTTGCAACCACGATGATGTTGATTGCTGGTCTCGGAAGAGTTGTTTCCGGTGTTCTATTGGTTGAGCTTTTCCAGGAGCTGGAGCTGGGAAACCTTCGAAATTTTCTTCCTGGGGCAATTGTTGTTTCTTTTGCTGAGCATTATTCGTTTGCTTGGTTTGTTTCATTTTCTCTTGATGAATTTTTGGAACGATAGGGTCGGCAAAGGGTGCGATTTCTCGATCGAGAATGGTGGTAACGACTGATGTTCCTTTCACATTGGGTTTGATTTCGTACCAAAATCCACGGGTCATGTCTTGTATCACCCCCGTGACATGAGAACCAGTGTTTAGATCGATTTTAGCATTGCGCCGCAAAAGGCTGATGCGAGCATTGCCATCGGATGTCAGACCCACAAAATAATTTCTGGTGTTTCGAGTAGTGTCTTGTCGTTGAAAGGCCCAACTGGGGGCCCCAATTTCTAGTTGGACGTGTAGAGCATCGATGTTGTAAAAGCTATCGTGAGATAACAACTCGGAAAGGTTCACGACAAAAGTACCGCCATTGGAGTATTGCGACGGTTCGGGAGAAATTTGCAATTCTCGAGCTTCCACGAGATATATAAAGGCAGTCAAAAATGCAATGACAGATAGAAAAGAATGAAGCCTATAACAACTGAAAGTGTAAAACATGGCTTTTAAATATAAAGATGACTGTTTTCTCTCATATGATCAAGCATCGGAACAAAATAAGTAGAACATGACACCCCTTCTCAGGAAATCAAAAATCAATGGAAACCGTCTAGGTAGGATCAATCGTACTTTCTTGACAGTTCCGGGAATATACTTTTGGAGAGCAGATCGTGCCTACTGACAAGCGACATCATCAGAATATCGGATTTTGAAAACGAACACGGATAATAAAGCGTTGAACGGTTCGAGATTCTATGAAAACCACCAAATTTAAAAAAAAAAATAAGCGAGAAGAGGATGAAAATGTGAGGCAACAGAGGTCCCCCTACACTCTTGCCCAATAACCCTATCATTAACCCGGTGCATGGAATTGCCTGCAATGACCCAATTTGATTCTTTGTTAGAGCCACCGTTCCGATCTAATACCTGGTAAGGCATTATTTATTTATGTCCAGAATCTTTGCGAAAGAGGCCGAAGTACACTGGTAAAGTTTTGCAGGTTGGTGGTCGTAGTAGAGTTTCGATACTGATGAAACAATCCGATGAGACAATCCGGTGTCATCAGTCATTACTTTGAGAGTACCTGGTACTAGGAGTGGTAATCATCACCATTTGTCTACCGTTCCAATTCATCATATCCACCAACAAGTCCACTTAACTTCAAGAACACTACCGCAAATACCCCGATTTTCGTCTGCAGGTAAGCAAAAATAGGGAAGAGGGATGGGAACATGCTGCAGTGTCTCTTCGGTCGAGGAAGCGGAATCGGCAAACCAGTTTCGAGCTATCGATGCCAACCAGAACAATTTGGCATCCCGGGATGAAATGGCTCAATATGTGGCATCTCGTGCAGAATTATGGGCCATGCTGGCGGTCAATTTAGGTGAATCTGAAGATAAATGCAGAGATACCGCCACAAGAGTGGCCATGGAATTGGCCAGTGGCAAACGCGGAAAGGCAGCGCAGGAAACGGAATTAACAGAAGCACAATTCCACGCCTTTCGGACTCGATATATACTGGATGGAGAGGGAGCCAAAGAATTTTTCCACCGTTGTGTCTTTGCTACGTTCGACATCGACGGAAATGATTCTCTGGATCCCCAGGAAATCGATCGTTTTCTGGACACCTTTTACAAAAGCGGGAGCATTTTTGAAGGAGATTCCCGATTGCCACCACGTGATGTACTAAAGCAACGATTGCTCGAGAACGCTCACAATGGACACCTCAATTTTCAACAGATTCGATTGGTTATCCAAGGAACAGCAGGAGGGTCTTCCTCCCTTGCACCTCAAAAGTCGCCAGATACGTCAACTCAATTATGTGCCAATAGTCCAGCTCCAGTGACACCCGTTACCCCAGCTTCAACTGCGGTACCATCAGAGCCAGAAGAACTAGAAAAAGAAGAAACATCCCAAGAGGCATTCCCGCTATCTTCTAATGGCCACAACAAGACTTTCGGTCCAGTACAAACAACGGAAAAGAAATCTACCACATCACGTCGTCGAAATACCATCAACAGCAGTCCTAGCCAAGTGCCTGACGACAGCCCTCAAAGCGGCAAGCAACGTCCACGGAAATCACGGTCAAAAACTCCTCAGTCCAATCAAGAAAATGAATCACCACTTGCAAGTGAAAGTGAAGGAATAACCTCCGGCAAGAAGATGACCAAACCGAAGCGAAAAAAGAAGGTTACGCGAGCTGATTCTGCTCAAAGCAGCGGTGCTTCTTCCACATCCTCCGAACCTCCGATAGCAGAAGTGCCACCACGAATGAATGATATTGACTGCAATATTGATGATAAGACTAGACAGAAAAAGAAGAAACCACGTCGCAGTAAATCTTTTGACGACTGCGCTTTACCAACAAAAAAGAAACCAATTCATCGTTCCAGCTCCAACGTGAGTACTGTTGCTGATGGAGAACGAAAACGCAGACCTCCTCGAAGAAAATCACAATCGGGGGGCGATAGTGCTGGAGACACAACTCCATCGAAAAAGAAATCAATTCGTCGTGCCAATTCTAGTTTGAGCGACGGAAAGCAGCAGCAGCGACGAGCCAAGAAGTCAAATGGCAGTCCAAAACCACCAGAGAAGCAGACGAGACCTAAGCCACAATAAACACACGTACACATATTTTCTCAAGCCGTCTTACATCCTACTGCTGGAAGCAAATTGACTTTCTCCTTGCAGTATAATACAATCGATGGACATTCACCATTTACCATCTATTTTACGTTTTAAAGAACGATGACAGATGCATTCTAACATAAATCTACCATGTTGAGTTACCATTAACGGGAAATTTGTACGGCATATGTATAGCGTCAAATATAGCTTAGCAAGTCAAGAAAGAAGCTGCGGCAGTAGTGAATCTATAAGATTAAGTTCCACGCCAGTGGCAAGGTTTTGACAACAAAGCGCCCACATTCCTACAACTACTTGTCTAGCCATTGTTGTTACATCTGCTTCGATGGTTTCATATGACTTTGACGAGGCACCAACGGAAAAAAGGGCATTTTGCGGTGACGCGGAGGTTCCAATGTAATCATGCACGAAAGGTGGCCCAAGCAGACACAATTATTGCGATGGAAAATGAGTTTACCATCACGGTTACATGAAGAAAGACCTTGCACAAGACAATTGAAAGTAATATTTTTCTGCAACGCCTTGAAAGTGTAGCTATCGGTGTATGGTGCTTAATACGTGGGTCGCTGCTTTCTGTCAAATACATATAGAAAAAATATCAATAGATAAAGAAATCCAATACTAGGAATACACACATTACTGCAACAGTTGGGGCGCCTAATATCAGAAAGTTGGTCCAGCTAGCTAGCTAGCTACCAGTAGCTAGCATAGATTCATACGGTAGTAGTTCCACATGCTCCGTGCTGCACGGCATCCATATCTTGAAATCCGACTAGAGTTTCGGTTAACAACTGCTGCTCAGATGACCGAGCGAACGCTACCGCGTTCTCTCGACTATGCCAGCTCTCTAGGGCTACGTTCGGCTAGGTAGGGTGGTTTGGAGAAACTC
>Ga0100393_10006861_pt1 | contig 10073 bp, 7 predicted proteins | sample CryGeymeta201517_FD_81546 | JGI IMG/M metagenome (GOLD analysis project Ga0100393, IMG submission 81546) | Groundwater microbial communities from Crystal Geyser aquifers in Utah, USA - Crystal Geyser metaG 2015-17 | ecosystem: Environmental > Aquatic > Deep subsurface > Groundwater | place: USA... | reverse complement strand
TTTCTTGTTATAGACTTTCTTACTCTTAATAAACTTCTTCAACATTTGAGCATTTACATGTTGGAACTTAAAGCCAAGAGTGAATGATATAAATTGTTGTAAACATCTAATACATTCTTTTTGTAGTTTCGGACTTCGATCGTAAGATTTTGCCAAATCCCAGTATGCATGACTTATTAAAAGCATCTCTGTTAAATCTTTAATAGGATCAAACATTTTAGGCGACAACTGTGGCTCAGTTGTTCTGTTATATGTAGCTAAAATTCCGAGATACATTGAATATTTTTCAACCGCTTTTGGTACTTCACCTTTGGCTGAAAACTCTTGGGCATGCTTTAGAATTTTTAGTCTATCCCTATAAGCATTAATTAGACCATCAGAGTGTTTGTCTTCATCTTTTGATTTATCTTTTTTATCTTTTGCGGCCATATTAGAATCGATACGCTAAAGAGAAAGAGGTTTCTTTAATTTTCTCTTCGTTCTGTTGAAGGATTGCACTTTCAGAAACGCGAGTGTTCTTAAGTGCGACATCAATCACAAGCTTTGGTTGAACCCAGCCAAGACCTATACCGTTACCTCTTTCCTTAAGTGCTTTGTCTTCATATGCACCAACACGTAGAAAGAAATCATTAAATATCTTTATTTGAGCAGCTGAGCGTACCATTGATTTTTCATTAAGGTCTTCTTTATAGTCAGCACCGAAATCAAACATTAGAGTTATATAGTTTAGAAGAGTATACTGCGCGCCTAAAACAAGTTTAGACTCTTCTGGATTCTTTCTAAGTGGATCAATTGCAACGAATCCAATTGAAAAGTCTTGATTAATGACATGAAATACACCGGGTACAAATTGCTTATACTCTTTAGTTATGATTTTCCCGTTGTACAGATATTGTTTTCGAATATCTTTATATGTGAGACCAGCCGCTGATTTTTTTCCAATATTTGAAGCCAAGGCAATATTAATTTGCTTGTTTTTAAGTTCGGATGAAGAAGATTTTATATACGCAACAGAGCCTTTAAGATTCTTACTGGAATCAGATGCAATAAATGCGTAGTTATCTAATTCTTGGGAATTAGAATCAATAGTTGTATTTGTTGAAAATTTTTCAAAGTAAATAGAAGACAAATTAAAAAATGCTAATGGAGCGGGGTTGGTTACCGTCGCTTCATTCATTAGTATAGATGCAACACCAGCTCCTGCCGTGGATTTAGTCCGAGTTGTTTCGAAATTTAATGTTTTCGCAAATGTAAATGTTGTAAGTAAACAAACAAGAGTAAACTTCATGTTATCTCCGAGATAAGTATTTAAGTAATTTTAAGATAAAAAATACCAAAGGTCGAATAAGAAAAAAACAAACTGAAATAATCAAGTATATAGAGCTGGATGATATCAATGAAATGTGTAAAATAGAGTCGTGGAGAAATTATTATGAAATATATACTATTACTTATAACATTCAATGTACTTGCAGCAATACCAACAATGGAAGGTTTGTTTCGTAACTCTATAAACCCAGACATTACAGATAATTTAATTGTCGTTAATGTAAAGGCCAGTGTTAAACCAGTAAATGATGATACTAGTAGCGATACAGCTTTTTACAAAATCCTTTTCAATAATACCGTAGGAGAAAGAAAGGAAGTTATAATTGCAAAATACGCAACAGCAGAGATGGATAATGATCTAATAATTGATGTTAAATTCTTATTGACAGAATCAGAGTTACTTAAAGATATGGGCAAGGTTGCTCGTAATTTTAATTTTGCAACACTGAGTATGTTTACAACAAACTCTTCAACACTAATAAGCAAGCTTTTAAAGCAGTTTGATCCTGAATTTACACTAAATAGTGAACTAGTGAATCTTGAAAAAAAGGAACTATTTGCAAAATATAAGAGATATTTAATAAATAAGAAAGAATACGATAAAAAGACAAAACAAATGAAAAAAGACGGTGCAACAGTTGAAGAGAGTGGCGCACTAATTGAACCGACATCTCCGCTTATAACTGAAGATGAGGAAGAGAAGAAAAAAATTGATGGTATGTTAACGGGATCAATCTATAATACCCAGTCTCATATTAAGTTGAGCAAAGATGGTGCAGAGTTTTTTTGGAATATTGAAACTGATAAGTTAACTGCAAAATTTAAAAATGAGACCCATCAATTAAAAAGCTTAAAGCTAAACACAGGAAATGAAGAGTTAAACATAATACCAAATGATTATGTTACCTTTAAACAATACCAACTACCTAAAAAATATGTATTTAGAAATAACTCTCAAGAAAGTGTATTTGAAATAATTAATTACTATACATTTCAAAGTAAGAGTAAAGCATTTACGGATAGAATGGGTGAGTATAAGAAAATCATCGAAAATACCAAGTATAAACAACCAGAACAGTCAGACACAACACCAACAATTACACTTAAAGAAACATTTTTCTAGATCTAAGTAACCGAAAATTCTCTGTAATAAGAAAAAAAGTCAAGAATTAACCTCGCTTGTCCGAAAGGTAAGTGAGGAATATTTTTTTACAGGAAATTATCATGAGAAAAACAAAGAAAATTCTTACTACTTGTGTTGCACTAGCAATGGTATCTCCAAGTTTTGCAAAAGTTAGGCTTGGTAGTAGAGTAGATACTTCACCAGGCATAGGCGCTTCAGGAAGTAGTGGAAATCAAGATAGACCCTATAATAGTCAACCAGCACAGGACGCATCAACAGCAGATATTAAATGTGATAAGGGAAATACTGTATCCTATGATTTCGTTACAAGTCTTTCTGGGAAACCAGTTGAAATAGAAAAACGAAATGGTGAAGTGATCGTAAATATTCCAGAATATTTTAATGGTTGTATTGATAAGATAAATCTCGAATCGAAAATTGGATCGGATAATAATGTTTATCTGAAATTTGATGTCAAGCCGTCGCCAGAAATGACAGCAATGTCTGGTGATACACTAGAAATAAAATATGAAAACTGTATTGATGAGTTAATGAAGTCACGTCCTGAATTAATTAATAATGGTGTGATTGATTATAATAAAGCTGATCGTGAAGGATTTATCTCGCGAGGTAAATTCAAGAAAGCTGTAAGTTTGTCAGGTGTTGACTCTAATAAAGACTCAGAAGTTTTAGTCGTTTCACCAAGTTCTGCATCAATTTATAACTCAACAGTCTTTTCAAATATTCCGAATGGACTAGGTGATTCTTCAGAGGCTAAGTGGAATTGTATGAGAACAGAGACTCCACAGAATCTGGCCGTTAGACTTTTCCAAACAGAAAGAACGAGACTGTTAGACCAGGCGGAAGCTGTATGTAAAAATTCGAATGCATCACTACATGATGTTGATTCAATAAGAGAAGAGCTTTTAAAATCTGAAACACTTGGTAACTTTACACCTTTGATTCAAAGCTTAAATAAGATGAAATATAATTTACTGAAATCAGAGATCGAGGAGATGGCAGAAAAGCTTGATGACATCGAAGATAAATTTCAACCATCTGAAGAAGATGTGGAAGCGGGAAGAAAGATCGGCGTTAGTAAATCTGAGGCAAGGAAACTTGGTAAGGATTACGAAAATTTAATGAAGAAATTTAATGATGAACTTTTGCCACAAATTAAAAATGATTTAAAAGTATTACTTTCAGAAAGAGAAGATGCTGATGATGAAAGAAAAGAAGCAATTGATGAAGAAGTTAAAAAGCTTTCTGAGTTAATAGCTGTATTTAACAGAGAAAACTCAGAGCGTGGAGATAAGTTCGTTACCTTTATTCGAGGTTTAAAAGAAGCTAATCAGAAAAGTGCTACGAAGCAGTCTTTCGAAGCTGTTGTTAACGCCCAATTATATACAAGAGTATATGAGGGTGACACTGATGATAGGGGATCAAAGCTTAGTCTTGCCGATGCAGAAAATAAGAGTAAAGCAATATCTAAAGATAAGTATATGTCGACTGTGACATTATGGGATGACGAAAGAGAGCTTAAAAATGGTAGCGATGCTCCAATTAAGAGAAGACAAAAAGTTTTAGCTGAACTCTACTCTCGTGGACAAAAAGAAAAACAACAATACCAATCAGGACTTAGTGCACAAGGTGAACATATAAATGCATATATGCAACGAGGCGATAAGTTATATTGCCAGGATGGATTATACTCTCAAAATTGCCAAAATTGGTTGCAGAGAAAAAATACAATATCACAGGGGTATCGAAGTTCGATGCAAAAAAGCTCAAGTCAGTTTATGAATAATTGGTCTTCAAAATATGGAAACGCAATAACTCAACAGCAGGGCTTAATTACGAATTACCAAACGATGAGTGATCAATATCGTGCAGCTCAGATTCGTAATCAAATTGCTAACGGTAGCCTTTATGGCAATGATTCATATACAGGGAATTATGATTACAGTTTCTTCGATATGGGAGGAACAGGAGCAATAGGAACGGACTACCTGCCAAACCTAGACTTTTCTGGTATGAATAATAATTATCAGATGCAGCAGATGCAAATGTTTCCTCAGGGGCAACAAAATCAGATACGCTCACCAGCAACTGGTGGTAGTAACTTTTCTAATCCATATCAATTTCAAGGTTATAGATAAAGAAAAGCCCACTTAAAGTGGGCTTTTTTATTTTAGAATTTTACGTTAACAAAAGCTTTTAATGCATAACTATTTTTAGCCGTATTTTCAGTGGCCTCATTAGTATAAGTGAAATAGTCACCAGTGAAGAAATATCCAAAATTCCCACCAATAGTAACCGCTGTATTCCATTGATATTTAAAATTAGAATCTAGTTCAATACCTAGATCTGATTTTTGATCATAACTAGCTGTGAAGTACTGACTAGTTGTGTGGTTGTATGCAGATGAACCTTTTTTTGCAGTCTCTTCTGCTTTTGCCCAAATTACACTATTATCCCAAGTCCATGAACCCGAGTTATAAATATGTGAGAATTTTGCATAGAAAACATTACTTACATATGAATCGTAAATATTTTGATTCTTATCACTTACAGCTGCAAGGTTGTATCTGAAAAGAATATTTGCGATTTGAAAATTTGGATGAAGATACATTGCTTCGTAAGAAGATTTTGTTCCAGCATCTCCAGATACTTTTCCAAGATTAAGTTTAACAGTATGATTATTATTAAACTTTACAGTATTGTGAAGTAAGAAAGCTTTTGCTTTATACTTCGCAGCTTCTGTATCATTAAACATATGACCAACATCACCACTAAGAAGTGGAATCTCAAGCTCAGCTGTATAACTTCCAACACCTTTCTTTAAGTAGATATCTGTGATTGTTACATCAGTTAGCCCAAGGTCACGATTTGTTCCTGTACTATCATCAAGAAGCTTAGCAAAATTACTCGCTTTATTTTTTGCATAAAGAAGACCAAAAGAAAAATCTGTATCAAGGTTGTTATAAAGAATTTTAACACCAGTTTCTTTTATTCTTGCAGATTTTGTTAGATTCTCTCTTGAGCCAATTTTTGCGTAATAAGGTGAAATGTTGAAATTTCCAATCTTGAAGTCAACAGTGATACCATCACGAATTGTTGCGTGTCTTGAAGACATGTCCTCACCACTATTTTGAAGAGCACCAAGTCCCCAATGTGTAGCTTGACGTCCTACTGTATAAGTTGCTGTATCAGCGTAAAATATAGCGTATGCTTGTGTAAGATTAAGTGCATTGTCAGAAACAGTGTCATAAGTATAAAGAGCACTTGTAAAGTCTGTTGAACCACCAGTTTTCTTTTTTGATTCTGTGCTATCTCCAAGTCTTCCACCGTGACCATAACCAGTTGTTAACTCTGCTTTAAAAGTCGTTGAATCATTGATTATTACTTCTGGCTTTAGCTTTAAAATATAAGTTTGAAAACTTGCATTTGATTTTTCACCACCAGCAAGGTCAACTTCTTGTGAACCAGCTTGAGATGTTCCCGTTGTGGTATCTTTAATTTTTCTAAACTCTTCAATACGATGAGTATCTACTTGAAATTCACCATGCCAATCGATTGGTAGGGCCAATGTTGGAAGCGTTGAGAGTGCAATAAGTGCTATTTTTGAACTTTTCATTTTGTAAATCACCTCTTTAGATTAAAATATGATATTGATGATATAGGAATTAGGTCAATGAAGTCAAAGAAGATTGGTGAAACGCTGTGTTAAAGTATCTTAAAATATTAGGTTTAGTTATTTGTGTGATGACAATAGCTTTTGCTGGTTTTGTAGTGAACGTCATTGGTAATTCAGGAGTTAGTGAGGCACTTAATCCTACAGCAATTTCTAAGAAAGTAATTGATGTTGTTTTCGAAGAAGGGGCATTGCTTAGGGAAAAAGATTTTGCCGTATTTCGTGCTTACTCAAATGAACTAAAATTTGATGAAGTTATCAATAAGAATTTAATAAAAGATAATGATGGAATATTGGAAATTAAAAATGACTTTAAACTGGCCAATCTGCGTAAAAATGATTGCAAGAGTATAAGATGTCTTCAGTACAAGGTACCATTTTCTAAAATCCCAAATGTACTTAGTCGGGGATTGATCGGCATTGAGGACTATCGTTTCTTGGATCATTTTGGAATCGATATAATCTCAATACTTAGAGCAATCGTTCAAGATATAAAGGCCGGAGCCCTTGTTCAGGGTGGGTCTACATTGACGCAACAGCTTGTTAAAAACCTATTCTTTACAAATGAGAGAAAATTCACAAGGAAAGTAAAAGAAGCAATCCTTGCAATATATATTGAATATAAATTTGATAAAACAACAATTCTTGAAAACTATTTTAATGAAGTATTTTGGGGAAGTATCAATGGTATTTATATTAAGGGTATTCAGTCAGCAGCGCTTGCTTACTTTGGAAAAGATATCGAGCTGCTATCACAGTATGAAGCTGCGATCATGGTTTCAATGCTTAAGGGCCCAAGCTATTATAATCCGATTAGACAGACTAAACGCTTAAGAGATCGAGCGGACTTTATTTATTCAAAATTAAAAGATTTGAATCTCTATAATCGTGGAACATCCATGAAGTGGACAAGTGTTGATTGGGCTGAGTGGATTGAAAAACTTAATCTTCTGCAAAGTAATAGCTATATCGAGTCAATTTATCTTGCTAGTGAAGACTATAGTTCTGAACTTCAGTACCTGAAATTTAAAGCGATAGTAGAGTCAAAAGAGCTTTTAGAGAGTAAGAAAGATGTATCAACAGACTTATCTGTAAAGTTCTTGATAACCGACAAAAATAACGAGTTAACCCACTATACAAGATTTGAAAGAAATAAAGAACGTGCAATAAATGAAGAAAGGCATCAAATTGGTAGCACAATTAAACCACTTCTTTACAGTTTACTGATTGATTTTGGAGTTAGCCTTGATGACTTAGTGTCTATGGCCCCTGTTAAAATGAGTTTGAAGTCTGGAACATGGGAACCACGTGAATCTCATAAAATAGAAGAAGAAGAAATAACGGCACGACGTGCTCTACAGGAGTCTTTTAATAATCCACTTATCAGACTAGTTGAAAGAGTTGGTTTTGATAAATTTCAAATTGCAATGTCAGAGATATTTCCAGATATGATGAAGCCATTAGCTGAGTATCCGGCACAACTTCTTGGAACGACAGAGATAAGCATAAGGGATCTTAATCAAAAATATCAGCAAATGTTCACTTCTGAGTGTGTTAGAGAAGAGCATTCGGTAATAAGTGCTCTAGCAGATGTCAGTAAAACGACAATCAGAAGGGTTGTAAAAGACAAATTAACTCACTTTAGAATATTTGGTAAAACAGGAACGACAAATTATGGTTTTGATAATTGCTTTGTAGGATACGACGGTCACATTACTTATGTCATTTGGACAGGTGTCGAAGAAGGTAGAGATAAATTAAAATCATTGCCACTTTATGGATCAAATACATCATTTAAGATATTTCAAGAATCACTCTTATTTTCTGGCCGAAGACTTGGCGCATCACTTTGTCGATTATAGTAAAAATCCTCTTGTCAAAAGTGAAAACAGCGAGTATATTTTCAGGATAATTCACATTGTTGGGGTGTCGACAAGTGGCTAAGTCAGCAGATTTTGATTCTGCCATTCGAAGGTTCAAGTCCTTCCACCCCAACCATTTTTTCCTGGGGGGACCGAGTGAATAGAATAGTCCTTGTTTCGGGATCTTCTAACCCCAAACTTTCCAAAGATATCTCAACAATTTTAGACGTGCCTCTAGTTGATCCGCAATTAGTTCGTTTTGCTAATGGTGAAGTTTTCTGCGAGATTGAAAAGAATGTTCGTGGAGCAGATGTCTTTATTATTCAATCGACCTGTCCACCTGTAAATGATAGCTTGATGGAATTATTAATTATGATTGATGCGCTAAAAAGAGCATCGGCTAAATCAATAACTGCTGTTATGCCGCATTATGGGTATTCACGACAAGATAGAAAGGCAAGCCCAAGAACTCCAATAACAGCAAAACTTGTCGCTGACATTGTAACTGTCGCAGGCGCAACTCGTGTTATTACGATGGATCTTCATGCTGGACAAATTCAAGGTTTCTTTAATATTCCATTCGATAATATTTTTGCCTCACCTGTTCTACTTAATTATATCAAAAAAGAACTCCTGACTGAAAACACAATCTTCGTATCTCCAGATGCAGGTGGTGTTGAAAGGGTTAGACATTATGCTAAAAAGTGTCACCTTGATATTGCTATGATTGATAAGAGAAGAACGGGGAAGAATATTGCAAAAGCTATGAATATCGTTGGGGAAGTTAAAGACAAAGACTGTATTATAATTGATGACATGATTGATACAGCAGGAACTCTTGTTGAAGCTTGCCAGGCATTGAAAGATAAGGGAGCAAGACGTGTTGTCGCTTGTGCTACCCATCCAGTATTCTCTGGCCCAGCTCTGGAAAGAATTCAAAACTCTGAAGCGATTGATAGAATTATTGTCACTAATACCATTCCATTGTCGGCAGAAGCTCAAAAGATCGAAAAGATAACTTGTTTATCAGTTGCGGACATATTATCAAAAGCTATTCATCGAACATTTAATAATGACTCTGTCAGTTCACTTTTTATTTGAGGTGAAATGACTAAGTTAATTGTAGGGCTTGGAAATCCAGGTCAAGAATATTCAAATACTAGACACAATATCGGATGGGATGTTTTTGAGAAGCTTAAATTCTACGATGAGCTGATTTGGAAAGAGAAAAACAAAGGTTTGTTTGCGCAGTATGATTTTGATGGTGAAAGAGTTTACTTTTTAAAGCCTCAAACCTATATGAACCTATCTGGAGAAAGTGTTATCCCTTTTGCAAACTTCTTTAAAATAGATAAGTCCGATATTCTTATCGTTCATGACGAACTTGATTTAAATTTTGGTGTCGTTGGTTTTAAAGATGGCGGAGGATTAGCTGGTCACAATGGATTGAAATCTATTGCTGCTCAGTATGGCGATCAAAACTTTAAAAGATTGAGAATGGGAATTGGTCGACCTCAGCATGGTAGTGTTAGTGATTGGGTGTTGGGAAAGTATCATGGAGATGATGCTATCGCGATTGAAATATATTTAGAAAAAGCCGTAAGAGCTATTGAGACATATTTAAAAAGTGGTTTCACAATAGCATTGCAAAGATATAATAAAAAAAACTTATTAAAATAAAGAGGGGATCATATGGCCTTAAATTGTGGAATCGTTGGACTTCCAAATGTTGGTAAATCAACAATCTTTCAAGCAATTACTTCTGCACCTGCGGAAGCTGCAAACTTTCCATTTTGTACTATTGAACCAAATGTTGGAATAGTTAACGTTAGTGATGAACGTATGCAAAAAATTGCAGACATCGTTGGACCTGAAAAAATTATCCCAACTGTCGTTGAATTTGTCGATATTGCAGGTCTTGTAAAAGGTGCTTCAAAAGGTGAAGGACTTGGAAATCAGTTCCTTGGAAATATTCGTCAAGTTAGTGCTATCGTTCACGTTGTTCGTTGTTTTGATGATACCAACGTTATACATGTTCATGGAGAAGTTAATCCAGTAGATGATA
>Ga0100393_10006853_pt1 | contig 10088 bp, 6 predicted proteins | sample CryGeymeta201517_FD_81546 | JGI IMG/M metagenome (GOLD analysis project Ga0100393, IMG submission 81546) | Groundwater microbial communities from Crystal Geyser aquifers in Utah, USA - Crystal Geyser metaG 2015-17 | ecosystem: Environmental > Aquatic > Deep subsurface > Groundwater | place: USA... | reverse complement strand
TATGATAAACAATCTTAAATTGGCCGATAAAATATTTTTATTGGGAGAAATCAACAACGCCTGCCAATATCTAAAGGGCTTTGATTTATTCGTTCTGCCTTCAAGATATGAAGGCCTGTCTATAACTTTGATTGAATCCTTATTCGCCGGCACGCCCATACTGGCTTCCTCTGTCGGCGGCAACGCGGAAATTTTAGACAATTCACCGAATCAGCTTTATGAATTTAATAATAAAAAAGAATTTTTAACCAAATTTAAAAAATTAGCCACGGATAAAAATTTATCTCTTTCTTTGGGCGAAAAGAATCTTAATCAATCAAAAAAGTTTCTCCTGGAAGAAACTTTTAAAAAATATCTGAAAATTTATAACAAATAAATTTTAACCCCTTCGTCATTCTGACCCTGAGCCGCGCCGAAGGGGAAGAATCCCGGGGATAGAATAATTCATTGAACATTGCATAAAACCACGGGATCCCTGCCTGCCGGCCCGCTTCGCCATAGCTTTAGCGAGGCGAGCAGTCAGGCTTTGATCGTTTCACTCCCCTCAGGATGACGATGATATAAAGATAATAAAAAAATTTTATAACTCTTCTAATTTTTTTATAAAATCCTCGGCCGCGTCTTTTATGCTCGGATCATATTCAATGGCTTTTCGGGCCGCGTCTATGGCTTTATCTTTATTTCCTTCCCGGGCGTATAAACTGGCCAAATTAACCCATATTTTCGCATCATTCGGCTCTAAATTATTAGCTAATAGCTCATAAAGTTTTATTACTCTCGCAATATTGGCTTTACTTTCTAATTCAGCATAATGGTTGATTAATAATTTTACATATTGCGCCGGATATAAATTGCCGGTTCCGCCTTTATCAATGCATTTATCCATTGCTTGAAAACCCTCTTCTTCCCGTCCCAGGGAAAGAAGAAATCTGCTTAAATTACAATGGCTGTCAACATAGTCCTCATTCAAGCTTACCGCGTATTTTAAGGTATCAATGGCCTTATCCGCTTCTCCCCTGGTCATAAATATCTGCGCTTTGGAAAAATAAACTGTCACTCTGCCCGGACTGGCGGCGATTGATTCGTTAACCGCCTCCAAAGCCCGATCGGCATAATGATAAAATGTATCCTGATTGCCGTCCGCGCTGAATCTGGCGGCCGTATCATAAGCTTGGGCCAGCATCAGCTGGTTTAAGCTGTCTTCTTTGTTATAATCAACATTGGCGCTGGCCAGAGAAATGGCGTAATCTAATATTTCTTTGGCTGGTTGGCTGCCAATATTTTTTAATGAATTAATATTTCCTGAAATTAAACGGATTAAAACAGTCCGGCTGTCGCGGTCCAAAACCGTATTATAGCTTAAGGCCTTTTTATGGATATCTACGACACTAATAATATCCCCTCCTGGCTGGGCTAAAACTATTTGCGCCTTAATCGTGCCGATAAGCATTTTTAACGGCTTTATATTATATTGGTAAAGTATGGATAACACTATTAATCCGACAACAGCAAAAGTATAAATCTCCTGGTTGTTTAATGGCTGGTCATGCTCCTCTTCTATTTCTTCTATTTCATTTTTATTGGTTAGCCAATAAACAAATCCCAACACTACCATCAAAGACAAATAAGTAACCAAGGAATCAAAAACCGCTAAATTTTGGATAAAATAAGCGGTTATTAAAGCAGAAATTAATACGAATTCATTAATATTTATTTTATCTTGCCTATACCCCAAAATTAAATAATAGCCAACGGCCATAAAAATTGACAGATAAGTTAAAAGGCCGACAGCGCCGGTGGTGGAAGCAATATCTATAATATTATTATGCGCTCTATCAAAATAGGTTTCTGAACTGGTAAAGGTATAAAATTTCGGCTCAAAATATTTATCAAAGGTAATGGCATAATTTCCATGACCCGTGCCTAAAATAGGATGATTTTTAAAATCTTTTAATGCGGCGCGCCAGGAAATAAGGCGGGTCTGGAAAGTATTTTTGTTTAAGGAAATTTCCCTGGTAGTATTTTTCAAAAAATTATTGCCCTGCACCAAGGCGCTTTCTTTATTTAAAAAAATAAATGAAACTGAAAAAACTAAAATCAATAAAAAAGCCGAGCTGTAAATTCTGATTTTTTTATTTTTATGCAGAATCAAGTATAAGGACAGTAAGACTAGAATGCTGGCAGCCAGACCGACATAAGCGCCGGAGGTGTCGGCTTTTCTAAAAGCCAGAAGCATTATTAAGGCCAACACCGGATAGATAGATTTTATCAGCCAGTTTTTTCCCCGAAAAAACAATATAAAGGAAAAATAGATGTTAAAAATCAGATAACCGCTCACATAAGCGGTATTGCCGATAGTGCTCATGCTCACATTATTTATCAGCGCGTAAAGACTTATCAAGGCGGCGGCTGAAACCGAAACAATAAATAAATTTCGCCAGTCCGGCCACTTCCGAAATACGGTAATGATAATAAAATAAAATAGCAAAAAATGAAAAATATGGAAAAATCCAAGCATCCTTTCCACGTCTCCCCAGAAGCTTAAATTAAAATCAACACCCGTAAAGCACGATACCAGCACTGCCAGAAAAAAAACTATTAATCCAAAAGAAATATACGACCACCGGGGCCGGGCCGAAGGATATTTGACCACATAAGCCACCCAAATAATAAACAACAATTCTGTGATAATATTAAAAGTAATCTGCTTGGACGTAATATAAGGGAAAAGCAGATTTTTAAAAACTAAAAAAACCGATAAAAAAGAAATATAAATTCCAATTTGCAAAATTAATTGGTATGTTTTTTTCGACATAATTATAAACTTATTTTTCCTAAAGCATTAATAAACTGTTCCACTTCATCTTTTAAGGTCGGGTCCAGTTCAACGGATTTTCTGGCCGCTTCAATTGCTTTCCCATATTCGCCAATTCGTTCATAAGACGCCGCTAATTTTACCCAATTAACCGCTTGGTCCGGCTGCATCTTCACCAACCTTTCATATAATTTCACTACTCTCGGCCAATCATTCTGCTTGTCTATATAAAAATTTATTAAACTTATAACGTAATCAACCGGCGTTAATAATTCCGCGCCGCCCAAATCAATGCATTTATCCATAGCAGAAAATCCTTTTTCTTCATTTCGCGCCATAAAGTAATATTTGGCTAAATTGCAAAAACTATCATAATATTTTTCATTAAGGCCAGCGGCATATTCCAATGTCACAATCGCATTATCGCTGTCGCCGCGCATTTTATAAATCTGCGCCTTGACATAATAAAGAGGTATCCTCCCCGGGCTTGAATCTATCGCTTTATTTGCCGCCTCCATCGCTTGATTAAGGTATGAAAAAAATTTTTCGTTATCATCTTTACTGGCTTGCGCGGCGGAAATAAAAAACTGGGCCAGTTCCGTCTGGGTTAAGCTGTCTTTCGGATTATATTTAATATTCTCTTCCGCCATTTTTTCAACAAAGGCCAAAACGTCTTCCAATTGACTTTGGCTTACGCTCTCATTAAGCAGGACCGAAGTCATGGAACGGACCAAGCTGTCGCGGCTGTCGCGGTCAAGGACCGTATGGCGGCTTAAAGCGCCTTTATATATTTCCACTCCCCCAGCGATATCGCCCTGCGCGAAAGCGATTTGCCCTTTAATCGTGCCAATAAACGTCCGCAGAGGCCCGATATTATATTTAAACAATATTATCAGTACTGACAATCCAATTAAAAAACCGGCAAAAATTTCCTTATTATTAAAAGAGTCATCTTTTATATAATCTATCTCTTGATCATTTCTGGCAAGCCAATAAATATAGCCGAGCATCGCCATTAGAGGAATATAAGTAACCAAGGAATCAAAAACGGCTAAATTTTGCACAAAATAAGCGATAATTAATGAAATTAATAAAACAAAATCATGTAATTTTATTTTATCTTTTCTATATCCGATTACTAAATAATAACCGGCGGCGGCAAAAATAGATAAATAAGCCAATAGCCCCAATGCCCCGGACGTGGAAGCAATGTCAATCAGATTGTTATGCGCCCGGTCAAAATAAGTTTCTGAACGAGTATAGTTATAAAAGCTCGGGTCAAAATATTTGTCAAAGGTAATGGCGAAATTTCCATAGCCGGTTCCGAGCAAAGGGTGCGCCGGAAAATCCTTCCAGGCGGTTTTCCATGAAATTAACCGGGTTTGGAAAGTATTTTTTCCCACGGAAATCTCCGATAATACGTCATCTAAAAATTTAACGCTTCTCACCGTAGAATTATTCCTATATAAAAAAATTCCGGTTATTAAAACTATGGATAAAACAGCGGCGGATAAAATATAAATTTTTACCTTTTTATCCCGACTCAATAATCCGAATAAAAATAAAGCCAATATTGCGCTGGAACCCAGTCCGACGTAAGCTCCTGCCACGCCGGTATTCTTCAAAGCAAACAGCATAAGGATAATCGCCGCCGGATAGAGCCAGCGCCAAAAAATTTTCTTATCGGTCCGGAAAAACAAAATCAAGCTAAAATATATATTAAAAATCAGATAACCGCCGACATAAGCGGCGTTGCCCACCGTGCTATACGCTATTACCGTTAATGCATGGATGCTGACAAACGCGGCCGCGGCTACGGAAACGAGCATTAACGCGTACCAGTCCTTCCAGCTTAGCATAACGGTAATTATTATAAAATAAAAAGCTAAAAAATGAAGGACATGAAAAACACCGAGCATTCTCTCCGCATCGCCCCAAAAACTTAAATTAAAATCCACCCCCAAAATACTGCTTAAGGTAATTATAATAAAAAAACTTACCAGCCCTAAGGGAATCAGGGATTTTTTTAGACCTCCTTTAACAAAGATGAACGGTCGGTAAGATGGATATTGGATTATGAAAACCAGCCAAAAGAAAAATAATATTTCAGTTAAAATATTAAAAAAAATCTGCTTGGTCGTTATGTAGGGGAAAAATAGCTTGCCGGACACTAAAAAAACCGATAAAAAAGAAAGATAAATTCCTGATTTTAAGATTGTTAAATAAATTTTTTTCGGCATAAATAATAAAAAAGTAACATATGTTACTTTTTATACTATAAAACAAATCATAAATTTATTTCGCGCTCAATTTTTTTTCCAAAATTTCAACCCTTCTCTGCAACTCCACCAGTTCAAAACGATAAGCGACATTGTCAAGCTTTAGTTTGATTTCCTCATGGCCGCGCTCTAAAGAATCCAACCTTTTGTCAACGCCGTCAAATCTTTTGTCAACGCCGTCAAACCTTTTGTCAACATAATCAAATCCTTTCTTGACAGCAACAGCCAAATTATCCACCGTGGCGACTAACTTATTCATTGTAACAGCTAATTGATCTATGGTTATTTTTTTGCTTATTTTCTTCATACGGCTTTATTTTATCATAACAGCCGCCGCTGTCAAGGTTTAAAAATTCATAAAAACTGATAAAAAGCGGTGAACTTACGAGATAGCTTTTTGAGGCGTATCTTGTTTAATTAATCATAACCCAGCCCACGCTAATAACGGCGTTGCTGGCTGCATCGTAATACTCAACCTTAACTTCATGATTACCTTTTTCTATATTGCGTTCTCTATTAATAATTTTGGCTGTATTATTATCAGCCCACGACTGAAGAAAATTTTCATTATCAAGATAGACTCTAATAGCATCATCAAATTTTGTCTGAAATTCGTAATTTCCTCCGGCAAAATAACAATTGGCGGTAAAACGAGCTGAAAAATTATTTATCTTATTTATTCCTTCGGGACCGCCTGATCCCCAATTAAAATTAACTTCGTCAACACTGCTGGTCGCCAATGGCGAGCCGAAAAGACTCTTATTATTAAAATATTCCGCCAGCCAAACGCAGGAGGTGGCGGCGGTTTCTCCTGCCTGTCCGGCAGGCAGGTCTATAACAACTTCTTCTGTAGTAGTAGCTGATTCTTCCGGAGTATCAATAATTATTTCTTCCGTTCCGGTGGCGATTTCTTCAGGCGTTTCAACAACAACTTCTTCATCCGGTTTTTCTTCAATTTCTTTAACAATCTCGGTTGCTTCTTCGGAAATAATCGGGCTTGATTTTTCATCTATTTTTATTTTAGCTAAATTTTCATTAGTAATGCCCAGCCCCTGTTCGCGCATAACGGCAAAAGCATCCGCCGGCCGTCCCAGATATATCATTTTTAAATCAATCGGATTCACATAATAGACCTCGCCGTTTGCTTCTACTTTTAATAAAATTTTTCCGGCTAATCTTTTTGGAGCCACTCCGTTAAAAGAAGCAAAATCCTTATTGGATACTCCCAGCCCTTGTTCGCGCATCACGGCAAAAGCGTCCGCCGGCCGTCCCAGATAAAACCGTTTTTGGCTGTCAGGATTAACATACCAGGCCTCGCCATGGGACTCTATTTGCAGTAAAATCCGGCCTTTCAGCTTTTCTGATAATTCTTCGGCATAAGCTAAACCGATCGCTAAAAACAAGAATAATAATAAAAATATTAAATAAATTTTTAAATATTTTATTGTAAACATAATTTTGCTTTAAATTTAAATATTTTATTTTAATAATAGTTCTATTTCTTTTTTAAAACTGGGCAAATCTTTTTGAATAACTTTCCATACTTTTTCCTTATCAACCCCAAAATATTCATGTATTAATATATTTCTTAAACCGGCAATATCTCTCCACGGAATATGCGAATTAACACTCTTAAAATTATCGGCTAAATTTCTCGCCGCTTCGCCGATAATTTCCAAATTTCTTATCACCGCGTCAACAATCATACGATTATTGGGAAAAATCGTTAGCGGTAAAATTTTTCGTATAATCTTCAATATTAACGATGCAATCAATAATATGCCCTAAAAATACTTTATTGTCTTTGTCCATATATTTTTATTTCGTCTCTAAAAATATAATCTTTTAAGCGGGGATTGACTGAATCGTAAGTGATAATATCAACTTTTCTCCGAAGAAAATCTTCCAACTCGTTTTTAAGATGAACCATATCTAAAAGACTTTTATTGTCTTCCAATTCCACCAACAAATCAATATCGCTTTCCGGCGTGTCTTCCCCGCGGGCAAACGATCCAAAAACAGACGACCTGACTACGTCATTTGCCTTTAAAATCGGAATAATTTTTTCTTTTAATTCTTCAATTTTCTTAATATTATCCTGTTTCATATGCTTTAATTCTACCAAAAATTACGTCTTAGTGTCAAACCCCCCCAACCACCTTGTCGGGGGTAGAACAAACTAAAGCCCCCCGGTTGCCCGGGGGGCTTTTTCGCGTTATCCTCCGCGATTAAACTATCAAATATAGTTTAATTAGTTGGACAGAGTCGCGCCGTTAACATCCGAAATACCCAAATCGGATGACAAAAGCGTCCAATGCATACCTGTATTGCCATCATTGCCGTTATAGGTAAAATCGGTATTCAAATCGTTGATCTCGGTCTGCATGTAATCAGCTGTGCCGTCAGTTACAATATCGCCGATAATTACCAACGTTACCGTGCCGTCAACTTTCTCGGTCGTGCCGGACAAGGTTGTTAAATCAATCGTGAATTTACTGTTGGCCGCGATATTAACAGCCGTAGTCTTATTGGAGGAATCGCCTTCAATATAAGCCTCAACGTTAGATAATGACGCGCCGGTGCTGGTCGCGAGCGTTAATATAAGCTGTCTCAGCTGGGCTTTCAGCTCGGTATTGTCGCTGTTCCGGTTATTGCCGTTGTCAAAGACAAACTTATACTTGGCGACGGTTTTACCCGTGCCTCCGGCCAATGTGCCATCAGCCATGGTATTAACGACTGAGGTCAGGATAGAACCGGTAGTAGTGGCCAACATTGACTTAGTTGTGCTGCCCGTATATTCGCCGGTGGCAAGCGTGCCGTTCGCGTCTTCAATTATGGTAATATCGGATCCGGTATCCACGCCGGCCGCGGTTACGGCCTGATTAACCAGCAAGCCGAACGTTGAGGTTAGCACTCCTTCGCTGGCTAAACTGAACTGAATCTCGCGTCCGTAAGTGCCTGTGCCTTCCGCATCGCTGGCGGCATTAATTGATTTGGTAGTAACACCGATGAACCAGGAAGTCGCCGTGTCGGCCGGCAAGGTGATATTTAAGGCATCAAAGTTGACATGGCCGGCGGCCGCCGGAGCTTTTTCGGCAATCATCGCGCCCGCGCTGTTATATAATCTAACAGTCTTAATGTCAGAATCAGTGGAACTGCCGTATTCTTCCAAGACCAAAGTCTTAATCTTAACCGGCTCATTGGCGGCAGTTAATACTAATTCGGCTAAATACTTGTCCGGTCTTGTTTCCGTGCTCGCCAAAATATAGCTGCTGTCATTAGCTTTCGGCTCGGTTGTCCTTAATTGCACTTTTAAAGTGCCGGCTGAAGCTAAGATAACTGTCCTTGATTGGGTGCCGACATTAGAAACGCTTTCTACTACCGCGTTATTATCTATATCTTTAGCAATGATATCGGCAGTACTGCTGTCAATCTCCAACTGGATATAACCGGCCGGATTAAAGGTGCCAGCGAAATCCGCTTGAACCTCTACCACAACAGATTTACCCGCGGCAATTACGCTATTGGTAGCGTTAAGCGAAGTAAAGTTGATATAGCCGGTGGCTAAACCGCCTTCAGTAATTTGTCCGGAAACAGTCTTGGCCAATTTGCCGTCAATATATAATCTTAACTGGGAAACATTATTGTCGTCAAACGCGGTAGCGACGGTAGTGGTGGCTGAAATTTTGACCGAAGTCAAAGTAACCGCGGATGACGCGCCTGTATCAACGCTAGCTCTGTAAATAACGATATTCTTAGCTCCGGGAACGATTGTCTGGGTGGCTAAAGAAGTGGTCTTCCAAGTTAAGGAAGCTGATTTAACAGTAGCGATAGCGCTGGTGACGGAAGTCGGAGTGATGTTGTTTGACAAGTCATCATCGGAATCATCTCCGGTAATGGCAAACGCGCCGTCCTCCAAAGTAACCTGGAATGAGTCATTAGTATCAACGCCATTTGTATCATTGGCGCCTAATAAATCAATCCTTAATTGGAAGGTCTTGGTTACGCCTTTCTTCAAGCTGATATCATCGGTTAATGTCAAGCCGATATTAGTGGCCGTAGCCGATGAACTGGCATGAGTAATATCATAAACCGCTCCGGTTTCAATGTCTTTTAATTCAACATTTTCAATTTCATTCATATCGGCATTGGCTGATCCCGGGTCGCTGATCATAAAGGTGTCATTGCCAGCGCCAATTGAGGTAATGGTAGCGTTTTCACCATTAGAAACTACTTTAATGGTAGCTAACACTACATCATTATCATCAGGCCTGACGTCTTTGGAAGGAGTAGCGGTCTTGTCCATATCAATAACAACATCGCCGGCGGTTAAGGTAACAACTATGCCATCAGAAACAGCATTTAAGCCGCCGAAACCGGCAGTGCCGATCGTAACACCATAGCCGAAATCCTGGCCGGTAAAGACCAAGTCATTGGCATCGTCAAAATAAAGGTCAATAGTATTATTGACATTAGCAATGCCAAGATCTCCGTAGATTTCAACGGAAACGGTGTCATTTTTGGCAATAATTAAATTGCCCATATCAAAATTGACAAACTTATCAGCCAATTCAGCGCCAGAAACGATTACTGTGCCGTCAACTTCAACGCTCATATTGCCGACAATGCCGGCAGTATTAGTGCCGCCGTTTTTCATTATCATTGAACTCCAAATAATCGGCTCGTTGGCCGCGGCTAAATTAAAGCTGGCTAATTTAACATGATCTTCGCCAAAGTCATTAAATGTATCGGATGTGCCGACACTGGACATAGTGACCATGCCGATGGAAACGCCGGTAACAATAGCTTGCGAGTTGCCGACAACCGGGAAAGACCCGCTCACAGTCGCGCCATTAGTAGTGATGTCAGCCGCGGTTTTAATGCCTAAAGCGAAATTTCCGCTTTGGCCGGCTTCAATAGTGGCTTTTACCACCAAGGTCTTGGTAGAACCGGCTGTTACCTTGATCGGGGTAGAGAAGTTAAACATGGCTTCT
>Ga0100393_10006852_pt1 | contig 10089 bp, 9 predicted proteins | sample CryGeymeta201517_FD_81546 | JGI IMG/M metagenome (GOLD analysis project Ga0100393, IMG submission 81546) | Groundwater microbial communities from Crystal Geyser aquifers in Utah, USA - Crystal Geyser metaG 2015-17 | ecosystem: Environmental > Aquatic > Deep subsurface > Groundwater | place: USA... | reverse complement strand
TATCCAAGATAAGTGTCCCGGGCGGCTTGTACAGCAAGGACATTATTGGAGGCCAGATTCCAAGGCGCCAACCATCCAGTCCATGTTTGCCAAGGCGTCCTGCATGGCTTCAATCCAGAAAAACGAATTTTCTTCTAAGAGAAAGCCAACATTATCCACACCGGCATCGAAAAAACGGCATACCAGCGGTATACAAGCCTACTTTCCTCCCGCTACCGAGAACTCCAGAAGCACACCTGACAACAGCAGCACAAAGCACCCCCGACAATCAGCTTCTACGCTCAAGAAACCAGCAAACAAATCGAACACAAAAACACTCGAAAGTTTTTTCCAAAATACCTGCACTGGCAAAAAGCCTTGACGATTCATCTGGTAAGGCTGAGAAAAGAATACCCGAATTGTTCTTTTGGAGTTTAGCTATTCGTTAAAAAAATACTCCCGGGAGTGCTCGTGCTGCACACAGGTGAGCAGGCTATCCAGATGATGACACCCAGTCGTGCAATCGATAACACAGTGATTGAATCAACCAGGATCCTTCTTCAATAATACTGTCACTACTGGTAACAACACTTGGTGAAGTTATTACTTCAACAAAACGGAATCGTATTATCTAATAATAAGAACCTACTCTACTACGCGCTAAGACATGACAGCAAATATGGGTGTGGACGATGAAATACAAACGGAAGTACTTCGATTTGTTAACGCTTATAAATGTTGGGCATCAGGAACTACCGAAAAGAATTTGGATACGTTTGAACGAGAGTTTGCCTCGAGACTTAGTGATGATTTTTCGTGTGTCATGCCGGGGGGCGATGTTAACAATAAAGACAAATTTCTCAGAATTACCACGTTAGGATACGGCCGTGCCAAGGAACTAGAAATCTTTATTGACGAATTTCAAGTCCTAAACAAATTGACCGACACTTTGACTCTGGTAAGCTACCGAGAAATCCAAAAAGAGCCCGGGCGCAATGTCGTGCGACGAACAACTGCAATTTTGGAATCGACCACTACAGATGACGGTAGTACGTTCATCGTCTGGAAGCACTTGCATTGGACTTGGATAGAACCACCTTCGGAGGACAAGAAACCAAAACGAGGGGAATTGGCTTCTGGATAAAGCCCAATTTTCCAATTATGGTCGCAGCATATGAATGCCCATCGTGACTTTGAAGTTAGGGAGGTCACTATGATGTTATTTCAAGTGATGCAAAAACGATTTCCAGTATGGAGCAAATTTTCAAAGTAAACGATTGAAACCATAGTGTATTGTTGCAGTCGCAGTTGCGTATCTAGCAAGCAAGCAACGCGTGACTTCATCACAGCAACTGTCTTGGATACAAAAGGAGCTCACTAATATTGTTGATTGATTCCGTTGCAATAGAATTTTTATTTTTTGGTTTATATTCTACAATGGTCTCTCTGAAACATTTTATGTGGAGGAAAGAGCTGTCACCTTTGTTTAGAAAAGGGTCAGCTGTGGTAACTTAATTTGCCACTGCAAAACGTGCTTTGTGCAAAGCGCTACAGACGCTTTGAGATACCCATTAGTGTGGCTTGATGGCGCCCTTCTCTGCTGGTGGAACATAAAGGCAGAGATTTCGCATCATTCACAACAGAAAATCGTTGGGGCACACATTCTCTCGTTTCCCTTGGCGAAGGCAGGCATTGAGAGACACAATACACTAGCAATTTTATTCACGGCACCCACTTTTGTTAATGCCAAACACCAGGCCTACATTCTTCATCAAGGCATCGAGACTATTAGCTACTGTAGTAGAGTCCACACTGTTGGCATTTTGTGATCCGAGTATATCGTGGGAGCACGCTAACTTTCTTTAGAATACAACCAAACGACAACGAGAGGCTCATCTTCAGTATTCTTCGTTTAATGCTAAAGTACGTAGGAAATTGAAGACCGGAATGGGGTTCGACGCTTACGAACGAAGGGAAGCTCCACCGTGCTATTGTTTGTTGGGATATAGAGTAGTGCCGTACGTATTTCAAAATTTCGAAAGTAGTATCGCGTAAAAATGGTTATGTATGATACGGTGGGGGGTAATTCAGAAAAGATCAAAAAGACCGAATTGATAATATTTATTTTGGTCTGGGTCAAAAAATTCTCGACCCAGTTTGACCACTGGACAAAACCTGACAAAAATAACACGTCTTATATGGAAATCCAGATCACCGGCGTGCGTTGTCAAAATTTTCCTCTTAATTTTAGGTTTCTTGATGAGGCCCCTGCAGGCAACAACAATTCTATTCCTATAACAATACAACAGCACTACGTGTCACTGGTGAGAGTGTACCTTGTGGGGGTCCTGTTACGCTGTCACCTCTCTTGTTGGAATCCAAACACACAACTTCTAATGGTGGTCATTCAAAGGACGAAGTTGATGGTTGATGATTCACCTATCAAAACGTCGAAAACAATGGCTGTTCTCGTAGAGAGACGATAGTCGCAAGTACAGTACCCCGACACCCAACAGGTGCGTGAGTATAAGTATTGTTTTATCGTGTACGAATTTTCCCTACAACATCTCCTCAAGACAAAACCTAAAATTGAACTGTTCTTGCTTCGGGATCTTTGGGGCTCCTCTCTGCTGCTGATGAAAAACAAGAAAAGGATTTAAAAAAAAAATTGATGTTCCTAATTACAAATCATTGTTCCTGCTTCGGGATGTTTGTTCGTGCTTCGGGATCTTTGACTCCTCCGCCCGATGTTTATTATTAAGGGACCTTCTCAAAACTCCTCCGCCTGATTTGTTGTTGTAGGATACGTTCTCGTTCGTGCTTCGGGATCTTTCACTCCTTCGCGGGTATCTGGACTACCAGGTAGTAGTACCAGCTAATAGCTACTACTAGTAATAGTAGCAGTACAGTAGTACAGCACCAGCACTCGTGGTATGGTGGTAGTAGTAGTGTACTGCTACTCTAGCTAGCTAGGCTCTACATAAGTACTAACTACCGTTTCCAACAATACTTCCAGTAGTAATTTATCAGTGGTGGTGGTGGCAATGACGACCTCATTTGCACATCCGGCACTTGCTTAAGATCAAATGAGAGACTTAGATTTTCTCTGTAGATGTTGTACTTGTACATGATCTGCTTTGGCAGATTCGTCGATTTGCTTGTTCTGCTTCTCTCACAAACAACATCATCCGAACGCTTCGCTCGTCACGAACAAAATTGAAGAAAAAAAAAATTCTTAAAAAAAAATCAGATCGGAGATATTGCCACCTCATTTTATCCGGTTACAGTAGTAAACGAGCACCATCGACATCATCTTTTTTTCAAGTCTATCATCATCATCAAGAGCTGGCTCATCGCGCACATCACAGTGGGAATCAAAACAGCGATCGAGCATTAGACTAGTAGTAGACTAGAGACTAGAGTAGTGTAGCACGTCCTCCTTTTTATCTGTGGCATCATCTGCATCTTTCTTGTGGTGTACAGTACTTGTTAAGTACTACAGTAGCACCTGTCGGTCATTATTTACTTTTTACTTAGTAGTAGTAGTGGTACGCCTGATCCTCTCAAACTTGAGAATTTTTTGAAAAGGAGCCATCACTCCTGCTCTCTGGCACGTCACCCATCAACAATCAACACACACAGGCAAGACTCGTTGGAAAATATATTATACTCTAGTACTCAATATACACTACACTTCTACTAGTCACTCTTTTTTAGTTCTTAGTAGAGCGACCCACTACAGTATCTGTTTATCTCATAATCATTCAACTGTTGATATAAGGCACCATGACGGACCAAGCGCAGCAGCAACAACAACAGCAACCGCAACCACAGATCTTTACTACTAGCCGACGAAAACGAATGCATCTCTATCTGGGTGTGATCGCTTCACTGCTAGCCACTTCTTCGACTAGTGCTGTGGAAGCCAGCAAATGCAAATGTAATCCAGGAGGAGGAGGAGGATGGACGAGTTGTCAGAACACACTCGCATTTGCCGCTCCTCGACATCAAACCTACAGTACTACTACTTCTCCTTCGTACTATTGTACACAACAACAACAACGTCGACAAAGACGACAACAACAACAACAAATCAAACATACTACTAGAGAAGACGATTCGAAGGTCCGTTTATTCTCGCGAGGACCCGATACACTCCTATCATCATCGACATTGGCGTACACGTCGGATGACACAACAACTACTACTACTACTACTACAGCGGCAGATCCCTTTGATCCTTCCTTTCGACCACCTTCGTCTTCGTCGTTTGGAACACGGGAACCGTTACCCGCGATCCAAGATCATACGACGGTCACTGCCACTGCCACAATTATTTCGACGGATCAGCAACACCGAACGATTCTACCAGATACGACCACGGATGATGATTATCGCATTTACTGTGATCTTGACGGTGTGTTGGTCGATTTTGAGGCCGGTGTTCAGGCCATCTGTTCCGCATCGACGAGACAATTGGACAAGCTCACGATGTGGAGTAAAATTGCCAAATCGCGGACAGCATTTTTCAGAGAATTGCCGTGGACAGCTGATGGACCTCAATTATGGGATGCCATTCAACATTTAAAACCGACCATTCTCACGGGCGTTCCTGACCTTCGGGGCAGTCGGCGTGACAAGTACTACTGGTGTCGGGAACATTTAGGTATGACACGGTACAAACACATTGATATGGCAGGATACGGATACCGACACGATAATGTTGTGATGAATGACGACAGTCGTTTTGACAACAGTCACGAAAATGACAATTATGATGATGATGATGATGACGACGACGACGACGACAATGATGTTACACATGTCATTACCTGTTGGTCTTACAACAAACACTACGAAAGTAGTGTCGGTGCCGTACTTATTGATGATCGCATCGCACTCAAAGAAAATTGGGAACGACAGCGGGGTATTTTTGTCCATCACACATCGACTGTGCAAACACTTCAACAATTGCGTGATTTAGGAATCTTACAACCAGACAACAAACAAACAAGAAAAGAGCAGCAGCAACAATTGATGCCCTGAACAAATTGTTATCGCGCACCACACGGTTGCATAGAGTTACACAAACACAGCATGTCTTTTACGTACATAGAACATAATATAGAGAAATCTTCATATCCATGAAATAATAGAAATAGTAAGGAACGATCATAAATAGTATCAGTAATAGTGCTGTACTCTATTCCTCCTCGTCATTACAGATGCCACAAAAAGGGATCGTTCCGACCACCCAAGTATCTGGCAATGGACCAAAGCTCGCGAGGCCATTGATGAGCCATCCAAAACCTCCGTTAAGAGCCCCACCAATAGTGGACAGCCACGATTTGTCGTCCTCGGCTAGTGATGTTTCGGCAGAGCAGTCGCAAACAACAGCCGCCATATCATTATCCAATTGCATGGCAACTTTCTTGTCCTCAAAAACTTGGAGGTCATCGACATCGAACATTTCACTCGTTGGACGGAACCGAGACTGTTGGCACTTGTACAAGCCGTTGGGATCAGCTTGAGGGACAAAGGATAGATGGGCACAATGCGAAGGATTGGTTTCGGCAAACACAGAATGGAGCACACGGCAGCCCTGTGTGTCGCCACTAACGTCTACCGAATCACCAAACGCATCCAATGCCTTGAGTCTATCGGTGCACGCTCCCAGGAAATCCAACATGTTGAGATCCCAAGTTTCTGGACAGCTGTTTTTCATCACGTTGCAAACATATTCCCTCGTCTGGTCCGTATTAGTCAAGTTTCCAAAGAACCATCGCAAGTACGCTTCTGGGTAGTGGACGTATATCTTGCTAATGGCGATGCTGTTGTAGGAAGTAGGTTCAAAGAACACCTTCAAAAGTGCCAATCGCGAAACGGCTCTGTCAACATCCAACAGGTCTGTAAATTTGGCCGCGGATGTTACTCCTACTGTCATGACACATTCTCCGGTTTCCGGATCGCTTGCGGTCTTGACTTGAGCATCCTTATCGTATGATGCCAGTGCCGATAGGAAGGGACTAGAAGGTGATGCAAATCGCACATATTCTTCGATTCCTGCGGCTCCCTTATAGGATCCCGTTTGAGCTAGCTGCATGATACTATCATCCGTGAAAAAGTTGGGGTAGCTATCAAAATCGTAAATCTATATGAAAGAAGAAAAGGAACAGTAGCGTTAGATTGAAAGGAGCTTTTTTTCATTTTTGGAGGACGGACACAGTAGTGTTAGAATACTTACATCAAATCCAGCCAGAGCAAAGGCTGAGGTGCAAGAGGTCCTTCCAAAAATGTTGTCGGTTCGAGCCGAAGCTGTGGAAATGAGAAAGGTAGGGATGACGGAGAGCCTTGGGTATGTCTTCATGGCGTTTGGTAAATATTAAAGTATTGGGAGATTTTTTGTGAAAGGGAGGGCCAATTTGTGGTGGTATTGATCTCTAATTAATTGTTCTTCCAAATGGCCGTCATTTTCGGTTTTAGTGGATTGTGGTTACAGCTTCAATATTTGGGTCGGAACGGTATGAACGCATGAACGCAGCATACGAGTCGTGGCAAAAAAGCAGGCTTGCAGCGGCGTTGGAGGATCCAAGTTTCAATTGAAAATGAGACGGCTGTGATCACGAGCCTTAAGCATTTTTGTCTATTATTTGTACTTTACCAGGTACCTGGTGTTGAATAGACACTTCAATTCAAACACTATGTCTATACTTTAGTATGGTCTTCACTTGATGATACTCTGTATTTATTATTAGATAAAACTGTTAAAGTGAGAGGACTCTGATATCACTACTTGATATCAGTCCTACTAGATACTACTAGTAGTGCCTTGAAACGTAGGCTTTTTGACCACTGAGTTAGGCACTTTCGCCAACACCTGGTACCTGGTACTCCCTGATGAGGGAGTACATCTTTCTGCGCGCGTGACAAGCATTTGAAAGTTCCGAGGAAAATGCGTTGTGGGACGTACACACAACAACAAAGTAGGCGTATCTTCATCGCTTTCACGCCGCTGAAAAAACTCCGAATAGCAGCAGGCAACTGTAGCCAGAGATGGGATAGCATATGCATTGAGTCGAATATCAGCTTTCTCTCTCTTGTAGTAAGGCGGATAACAGCTACCAGCCAGATGTTGATGTCTGACTCAACAAGAGTGAGATGATCAATCTCTGTGCAGCTTGATTCTCTCTTCTCCATAGCGACTGTATAGGTGATGCTGGCTCAGGGAGGCAAACTATGCTACCTTCAAAGCATGTCAGATAATAAATGCGGAGAACCCAACCTTTCTATCACTTTTACGCTTTCTTCGTGATTTCAAAGTGCGAACAGTCGTATGTATGAGAGTGGTAAAAAGATACTACCAGTAGCATACCGCGTGTACATTACTATTACAGGCATTCAACGGGAATAGTCATTACTGGCATCTGGAACCGAAGGAAATGGACGAATGCAAAGGATTACCTATTCCAGCATTACCAGGCAGGTACGAGTGGTAATAACAACAAAGCGTTAGTACTGCTAGACCAGTAGACTAGTCTAGTACCTGGTAGTAGTAGTAGGATTTTTCGATCCAATTTTTCTCGGCATTTGCTGTTTACCCTTTTCATCGTGGAAAAGAGGTTATTCGCATCAAACCAGTTCATTTTTTCAATGGTTACTACCGTATGGCTAATAAAAAGAGAATTTACTGTACAGTACTATGACTACGCCTCCGTTAATATACCCCAAGGCAAAGACAATCAAAAAGCTTCGATTAGATCTAAAACTATACTAGAAGAATCCGATACAATGGCTTCTTTAGCGGATAAGCAAGGCTTGATACTGGCTAGCTTGACCTTGCTTTCGGGAGCCTTGTCCATAAAAGGTTCGCTAACGATTACCTCCTTCATGTGGCCCCATCACCACTTTTATGTAGGTTCACGCTCAAGCGGAAACGGCCGAAAAGATAATCCAACCTATGAGAGAATCTTGCTGAGCATGTCGTTCCTGGATCTATTCGGTTACCTTGGCGTTGCAAGTCTTCTTGACGCCAAAAGGAACGTTTGGGCCGCTTTCGGTTGGCACTGACAATACTTGCCGAGCCATTGGAACTATGCACCAAGCGGGATTTGCTGCCTTCACATATCATGCCATGCTGAGTTACTACTACGTCTTAACCATTCGATTTTGGTGTCACGAGTGAAACGTTGTCCCACAAGTTTGAACCGCTCATGCACATTGTCGCGATGGGCTGGTCCTTGGTGACGGGAGTCGTCTGCGGAATTTTGGATGTAATCGGGACACTGGAGCTGTTCCCCGTTTGCTGGGTGGGTGTATACCTGAAACAATGCGCCATCGACGATTTATCGTGCAACAAAGGGCCTATAATTGGCTGGCTCATTGTCGGTGATTTGTTTCTTTTTGTTACCGTCTCTATTACCCTCAATAATTTATTGATCTACCGGCACGTCCGCAGTGTATATACGCCCTCTGCAAGTAACGCTGTTGCGCCTATCAGCATGGAGGGTGACAGCAACATGATGATGCGAACAACAGGAGCGATAGATGGTGGAGAAGCGCAACGCGCAAGGTGGCGCAAGGTGGCTTGGCAGGGCTTACTGTACGCCTTGGCAGGTTGGCTGGTGTGTGTGTGTTTGTAACTGACTTCCAGTGCTATGGCGTTGGTCTTGGGGATACCAATCCCCGACCTCTTCTCCCTTCTTCGTCCTGAACATGCTGGAAGGTTTTGGATTTACTGCCAATGATCAAGACAAATTCTACCGGCTCATGATTCTTGAAGCTTTCTGCAACCCATTCGCCGGCCTTTTTAATGCATTGATATACTTTCGCTCATGATACTTGGCGGCCCGGTCCAAACATCGCAAGATTCATCCAACGTGTAGAGAAGCTGTTGTCATCGCAATGCACGGAAAGTCCTTAGAGGTTGAGGAACGCCAAAAGTCTGTAAAAATAATGCTTTCGTGAACTTTCAAGATGTGAACAGACGCCCCGAGCAAGGCAAGAGGATTTCTCACAGAGAGATTTCTAGCGAAGATCCCGAAGAGGGCAACGATGCCGACTCGTCGATGGAAAATAGCGCACACACGAACATGAATGGGAGTGACAATGACACGGATTGTGAAAGCAAATAATGAGCCCTACAGTCCATTAAACTAACATTGTGTATTTATAATTCTACTACTGTTGTTTCGTGTGATCGTCACTGCATACAATCGGCTGAGCACAACCATGTTCGACCTACTCTTCCAAAACCGTCCCTCCATCCCTTGCTTTCTCTACAGTTGTCATCCTTTAAAATGTAAACTCTTGTACAGGGTCCCTTCCAATCACCATTTCTTTCATCACCTTGTCGCCAACTTTGACAAACCAACGATGACCCGTAAAGGATCCTACCGAAATAGGCGGATCTCCGTGACCAATGTTCCCCCAGCGCGTCGTTTCATAATACAGTTCGGCCTTGGCCAATTGAGGATTGGCGCCAGTATTCTTAAAGGTAGCCGTAAGAGGCTGAGGCTCGGCAAGTTTCTTCTTCTTAGTCTTGGTCTTGCGCTTGCTTTCACGCACGGCTTCCTTGGCTTTGGCGTCTTCCTTTTTGGCATCTTCGTAGGCCTTGAGTGCGGCAGGATTAAGCTGGATTCCAATGTACGTGCCCTTGGGATTCCATTTGGCGTGACCGTAGCGTTCGTTCCATCGGGCCAACAACTGAAGACCTTCAATATCTGTGCAGAACTCTTCACCTTTGTACTTTTTTTGGATGCCTTCCTTAAAGTGCTTGAGGATTTCACTGCTATGGACGTGTCCTCCAGGGATAATCCAGGCTTGAGCAAAGCAGTAAAAGTCATATTCGAGCCATTTGGCGCGATGCAAATGAGCGGCCTCCTGGGGGGTAGGACCGGTAATGGCTTGTGTTAAGGTATCAAAGAAACCCATGGTGATTGTCTATTAGAAAAAAGTAGCGTATTGAAGATTGAAAAAAACTATAGCTGCTCTAGTTGTGCTGTCGCAACAGAGAATAACGTTTTGTCTTGCAATCAAGTTTTGTCGAGTAGAGTAGACTTCTGTATTTAACCCAGCAACTTCTACGAAAGATCTTATTAATGGCTGTGACCC
>Ga0100393_10006840_pt1 | contig 10097 bp, 8 predicted proteins | sample CryGeymeta201517_FD_81546 | JGI IMG/M metagenome (GOLD analysis project Ga0100393, IMG submission 81546) | Groundwater microbial communities from Crystal Geyser aquifers in Utah, USA - Crystal Geyser metaG 2015-17 | ecosystem: Environmental > Aquatic > Deep subsurface > Groundwater | place: USA... | reverse complement strand
GAGATAAATCTCTCGTTGATTGACTGGCTTGCGCTACTTCAATCTAACTCAAACCCCTGTACATCCTTTCTGTTGCACTTGTCCTCACCTCACGGTGGACGGGCATTACCCGCTAAGCTGCCATATGGTGCCCGGACTTTCCTCCCGAGACCGAAGTCTCCAGCGATAGTCTCCTTGACTCTTTATAAGTACTAAGTAACACGGAACAATATTCAAGTCTATGAAATATCAGAGGAGTAGCTAAATTAGACGTAAATGTTACATAGTCGTTAACCCCAAAAATAGCCAGATGTTCAATAAATTGATATGAAGTAAAAAAAATTTGGGGGATAAATGAAATATATCTTGTTAATGGCTATCTCATTGAGTTCATATGCTAATCTAAACCTATTTGTTAAGGAGTACTTAACATCATCTAATGAAATTAAATCTTCAGCTTATGGTTTTGAATATCAAAAACTGCTACTTGAATTAGAGCTAGATAAGAGACCATTTGTTTTTGCGCTGGAAAGCGAGAAATCGACCTCTAATTTAATATCAAGTCCACTTGTACTAAGTCCGGCCGAAGAAAAAACAACCACTCATACAGCTGCCTTCTCTAAAGAATTTATCTGGGGTGGTGAGTTTAGTCTTTCAGGTTCTTTATATGATTATGAATCAACAAGTGATTACAAGAGCTATTCACAGGAATTTAAATATACACAAGATATTGGACGTAACTTTTTTGGAAGAAACGAATTCTTATCGAGAGAAGTAAAAGAATTAGAAGTGACTTACCAAGAAAAAAAATATGACAACGTAAAATCAAAGGCCCTTCTTGATTTCATTGCTAAGTTTATCGATGTAAAAAAAGAGGTTACACTATTCGAACTTCAAAAAGAGGCTCTCGAACGAGCGAAGCGCAGACTTAAATTAATTAAAAGACAAGTTAAAGATGGCTTAAAAGAGCGAGTCGATCTTTATAGCTCTGAATCAGGATATAGTTATCAAAAAGAACAATTAGAGCAGAAGCGTGCATCATTATTAGTTTCTAAAAAGAACTTTGAAGTTAAGCTTGAGAGAAATGTAAATCTCGACAGTTTTCCTCCATATGAAGTTAAAAAAATGAAGCTTCAAAATATACCAGAGGGCGAACTCGATGAAAATTTCGATATTCAAGCAATAAGATCCAAGCTTGTCTACCTTGAAAAGAATTATGAAAACGCTGATAACTCAGTATTTCCGGTAATCGAGTTAAGTGCATCTTATCAAACAAATCATATCAATACATCTCAAGATAGTCCTTTTAAGGATGGAACATTTGGATCAGATAATAATGCAAAAGTTATTGGTCTCTCAGTATCGATTCCAATTGGATTTAATGTTGAGCAAAATGCACGTTCCCAAGCCAATTTAGCAAAGATGCAAGCACAGTATGAATATAAACTTCTTAAGGTTCAGGTTTACAAGAAAATTGAGCAAATCAAGGTTAGACTACTGGCACTTCAAAGAAATATCGAAAGTGTTGCTGATCGCTATGAACTATCAAAAAAGACTGTTGATGAATTTAATAAACTCTACAATAAAGGTAGGGCTAATCTTGATCAGGTACTAAGAGCTGAAGAAGAGCTTATTCAAACAGAGCAGGCTTTTGTTCAATATAATGTGCAACGAGAATTAGAAATATATTCACTCTATGACCTCTACGGAAAACTCGTAGAAAAGGTTACTGAAAAATGAAAAAACTAATTGAGTACTTTGTCGACAAATCAGTTGTCGTTAATTTATTTTCCCTTCTAGTTGTGACTCTAGGGATTTATTCAGCATATACATTGCAAAAAGATATTTTTCCACAAGTTGAATTTGATGTCATTTTAATAAGAACTGATTATCCTGGTTCATCTTCTGAAGATGTCGAAAAACTTGTTACATTAAGTGTTGAAAGAGCACTTAAAGAAGTTGATGGAATAAAGGAGCTTAATGCTTTATCGACTGAAGGCTCAAGCATTGTCTATTTGACAGTGGATCCAGATGCAAAAATTAGTAAAGTTCTAGACGATTCTAAAGATGCAATTGATAAGATTAATGATTTTCCTGATGAGGTTGAAGATCCAAAGGTTTCGAGTTTAAGTAATAAGAATAGAAGAGGGGTTATCAAAGTTGCCATTAAGGGCGGTGAATATAATCGAATCAGAGAAGTCTCTAAAAAGCTACGAGATGAACTTGAGTTGAATAAGAAAATTTCACTCGTCGATATTGATGGTTACCGGGAAGATGAAATTGTTGCTTTACTTGATCCTAAGAAATTGGAAGAAAATGAAGTTACCCTAACAGAGATCGCAGCGGCAATTAAAAAGAGTAATATGAATCTTTCAGCAGGTAAGATTAAAGCTGTCGAAGGTGATGTCTACATTAGAACATTAAATGAATTTAGCTCAGTTAAAGATGTTGAAAATGTCGTTGTAAGATCAAATAGTGAAGGAAAAAAAGTAACGGTGAAAGATATTTCGCATGTCGTTCAAAGACCTGTCGAAAACTCTGTACTTGGAAGATCTAACGGTGAAGAAGCATTGTTTCTCGATATTAAAATTAAACAATCATCGGATATTTTAACAACAACTGATGAAATTAAAGATACAGTACACACTTTTTTTGAAAATGCTGACTACCAAGATATAAAATATGATCTTTTAGACGATGCTTCATACTTTGTGAGTCGCCGATTAAACGTATTGAAAGAAAATGGTATCATGGGAATCTTTCTCGTTTTTGGTTGTCTTCTTTTGTTTCTAAATTTTTCAACATCAGTCGTAACGTCACTTGGTGCACCGATGGCGTTTATGACTTCGTTTGCAATTATGCAGGCCTTCGGTATGACAATTGATTTAATCTCGATGTTTGGACTAATTCTCGTTCTAGGGATGTTGGTAGATGACTCTATTATCGTTGCAGAACACTTTTATCAAAAGCTTGAAGCTGGAATTGAACCAAGAGAAGCTGCAAGACAGTCCGCTGTAGAAACATTTAAGCCTGTGTGTGCAACAATAATTACAACGATGATTGCCTTTGGTGCACTCTTTTTCATGGGTGGTATCATGGGGAAATTTCTTTGGCCTGTACCCGCAACTGTAATGATCTGTCTGGTTGCCTCACTCTTTGAGTGTTTCTTTATACTCCCAGCTCACTTAGCAGATTATGTTCGTTTGAAAAAAGAGAAGCAGTGGCGTGTGACTTGGTATAAACCAGTACTCATTTTTTATGGAAAAATTTTAAAGAAAGTACTTCATGCTCCAGGTTTGACCGTATCATTTTTTATTCTTTTATTTATAGGTTCCGCTTTTGTTGCAAAAACAATGAGCTTTGAATTATTTCCTGGTGATGATGTAAGAACAGTATTTATGCAGTTCAAAGGTCGAGTCGGTGTAGATCAAGGAGTGACTGCAAATGAGATGATTAAAGTAGAAAAGATGCTAATAAATGATTTCCCAAGAAATGAAGTACAACAGATTCAAGCAAGAGTAGGACTACTTGCTGGAGAGCAAGGTAACAAATTAGGAAACCACTATGGTTCAATCGTGATTTACCTAACTGACCCAGTAGAAAGGGATCGAAGTACTGATGATATTATAAATTCAGCTTTAGAAAAAGCTCAAGGTCTTGTTTCTTCAGAATATCAAATTACAGTTAAGAAAATCCAAGGTGGACCTCCAAGAGGGAAGCCAGTTGAGATTGACATAAAAGGTGAGTCCATTGAAGAGCTAAAAATGGTATCAGCTGAAATTGAAGAGGCCTTAAAGAAAGAGAAAGGTGTTACAACTACAGAGATTGATTTCGAAGAAGGAAACGATCAAGTTATTTTTAGAGTTAAAGAAGATGAAGCAAGAAGACTTGGACTCGATGTTCAAACGATCGCATTCGAATTAAGAAGAGCTTTGGCGGGCGATACTATCACTGAGATTAGAAAATCTGATGAAGATATTGATATTAAAATCAAATTTGATGAAAGATGGATTAAAGATGCTACACCGTTATTAGATCTTTCGATTCTAAACTCATCAGGTAGAAGAATTAAACTTGGAAGTGTTGTTTTTCTTGAGAAACACCCAGGAGCTTTTGTTATCCGTCGTTTGGATAGAAAAAGAATTTTTTCAGTTTCAGCAAGTTTAGATAAGACCCTTACGACTCCAACTCAAATCGCTAAAGAGTTTGCACCTAAAGTAAAAGCAATCACTACTAAATACCAAGATATTTCTTTTAAATTTGGTGGAGAAAATGAGGATACAAAAGAATCAATGGGGGGACTGTTAAAGTCATTCTTTATTGCATTCTCACTTATTTTCATTGTTCTTGTTGTGATGTTTAATTCTGTTGGAAATACGCTGGCCGTAATGTCCGCAATTCCACTTGGAATGATTGGTGTCATTTGGGCATTTAAAATGTTTGGGATGAGTCTAGGGTTTATGGCAATGATGGGAATTGTTGGACTTGTTGGAGTTGTTGTTAACGATTCAATTGTTCTCGTTGACTGCATTAATGAGTATCGCCAAAAGGAACCAGATTTGATTCAAGCAATTTTTAAAGGTTGCTTAGCCCGTCTTCGTGCAGTTATTTTGACTACCGTGACGACTGTCGCCGGTTTGTTACCGGTTGCTCATGCGACAGGAGGAGATCCATTTATTAAACCGATGGCAATGAGTTTTGCTTGGGGCCTTGCTTTTGCAACGACAGTAACTCTTATTTATGTTCCATGCCAGTATATAGTTTTTGAGAAAATTTCAAATTGGTTTAGAAAAGATGAAGATAAGGCACTCATTGGAGTTGTATCTGAACTTGACGGAATTGAAAAAGAAACAGAGGAATCAATTTTACATACAGAAGTAGAGGCTTGACTTAAACTTTTTTAAAGTTAATTATAGTGGCATGAGGATATTTTTTCTTTATGCCATTGTTTTTTCCTTCCTTTCAATCAGCTTCGCTGATTACTTTCATAATATATTTCACGAAAACAACTATGAAATTAGTCACTTGGGAGAAAAGTCTAATCCTCAAGGCCACACTAAAGATTGTGATTTTGAAAAGATTTCAAAAGCTTACTCTAGCTATAGCAAGCTTCTAAATGCTTCTGTTGTTGAACTACCCCCTGTCTTAATTTCATTTGTCTTAGATAAATATTCATCAAGATTTTTAATTGACTATCATTCATATTCAATTCTTCGCGTTCGTGGCCCTCCTGGTACTTTAGTTTAATTCACATTCTTTATTAAATTAACTAATTCTCAGGAGTAAACAATGAGTAGAAATATTTCTATTATTTTATCTAGTATATTATTTTCTAATTTCGCTTTCGCACAAACAAAGAACATGAATCCAAAAATTGGATTAAATACAATTTTCGAATATATCAATAACTCAAAAGATAGAGATCATGATGGCTTTAGCCTAAAAGAAGCCGAACTTCAATTCTCATCTGATATTGATGTCTATCTTCGCGGCCAAGCGACAATAGGTATTCATCAAGAGCATGAAGAGCATGATGATGACGCTGATGAACATGGTCATGCGAGTTATTCAGTTGAGCCGGAAGAAGTCTTTGTTGAAACTCTTCAAATTCCTGGAGTAACACTTAAGGCCGGTAAGTTCTTATTGGATATCGGAAAGCATAATAATGTTCATTCACATGCACTGCCATTTAATAATCAATCAAAGCTTAATGAGCTTATTATTGGGGATGAAGGCCTAAGTGAAGTCGGTGTTTCAGCTTCGTACTTACTACCAACAAATTCATTCAATGAACTAAGTCTTGAGTATTTCACAGCTTCAAATGATGAAGTCTTTTCTAGTGAGGATAAGCACGCAAGCTCGTATCTTTTAAGATACAAGTCTTTATTTGAAATTAGCTCTGAGACAACATTTGATTATGGTCTCACTTACTTATCTCAAAGTGTAGATAATAAAACAGAAATTTATGGTCTCGATTTTTCTGTTAAGTGGAAACCTCTTTCAATGGGAAAGTATCATAGTTTTGCTTGGGTGACAGATATTCTTAAGAAGAAGAAATATGGTTCGAATGACGAAAGTGAAGCAGGAGTAAGCTCATACTTTAAATATCAACTATCTCAGCGTGTATTTGCTCAGTATAAATATGAGTTTCTTGGACTTGATTCAGACAGTAGTCGTAATACAAATGTTCATACTGCTTTACTTGCCTTTGTTCCTTCTGAGTTTTCGAGTATTCGTTTCCAGTATGATCAGGTAGATGAAAGAAGTTCTGAACAGGAAAGAGTTTTTACGCTTCAACTTAATATCAGTATGGGTGCCCATCCAGCTCATGCTTATTAGGGGGAACGGTGAAAAAAATACTTTTATCACTATTAATTTCTGTCGCCAGTTTTGGCGATGGATTAATTATTACGACAACAAATAATGCGGCTTCAATTGTAAAGCAACTGGTTGGAGATAAAATCAAAGTTGAGTCCCTGACACTAGGGACGCAAGATCCACACTACTTGAGTTCTAAACCGTCGTTTACGGTTAAACTTTCGCGAGCAGATCTTTTGGTGTCAATTGGGATGGAGCTTGAAGATGGCTGGTTGCCTTTGGTAACGAAGGGAGCCCGAAATCCAAAAATTCTTATCGGTGGTAGTGGGAGATTAGTTTTGAGTGAATATTTAAAAAATCCACTCGAGGTTCCTAAGGATTTAAGTCGTTCTCAGGGAGATGTTCATGCTGAGGGTAATCCACACTTTCTTCTATCTCCAAGTCGAGTGATTAATCTTCTTCCTGCAATTAGTGAAAGAATAATTAAATTATTTCCTGATCTTAAAGATGAAGTCCAAAAGAATACTTCAGTTTTAAATATTCATTTAGAGGCAGTTTTAAAAAGAATGAGTAGTATTAGAGTGCATAAAGAAATTATTATGTATCATAAAACTCTAAGTTATTTTTTAAACGATCTTGGTATCAATGTTGCGGGATATTTGGAACCAAAACCAGGCATTCCTCCTAGTGCAGCTCATCTTTTAAAGATCATGAAAATAATTGATGAGAAAAAAGTACAACTTGTCCTTGTTGAGAATTACTTCTCAGACGAAGTTGCGAAAAAATTAAAACAGAAAATGAATTTAACATTCATCCATATCCCAGTTTCAGTTGATGGTAATGAAAAAGTAACAGACATAGTTAAGTTATACGATTTTTTAATTTCATCAGTTGAAAATCAAGGAATAAACTAATGGATTTACTAAATTTCTTTCTTCCTGCAATACTTCTGGTCATTTGCTTAGTAGGAATACACTGCTATTTAGGTATTCATGTCCTCAAAAGGGGGGTGATTTTCATTGATTTGACTCTTGCTCAGTTAGCGGCACTTGGCTATGTTGTTGCTACAATTCTGGGGTATGAAATTGGATCAACACAAGCATATTTCATTGCACTTTTACATACGTTCTTAGGATCTTTGATTTTCGCCTACGGAAAACGAGCAAGTCGGTATATTTCCAGTGAGGCATTGATCGGAATTACCTACGCGTTTGGTTCGTCGGTTGTTATGCTACTTTTGAATAACTCCCCACATGGCGCCGAGCACTTTAAAGACTTACTTGTTGGTAAAATTTTGTGGGTGACGGGAGCCGATGTATTTAAAATTTTTCTGATTTATTCTTTTGTTGGGATAATTCATTACTTATTTCGAACTAAATTCATACCACTTTCAGAGTCTAAGAATATCAAAAACTCATTTTTTTGGGATTTCTTATTCTATGCACTCTTTGGAGTTGTAATCACTTCTTCAGTGGGAAGTGCAGGGATTTTACTTGTCTTCTCTTTACTAATTGGTCCGGCCATTGTCGGACGAATTTATTTTAACTCTATTCATAAGCAACTCTTGTTTGGTTGGCTTTATGGAGCGATTATTAGTGTTGTTGGGATAATTATTAGTTACAAAATGGATACACCTGTTGGAGCAACTGTTGTCGCAATTATTGCTACATTAACAATTCTTCAAACGTTGTTCTTGTCTTTTAAACGTACTTAAAAATTTTTGTGGGCGATTAAAATTCGTCCACAACTACTACAAATGGCATAACTATCATTTGTATTAATTTGATCTGCATCACTTCTTGATATTTGAAAGCGACACTTCCCACACGCGAGACCTTGTAGATGCGTGACAGGAGAATTGAAACGGTGTCTAACTCTTGTTTTGATAAATATTTCTTTTAATGGTGACTCCAATTCTTCTAAAACGCCTTCAATATTATGTTCTATTTGTTTTATATTTATACTTTCTTTAGTTGATACCTGTAGATGTTCAGCTTTTGCTTCTTCAATAGTTTGTTTTAAGCCACTTAAGAAATTCTCTGTTTCTGTAAGATCTAATTTTATCTGATCAATATTTTCAAGAAGTTCGAATATCTGTTCTTCTAAAAGATCTTTTTGTGGAATTAGTTTTGCTAATTCTTTGTTAACCGCATCTTCTTGAAGTGTGCTGGTTATATTTGTTAGGGCCTCATTACTTCTCGCAATTTCTTTATCTGTAAGAGTTAGATTATTTTCAAGATCATTTGTTAGTTTGACTTGTTCACTCAGCTGTTCAGATAAGCTTGATCTCATCTCTTCTTTTTTTACATACTGTTTTTCAAGAAATAAGACACGTTTGTGCTCTTCTTCAATGATTGAGAGATGTTTCTGTATTCGAATGTCAAAACTATTTATGTCAAGTACTAGAGTGAAATTATCCATAAATATATATAATGATAGTCATTTCTTGCAGTCAACGAAAAATGCCATAAAGTTTGTTATTATAAGTATGTATTAATGATAAAATGGGAATATTTATGCGTGGTAGCGTATTTGGAAAAATGTTATCGATATCAACGTTCGGCGAATCTCACGGTGTTGCTCTTGGAGTTGTAATTGATGGTATGCCTTCTGGAATTGATTTCAGTTTAGACGATTTGCAGACAGCACTTGATCGAAGAGCTCCTGGTCAGTCTAAAGGTACAACAGCTAGAAAAGAAGCCGATAAAGCTGAAGTGCTATCTGGAATATTTGAAGGAAAGACATTAGGTACACCAATTGCTGTTATCGTTAGAAATACAAATCAACGAAGTGAAGACTATGCCACAATAAAAACTGATCATCGACCAGGTCATGCTGATCAGACATATATGGATAAGTATGGCATAAGAGATCATCGTGGTGGTGGTCGTTCTAGTGGACGTGAAACACTTTCACGAGTTGTTGGTGGATATTTCGCATCATTAATTATTCCTAAAATAATGGTGAAAGGTTTTATCACAAAGCTTGGACCATTTGAATATGACTCTAATACAATCGATGACCTTAGCCTAAATCTTGGCACTTATAATTTTGCTGATCCGACTAAAGATCTTGAGATTGAAAAATATCTTATAGGATTGAAAAAAGATGGCGATTCAGTCGGTGGTGTTATCACTGTAAATATTGAAAATTGCCCAGCAGGGTTAGGTGAACCAGCTTTTGATAAGTTAAAAGCTGATATCGCAAAAGCTGTTCTTTCAATTGGTGCATGTGTATCTTTTTCTTTTGGACTAGGTGAAAAGATGGCGCATATGAAGGGAACTGAAGTTAGTAAGAGTCGTGAAAACTTTGGCGGTATTGAGGGGGGAATTAGTAATGGTGAGATTATCACTCTTTCAATGACATTTAAGCCAACATCAACAGTAGGAGATAAGGCAAAGTCTGGAAGACATGATCCATGCATTCTTCCTCGTGCTGTTCCAGTTGTTGAGGCCATGATTAAGATCGTACTTGCAGATCACTATCTAAGACAAAATGCTTATAACAATGGGATGTGGAATGAGTAGTATTAAAGATATTGTAAATTTTGATTCTCTGAAAAAACAGATTGAAGAAATAGATACGGATCTAATCTTATTAGTGGTGGATTCTAATGTTTGTAATATATATCGAACAAAGTTTGATTTTTTAAAATGGAAAAATAAGAAGGTTTTTCTATGGAAGTCATTAGATGGAGAAAGCACTAAGACTTATGATGAGCTTAAACACTGTTTAGAGTTCTTCTTATCCAAAAACATTCATCGTAATGCCCATCTTGTCGCCATCGGTGGTGGTGCCTG
>Ga0100393_10006836_pt1 | contig 10102 bp, 10 predicted proteins | sample CryGeymeta201517_FD_81546 | JGI IMG/M metagenome (GOLD analysis project Ga0100393, IMG submission 81546) | Groundwater microbial communities from Crystal Geyser aquifers in Utah, USA - Crystal Geyser metaG 2015-17 | ecosystem: Environmental > Aquatic > Deep subsurface > Groundwater | place... | reverse complement strand
TGATATCACTACTTGATATCAGTCCTACTAGATACTACTAGTAGTGCCTTGAAACGTAGGCTTTTTGACCACTGAGTTAGGCACTTTCGCCAACACTGTGTACTACCAGTACTACTGTACTGGTAGCTGCCAACTACGGTAGCCTACGTAGTAGTGGTACCAGGTACAGTAGTACCTGGTACCGTAGTTTTCATAAAAGGAAGAGTATCTGTAATGACCGAAGCTCCTGTCCATGGCGTTCTCTGATGTGTATGGAATTTCTATACAAGTATTCATTAAACTACCGCCACAAACTACGGTACCACGTACTAGTACTAGTAATACTAGTAGACTACTACCAGGTACTTTACTACTGTAGGTACTACCTGGTACCGGTAGTAGGACTCTGGTAGTAAGCTTACTTGTACTATCTTCCTGTTTTATTTGCGTTTTGGGCCATAGGTGCAATGATATTTTCGTAGCTGGCAGGTTACAATACCTGAGGTGGCGCAAAAAATAATGACCTGATTAATCTCTTTAGAAATTCGAACAAACTGGAAGACGAATGAAACTTGAAGTCGCACGTGATGACATGATGACATACTAGAATAGCTATTCGTAACTACCTGGTACAAAGCACAGCACAAAGCACAGCACAAAGTACACTTCACGTCATAATATTATTATACTAGTATTACGTATCACCTCAAACATTAACCATCCACATTGCCAGGTATCTCAATTAAGTTTTTAAATCTCATCCGTTCTACCATGACTGCGACTACCAGTACCACTAATACCACCAGTAGTACACTTCCTGCCAGCCCGGCTCTGCAGAGCACATACCTGTTCCAGAAAAACACTCAGGTGGACAATCACAGTTCCAAGACGTTCCAAACAAACGACCTGAGCGACAGTGATTACCGTGACAGTGACAGTGACAGTGACAGTGACTACTACAGTGATTCGGACGATGAAGACCTAGAAGAAATTGAAAAGGAAATGCTGTGTTTTCAACTCCAAGAACAACGAAAACGTCGAGCGTCGCACAATGATGCTCTTTCGCAACTCTTAAAATCCTCTGAAAGTACTTCCCGTGATGGCAGCACAACAAATGCTCCACGCTTAGGAGCAGCAGCAGTAGACACCAGGGCTTCCATGTCGTGCATGCCCAGCAGGAGAAACGACAACGTACAAGACCTGTTTGCACGAATGTCATTTGCCAACAAACACAACTTCTATTTTCAAGATGCCACCAAGAAGGATCGAGTCAAGAGCGTCACAGAAGTACAAGCTGCTGCCACTGTTTCAGACGAGACGACAGTTCCACAAGATCCCAAGCGACCTGATGTATTCTTGGTACAGACTCTCAAGATATCCAACTACATTACGCAAGATACGCTTACCAGTGACAGTTGGGAACCCTACTTTACAGCTGTAACTCCCGAACGAGTGGCAGCACACAGTCTTGTAGTTGCCAAGGCTATTCGTAGAGCTGATTTGTGCGCCTTGAAAGCTCTTCGGAAACAGGGAGCGAAGCTGAATGGATGCAACAAGCAAGGTGAATCGTCCACTCACTTGGCCTGCCGGATTGGAAATCTATCCGTTTTGAAATTCCTCGTAAATATCGCCTCCGTGAGTGTTCGGGTACGAGACGACCAAGGCAAAACGCCCTTACATGATGCCTGTTGGACAGCATCACCGAATTTTCAAGTTATTCATTTCATTTTGAATCAAGCACCGGAACTTCTCTTTTTAACAGACCATCGTGGATACACAGCGCTGCACTACGTTCCTGCTGAATGTCAGGATGATTGGGTACAATGGATCGATGAACATCAAGAGTGGTTAAGACGAAAGGTTCACGATTCCACTTGGATCAAAGCCAGAGATCAACTGGACGATGCACAAAAACGATTACGAAACCTCATGGAAAAGGCAGCGAATTATACATAAATAATTGAAAATGTTCAATGAATTTACATTGTACCAGTAGTACATTGCATTATATTATAATCTCTATTGTATAATAATATGACATTATCAAATTTGGTGATTTTGGCTACTACTGCTCGAGTACTACTGGTACTAGCTAGCTAGTAGCTAGAGTAGGTGTAGGAGATGATGACACTACTAGTAGACTAGGTAGACTAGACTAATAGTTTCTCATCACGGTGGAAGGTGCAACAACATGTTTCGCGAAGGAAGGGAGAATGTGACGTCTTGTTAGTGACCCAATGCGAAATGACAATGACCAGGAGGATACCTAGTCCAAGTACTGGTACCTGGCACCCCCTGGTATGAGTACCAGGTAAGTAGTACTACTAGTACCTACCCAGCTTCCCTGTGACCAGGGTCATTCCATGCAATGACCGTTTTGGCTACAATTATCAATTCATAAGTAGTACATGGTACCGGTAATATTTTTTTCTGCAGCAACAACCGTCAACCATTCCTTCTTATTTTTTAATACTCAGCCAGTACATACTACATACAAATACTTTATTCCTGTCCCATTATTATACAATCAGGACCATGTCCGACAATAAGCAGGACAACATTTCTAAAGATGGCAGTTTGCCTCGTATCCAGCGTGGAGTGGGATCTGGCATGTCAGCTCCCAGCAGTCGCATGACAGCTCCCTCTGTTAAAGGAAACAAGAAGAAGAACTTGAGCCGCAGTGCTTCCTTTAAGCGGACCGCCGGTGGTACTGCTGCTACTGCTGCTACTGCTGCTTCTGCTACTGTTGCTACTGTTGCTTCAACGGACTTGTCCGGTGGTAGCGATCACACTGCCAAAAGTGCAAACCGTCCCACCAGCACCTCTAGTATCAACTTTGCCAAGAACTTTTTGGACGACAATGACCCTATTATTTCTACTACTAACAGTACTACTACTAACAGTGCTACTACAGTTGGAGGGAGTGGACTCCAATTCGATGCCGATTCACAGCGCGATGTTCATCGCAGTTTGTTGAGTCCTGCTAGTAGTACCAGTCCAACCGATTCACCGGTTCCTGACAAAGGCACTACTACTACTACTGCAACTGCAACTGCTGCTGCCGCTGCTGTTTCAGCCTTTTCCAAGTTGGGAGCTCACGTGCCAGGCATTTTTACTGGAAAATCTTCCAGTTCAGTTGTGGCAGGAACGGACGAAACCAATGTTTTTAAAAAGGCTGGACGAGAAGGATTCGATTCGGTCGACCAATCTGTCAACCTGTGCGTATATTTATATTTACGTCATTTCACTCTTCGGACTAGACTACTCTATCTTGGAACAGAGCTCTGACGGATAGTTTCTCTAACCCTTTGTTTTCTTTACTCCTGCTCTAAATAAATATGAATAAATGAACTCTATGCATTGACAGAATGGATGCTGGTGCGGGGCAGTACGAAAGCAGCAGCAACGACAGCAATCATCGCAAGCGAGCAAAGGCCAGTACCAAAACAAAGGATCCGAACAGTCGTACCAGTATGGTAGAAATTTTCTTGCAGGATCATTCCTCCCATTTGGGTCGAATGAGCGACCATTCGCAATCGCAACATGCCAAGCCCCAACGATACTATGGAAAGTCGTCGGCGTGGGAGAAATGTCAAGACATATCGGCGAAATTGGTTGTTCCACTGGCGCTATGCGCTTGTGTAGCAATTGTCATTTTGATTGCTGTCACGGCACTTGCTGGCGATGGAAACAGTGGAAGTGCCGTGGACGTGCCAAACACACCCAGTACGCCTACACTACCGTCTAATGGAAATTTTCCAACGGGAATGACACAAGAAATGTACTCAATGTCACAAAAGTTAATCGGATTGAATATTGCATCGCCCGAGGTCTTTGAGGATCTTAACGCGCCAACCTTCCATGCACTCAAATGGGTTGCCAAAGATCAAATTGCCCTGGCCAGTTTGGAAAATGATGCCTCCCGTCGGCAGCGTCGTCTTGGAGTTACAACGAAAAATACAGACCGCAATTTATTGGGACAAGACTTGGACGATCATAGAATTGTACAACGATATGCGCTCGCTGTCATTTACTACGCTCTGGGCGGCAACGCTCAAGACAGTGCGCTCACGCAACAAGAAACTTCGTCGGCCTTAGCATCGGCTGTGAACGAAATGAACTTGAAACCAACCAGTAGTAGTGCTGGTACCGGTGGCGCCCTTTTGTCATCGGCGTCGTCTGAAGAAACGACAAAAGGTGCTGTCTGGTTGTCAGTAACGAGTGAATGTGCTTGGCGTGGCATCAATTGTCACGACAATGCCGAAGCCTTGACCAATTTTGGAGAAGTTACGGGGCCAGATCACTCGGTCATTCATACCTTGAATTTGACCGAACATGGACTCGTGGGATCCTTACCCTTGGAGGAACTCACAGCATTGTCGGATCTGGTATTGCTGGATCTAAGAACGAATAGCATTAGCGGCAATCTTAAAGACGACAAGAACTTGTTCGGCAGATGGAAAAAAATGCAGTATCTATTGTTGGGAGTCAATAAACTCACAGGGTCCATTCCGGATGCCCTGAGCGAAATGGAACGCCTCAAGGATCTCGACCTGGCCATCAACAAGCTTTCCGGTGAACTACCGTCCTGGTCGATGACAATGGAAAATTTGGAGAACGTGTATTTCGAAAACAATACCGTCATTGGTTCTATTCCTAGCAAGTTTCTGACACAAATGCCAAATCTTCAATATCTGGATGTCAGTTACAACAAGCTCCAATCAAAAGTTCCCGCGGATATGACAAAATTGTCCCATTTGCGGTATTGGCATGCAGATAGAAATGAATTGACTGGAGAGCTTCCCAAGGATATTAGCGATCTCACTCGACTTCGTAAGTAAAGAATACATTTTAGAGAACGATTTGGTGCTATTGGGGATGTAAGGTTTTGTCCTTCCAACATCACTCTGAACTCACAGTTTCCTTTTCTGCCTCTTGAAGAAACTCTGTCATTTTCGGGAAACAAACTTACTGGAAAGCTCGACGACGAGTTGTTTTCAAAAATGACAAGATTGGTGAATTTGCATCTAGACCACAACAGTTTTTCCGGCAATCTTCCGGAATCTCTGTCTGCGGCCGATCGCATTGAGATCATTCAATTGGATCGAAATTACTTTTCAGGGACTCTTCCAAGCTCTTGGTTTAGTGCAGACAAGCCTTTGTACCGACTTGATTTAGGGCACAACAAACAACTTGGAGGGGTACTACCAACAACAATTGGAAGTTTGGGTAAAACACTGAATCGATTGAACTTGGTAGAATGTAATTTCTCCGGTGAACTACCAAGTGAGTTGGGGCAGCTTTCTGCACTCCAAGCTGCCTTTTTGAATGGCAACAAGTTCTCTGGTAAAGTACCCGAAACACTTGGAAATATGGCGGAATTAGAAAACATTCGCTTAATGGACAATGCCTTCACCGGTATCATTCCCGACGCGTTGTGTGATCTTGAACGACAATATCATAATGATCCCAATGACGCTTTGTTGATCTATGCCGATTGCGAGACTGGAAAAATTGAATGCGATTGTTGCCACAAGTGTTACTAGAAGAATAGGTACTCGTCGAAGTACTCAGTATTCTTTTGGTGCATTTTCAAAGAAAAGAGCTTTCTTTCGCGTGGTCAAATCATACATTAAGTTATATAAAAACAAAGAGTTTTGTTTACGTAGTGTCTGTTTCTCAGTGTGCTTTGAGCAATGGCCTAAGTGGGCTCGCGAGAATCAACAAGGGTCAACCTCCTGTTCGAGTGCGCAATAAATCGCCGCTGGCTCACGAACGGCCAAGGTGGAATAACTCGACGTTAGTTTAACCAAGTCGTGGAAGGTTATATATAATGATATGTAGTGTGAAAAATTAATTAATAAACAGTCTCTCCAGGTGGTGCCAGTAGTAGCGATTCCGGAGTAGTAGCTAGAAACACTCATCGCAACAGTCGCAGATCATTTGGTGGAGACAATCGACCGTTAACTCGTCCAGATATTTGAAATGGAACAATCCAGCCTTTAGTCGACAAATGTCAATAGGAACAGATCCATACATATTGTTATTTTCTAAGCGCAGAGAACCAAGTCTTGTCAATGCAACATAGTCGGTAGGGAATTCGCCAGTCAATGAATTATCATTCAGCAGCACTTGTTCTGTAGTTGCCATTGTCGTTGGCGGCGGTAACAAGCCGCACGGAATGAAAACCAAACCAGCCAAAAGCGAAGTTGTGAAACAGTGTTAGTCGTTCAACGGAGAGCGTCTCTAGTTCCGAAGCCAGCGCAGCCATACACGTGCGCTTACCAATCTTGGTGGCGTTTCCGAGAGACAGAGGTAGCGGACCGCTGATGGCATTGAAGCTCAGATCAAGAGTAGCTGTTAGATTGCGTCGGAAGCAAAAATCTTACAAGGGTTAGCCATTTATATAAGGACTCCAAACGTTGACGATTCAATGTCTGTTATCAACATACTCAAACTTGTGAATGAATTGAAAAAGTCAGGTATGTGACCTGTCATATTGCAATGGTCCCAATGTAAAGCTTCCAGATTCGATAAAAGTGGCAATGTCAATGGAATGCTGCCTTCCAAGAAGTTGTGACCTACATTGAGATCCACTATGAATCGAAATTGCGAAAACGTGTGTAAGTCAAGTTGTGCGACCAGCAACCTCATCGATTAGAAATCGTCTACGCATGTGTAGACGTACCGAGAGAGGAAGGCAAGGGAGGAACAGTCCCCGTAAACTTGTTACTGTTGAGATGCAGGATTTCGAGATTCGAGAGATGGGAAAAATTAGGCAGATCATTCGACAAAGCGTTGTGCGAGACGTATAGTGCTTTTAATGTTTGCAGCGAGGACATTTCTTGCAGTTTCCCACCAAAATTGTTGTGAGCCAGATTGATCGCCACGATGGTACTGTTCAAAGATAGGTCAAACCAGCCAATGGGCGGATTTCCACGGAGGCTGTTGGAGTTCACATAAAAGTATTCGAGCTGAGTCCACTTTTCTAGAGCGACAATATCGGAAATATCATCCAGATGGCCAGTAATCTCATTATGACTGAGATCCAGTGATTTCAAGGTCGTCCGTAGACCGTGAAAGAGTTCCATCACGGGAATGGCACCAAGAAGGCGATTTTGTGTCAAATTCAGAGAGGTCACCATGTCATTTTCGCAATGGATACCGTACCATTGACAAACACTTGTTCGTGTCATCCACTTGGCTTTGCGTTTCCATCCTTGATAGACAGCAATTGTATTTTCTGTTGCTACTCTGTCGGATTGTTGTTCTTGCTCTTGTTCCTGTTGCAGAATATGTACGTTACGCTCACGCTGACTGTTAATCGTGGAAGCGTCAGAGCGATAGTCTCCACTTAAAGAGAAATATAGAACACCAAGTGCATATCGCTGGATGAGTTGTTCATCGTTCAACCGCAGATTGTCGGAGTGGTGTGATTGTGACAACCATAAAAGTGTTCGGACCTGAGCGTTTGGCTGAGGAGTGTTCCTGATGTTTGTAACGTAACGTGAATAATTGAGGAGACTTGGCAAAGATATTTGGTGGTTGAGTAGCATTTTTTCCAAGCTGTGAATATTACTGTAGTGTTGCGAGACATGCACTTGAACGTCTTTGTCGTTGCCACCTGCTATTTGGTCCGCAAAGGTGTTGATGCCATTATCCTGCACCGAGATGGGTACCTCCCCACTTCGAGTATTCGCCGGAAGTTTAGTCGTAGTTATTATAGTAGTTGTAGTTGTTGTAGTAGGTTTTGTAGTTGTTCTAGGACGTTGAGAAAGGTGTACCTTTATCTCACTGTCGTCGTCTGTGCCTGATTCGCCATTTTTTGAGGAATGAGGCACTACATGAACATTAACTGTGTCGCCAACTCTTTGTTGCTCTTGATAGGGTTGAATGGGCTTGGTGTACCATGTAACTGCGCCGTCTCTGGAAGCAAATGTACTACTTGTGCTTGTACTTGCTGTATCTGTTTGCATGCTACCGGGAGCTGAAAAGCTAACAATGACGAAAACACCGTAAACGAGAAAGGCTGCGACAACCACCAATTTGACGAGGGCCACCAGTTTTTGTTTGGTCTTGTCCCCGAGCAGTTCGGAGTTTTTGGAATTTTCTGAGCTCGCAGTGGTAGTAGAAGCAGCGTTGGTTGGGTCAAACGTTCTCTTACGACGATTGAAACTGATCCGTCCTTCAACCACTCCCATCAAACTCGTAGCCAATTCATCGTTTGTAACGTTGCGTTTGACATGAACCTGTGATGGCCTCGACATGTATTTGGAAGGTCTAACTGGAGCAGAAAATGTTTTTCGTGAGGGTACTCCGGTGCCAGCCGACCGCACGGACCTGTGAGATCGACTCATGGCCTGAGATGCACGAGAATTAGTTGTCGGACTCGAATCCATGCTGCTAGCACTGCTTTCCCCTTCCTGGTCGAACGCCGAATTTAGATTAACACTCTGATCCACCGACTGAAGTGGATCTTTGGCTCTTTGTTCGGCCAGCAATGTTGATCCCAGTCCGGACTGAGTCTCCTGTGCTGAATGTGCCTGTGCGGATGTCTGTGCCTGTGGTTGTGACGTGGAGTCTTCGTGCAGGGAATTCTTGGCAGCCTTTAACTGCTCGTGTTGCCATTCCAAGTCAAAAAGTTTCTTTAAAAGAAAAGGCGTGTCATGTCATGTCATGTCATGTCATGAAGTGAGACTACTGGCTTTATAAATAACGGACGACGAACTACCAGGTGGTATAACAAATAACAAGTAACAAGTACTGTAACAAGTAACGAGTAGTACGTTTACGACGTAGTACAGTACATAATACATACTACATACATCATACATAAAACAGTTCACTTACACCAGATTCCTCGTCGCCCGATAACGATACAGTGTTAACAAGAGCAGAAGAACCTGCAGGCACTTCAACAGCCGAAACAGAAACATCATCAGGAATAGCTACAGTTTCTGCTTCCGCTTCCTCGCCAACTCCAGAAGTAGTAGAAGCATCCGCGATTGGAGCTATGGTTCCTTCAGGTACACCAGCAGCTGTATTCTCTGCCTCCGACTTTGCCTTTATAATCCTGTTGGGATCATCGGGAGGATCAGCTTCGTCCGACATGGAGCTGTCTGTGTTCTGTGGTGTCGCTCTGCTTGATCTACTGCGTTCAACCTTTAACCAATGTGCACAAAAAATAATGCTTCGAGCTTCTACTAGTAGTAGGATTTGAATACTGCTGCCTGAGTGAACCAGGTAGTACTGGTATTACTACTCTACTAGCTAGCTAGTACAGTAGTAGTAGTAGTCTACGGGTAGTACTAGTAGTCCTAGCTAGCTACTGTACTACAGTAGCAGTGCCAGGTACACACTACTTATTACAAGGGGAGTGGAAAAGAAGATACGCGCGAATAAACACAGCAACCAGCAAGAAAAAGATATACATAGTCTGCAGTACTCAATTACTGTAAACATCTCGATAGTCTGCAGTTTACTGTACAAACCAGATGCCCGAGCCGAAGGTGTAGTGTACCAGGTAGTGAATGGACGGATGGACTCAAGTAGCCCAGTCGGGCAATGCAGCTGCGAACGACTCACAGTAGTACGGTACAGGGGGCCGGGGGAGCGTAGGCGTAGACCTGTTACTTAACCGTACTATTCGTAGCTAGTAGTACTACAGTAGTACTGGTGGGATAGTAGTAGTACTGCTACTAATAGTGCAGCAGAGTTGTAGCTGCTACTACTACTCCCATAGACACCAAAAAGAAGACTACAAATGAGACCGTAGAAGAAGTACCAGGACCTACAGGGGAATACACTCGCACTAAGTCCACAGGGCTAACACATTCTCCTAAGTACTTTTAAGACTAAGACAGTGGTAAAGTGCGCGCCAGTCCTTAACAGACGCACAGCCACACTAACAGGTTGTTCCGGGTACATCAACAACAGGAAGTTAACAACTTCCACATCATACTCACTGATTGGAAACTCGCAACCTCGGGTGAGGTCGACCATTGTAGGTCTTCCGGTCACTTAACATCAGGTCCAGGATCCTGGTAACACTCAAAGATGGTCCATACACTTGATAGACTAGATCAACAGCAGCAGCAGCAGTCCAGCCAGCATTAACATGGTT
>Ga0100393_10006808_pt1 | contig 10122 bp, 10 predicted proteins | sample CryGeymeta201517_FD_81546 | JGI IMG/M metagenome (GOLD analysis project Ga0100393, IMG submission 81546) | Groundwater microbial communities from Crystal Geyser aquifers in Utah, USA - Crystal Geyser metaG 2015-17 | ecosystem: Environmental > Aquatic > Deep subsurface > Groundwater | place... | reverse complement strand
TAGAAGTTTTTGCTATCCAAGAAAAGTAATTAAATGCTGTCCCTTTTTCAGGATTAAATTTTAAATAGTTTTTAAAACAAGCTTCCATTCCGTGTTGGAAGCAATCTTCATATGGCTCAAAAACATAATAGCGATATACTTGAATAATAGCTTTAACTATCTTAGAAACTTCTTCTGTTATTTTTCCTTCAAGATACTCATTTTTAATTATAGTAATTGTCTTACCTTCAGAATTTACTTTTGTAACAGCAGTCCTCTGAAACTCAAACAACATCTCAAGAAACTTCTCTTCATCGAAATAGTTATTAGCCACTATTTAATCTCCTCGGAAGCTCTGTTTCTATAATAAAGAAGTTGTCTATCAATTATATCTTTTTGAAATTTATTAGGAAGTATTGCACCATTTTTTTTCATCATCACAGAAAAAGCTTCTACGCCTTTTACTTTATTTACTTTAAATCCTACAGAACTATCTCTTTCTTCTCCAAAATCAACATCTACAATCATCTTGTCATCCTTACTTAAAACTTGAGCAACATCTGGATCAAATGGATTTTCTACAATAGCCTTTAAAATTTCAATGATAGGATTTATTTTTGTATTTGCTCCAACATCTAGTATTTTTAGATCATCAATTAAATCTATCAATTCTTCAGCTGTTTGAATATTAAGAGATTTAGAAACAGGAACTCTTTCTAAGCCATTACCAGAAGATTTTAGGATTTGTTCTTTTTGATTATCTACATCTTCTCCAACATTCTTTTTCATAAAGACATCAAAGTTGTAAAATAATTTTAAAGCAAACTCATTTTTTTTAAGAATTTTTTCTTGTTTCTTATTTTCTTTTTCTTCTTCATACAATGTAGTATTCAAGAATTCTTTTAATTTCATCAATTCTCCTTAAAACTTCTCTCAAGAAGCTCTTCCCCGATATCAGTTATCTTATTAATAAATAATACAAATCTTTTGATATCAGAAAACATAAAACCCTCAACAGGCTTTTTAGTATTATAAATTTCTACTCTTCCATTATCTGCTTGAAAAATTTCATACTCAACACTGTCAATAGTTATTTTTGATTTAAGCAAAAGGTTCCTCCCATTAAAACATATACTTATGTATATATGTTTTAATAACTAAAAACACAAAAATGTCAAGTGCGGAGCGACAAATTTGTCGCTCTAATATCTCTAATATGTCTCGGCAAACGACAAATTTGTCCGCTTATAATAACATAAGCGAAAATCGCTCACGCAATTTTCTTAACTATTTTTTTAATTCCTCGCTTCGCTTCGGAATTAAAAAAGAAGCCCAAGAATGGGCTTCAAGTTTATTCTTCTTTTTCTTTTTCGCTATCTAACTTTATTTTTACTGACTTTGTTTTCTCAGCTAAGGTGTTATACTTATCTTGGAATGTTTTAAAGTAAGCAGAATTTTGCTTTATCTTATTTTCTATATCATTTCTTTGTTGTTCTGTTCTTGCTTCTTTTCTCTGTCTCTTAAGTTTATTTATTTTTGTTCTATAGAAAGCCATAGTTCTTCTTGCATTTTCTTGTTCTTTAAAATCTTTTTCTATTTTTGCTTCATTTTCGAAACTTCCGCCAAGTGCTCTAACTTTCTTTCCAACAACTCCACCTAAATTTTCTTCTCTTTCTTTTGCTTCATCTTTTGAAGCTTCTAATTCTTTTCGTTTAAGCTTATTGACAGTTCTTAATTTCATCTTTGCTACATCAGACCATCTTTTCCAATAAGTATCGTATTTTGATCTCACATCATCAAGATTTTCTTTTTTATCAAAACCATGCTTTGCTGTAGATTGTTTAACTCTTTCGCTTTCTTTTTTAATTAAATTACCTAGAAGATTAACACCTCTGTCATAAACTTCCTTGAGTTCTTTGATTGATATTTCTGGAACATTCTTGTATATGCTTTCGAGTTCTTTTTTTTCTTTTTCTATATCTTCTAGCGCAGTCTTTATATTTCTTAGAATATTGACTGCCTCTGGATTAGCTGCGATATTATCTCTTTTTAAGTCTAGTAATTTTTTTCCAGAAGAACTAAGCAAAGAAGCCTCTACTTTTTGTCTATCTTCTTTGCTCATACTATCAAGAACAGAAACTTTTTTAGTTATGCCCTCTGCGGCATTATTTAAAATTTCTATTCCTTCTCTCTTAGTTTTTATTATTGCATTTACTACAGCCCTTGCCTCAGCTGGGTTAGGTTTATGATTATCGTATGCTATTTTCCAGAAAGTTCTTTCAACAGTTGGCCCTTCTGAGCCCACTGCTTCATTTTTAAGTTGAGTAAATTTAGACTTATCCATCTCTGAGTTTTCTTTATCTTCGCTTGTAGTTGCTTTTGGAGGAAACCAAATTCTCAATATTATTTTACAAGCTTCTTTTATTTTAGGAAGGTTGTTTGGATCTGATACTTGTATTTTTTCAAGATTTTTTATCTCTTCTTCAGCTTCTCTCTTACCATTTTCAATTGCACTTAAAACATTTACCATTCTTTCAGAAACAGAGAAAGAGCCTTTTATAGTTTTTGTTTCTTTATTGATTTCTCTTGCTTTAACTCCGTCAATTGTCTCTATCTTCTTTCTTCCAGATAACCCAGAGTTATCTCCTTCAAAGCTCCCTGAAGAAACTTCTTCAGCTCTTTTAGTTATTTCTCTGTCTGTAACACCAACTCTAAAACTTGGTGATAGTCTAGCAAAATCAATAAGATTTTTTAGCTTATCTCCTTCTGCAAATTCTTTTCCTTTTACAGTAGAGAGAAAAGTTTTAACTGATCTAGGAATTCCTTGAGTTTTTCCAGTTGGAGATTTTGTATAATATTCAAATGCTTTTTGAACTTCTCCATCCCTTAATGCATCAATAACTTTTTTAGATATATCAGTTACTGCTTCATTAATAAGTGAATTTATCGCTTTGTCTAAGTTTCGCATTTTTACACCTTTATCGCAGTTATTTTATTTGCTAATTTTTGTTCGCCTTTTTCTTTCAACGACTTCTTTAATTCATTAACAGAATTAATATTTTTCATATCATCGTCAAGAAAAACTATGTTATCATATTTTTTTGCTAAGGAAAAGATTACCCAAGCTTTTTTCTCGTAGTCGGTAGTTCCTTCGTATTTCTTTTTTTCATCATTTATCGCAAACACTAAACTTCTTTGAAGTCTTGGTCCTAATTTCTTTAACTCACCTTTAAAGTCTCTAAATTTAAGAAACTTTGAGATAGCAGTAAAAATTACATCCTCTTCACTTCTTGCGGTTAGTAATCCTATTGAGTAACCATTTTGAATATACTTATCCATTACTTTAAGGTTATTCACAAGAGGTGTTCCTGTTTCTATTGATTTAGAGACTTTACTTGGATCTCTAAACTCTGAATAATCATACATATGCTTATTTTCTTTTGTAACTTTTTCTTTTGAATATTCTTCTGGGGTTAAGGCTATCTTTTTGCCATCCTCAGTTTTTTTATAGACAAAAATATTATTTGCCTTTAGAATTGTGTCATCTATATCAAGAAGTAGGAGGTTTTTTATCCCAAGCTCTTCATTTAAAAGTTTCATTAAATACATTATTGGTCTCCCAAGAGAATTATACTATCTCTTAACTTTACTTTTTATAAACCATTCTAGAAATCATAAGATAACTAGTAAGGAGAATAAAAATATGAACAACACACAAAACAGAGTTGACCAAGGTAGAGAAGAAAAAGTAGCATATGATATTAAACATCTAGTTAATACTTATGATATAAATAAAAATTTAAATTTTGATGGCGTGGTTTTTAGGCCAAAGGCATCAAGGACTGTTGGTTTCGGTATAGACATCTCTACGCCACTTTTTAAGCTGAGAACACATAACGCAGTTGACAGTGGCAAAAGCTCTACTACTGGTCTAGATATTTATGCACCGTTTGCAATTACTGGCGGAGAGTGGTTTCCTAGTTATGGAACATTCGGAACTTTATTAATTCTTCAGACTGAATATGATTTTGAATTAAGGTTTGCTCATATGTCAGAAAAAGAAGTCGCTATAATGGATAAATTAAAAGAAGGAAAAGAGTTTTATCTTCCTCCAAAAACATTTATTGGTCTTTGTGGTAACGAAGGAGTAGGAACAGGAGCGCATTTACATTTTGAAATAGTTTCAAAACAAGAAAAATCAGAAATATTGGAAGAACTCCTTTCTCTTAAGGTTAAAGAAAAAAGAGATGTTCAATATAGTCAAAAAGAGATACTAGACTTATTTGCTAAAAGAGGCCTAACTGCTCAAGAAGGATTTGAAATTCTTAACAATGAAAAAACAAGAAGAGGTATTAGCTTTATTAATACCCACAAAATAATTAGAAAAGATTACCATACAGGGAAAACTAGAACTTTCTATTCAAGTCTTTCTTGCTTTAGTATGTAAGGAAGGTTAAATGAATGAAAACTGGAAAAAAATTATTATCGTTGTTCTTGCTGTTTCAGCTTCTTTCGCCGCAGGTTTTATTATCGCAAAGCTCACCAACAGTGCAACCATCGACGATCTCAGAAGAACAACTGAACACGCTCTACAACTTAATAAACAACTTGAAGAAGAGCTACTCGTCGCAACTAGTGCAATTGGAGGCCTTGAAGAAAGCCTACGGGGAAGCAGAACTATCGCTGAACAGCTCTTCCAGCAAACTCAGGATCTTAGAGGAACAATTGGAGAACTCACGACAGAAAATAGCCAGCTTAGATCAACAGTTGCTGACCTATCAAGAGACCTTAACTTCCTTAGAGTTGCAACTAACGCAATCGGAAGCTCAATTGTCGGTTTTGAGGACGAGCTTGGAACAATCGAGAATACTCTCAGAGAGCTTGAACAGCTCATTAACACAATCTCTGGAAATGATCAACAACCTTAAAGAAGAAAGAATATTGTGGGGAATTGTTGGGATTGGAATAGGATTAGCTGTTGGTGTAACTTTTACTTTAATAATTACTAGATAGCAGTTGCTGATAATAGAATTGGAGTTGTTTCATTATCTAATCTAAAGTAAATTTTATTTTCAGCTATAAAAATATTTTGAGTTACAGCAGGAAGCAAATCAACTTCTTGCTGTAGTTGTAGTGAAATATTTCTTTTCTTAAAGTCGGTATCAAAAAATATATTAAGAACATAAAGCTTACTAGTATTTTTTTCTATAGTAATTTTTCCATTTTTTAGATTTAAAAACTCATCCTCTGTAATAACTTGTTCCTGCTCAAAAGAACAAGTTATTTTTTTTAATCCAGAAGCATTCGTGAAACACATATAGGGTATTCCAGCATTTATCTCAAAATAGAAACGAGAATAATCTAGTTGATACGAAACGACTGAAAAATTAACTTGATTAAGAGTAGGGTATTGTTCAGCTCCTCTTTTACCAGAAATAACTTTAACATAAAAGAGTTCTTCTGTGGCAACTGTTTCTATAATTGAAAATGGAGCAGTTACTAAAGTAAAATTTAGCTGATCTTGAAAAGAGTAATAAACAGCAAAACTTTGTTCTAGACTAAGAGCTGAGCTATCCCAATTTATTGTTATTTCTGCTTGTCCAGTTATTAAACTAGGAACAGCGGTATATTCAAATACCTGCTCAAAATAATCTACCGTTCCTTCTTGAAAATAACTGCCGTATACTATACCCATTAATTAATCCCTTATTAAGCTATAACAATGTTGTCTATTCTTACTTCAAACAGAGCTCTTGTATTAGCCCCGTTGTTTGTTACGAATAGTTCGAATGTTTCTTCTTGTTTATTAATTACAGCTATGTTCTCTGCAACATTAGAGATATATGCTGGAGTTACATGAACTAGATAATTTTTATTAGAAGACTTTATAGGCAACTTAACTTGATATTTTCCAGCTGGCTTTAAAGCTATATCAAGAGCGAACATAGCAGAAGCATAACCACCTTCTTTTTTCTTAACAGTTATGTTTCTTCTTATAACATCGCTTGTAGTATCCTTGAAAGTAACATAGTCAGAATATTTTCCAATTCTATAAGTTCTAGAACCATACTCGCCTACTGGAACAAACTCTATAAAAGAACCTTCAGAATTCAACGAATATCCATCAGTAGAATCTACTACATAAAATCCACTAACTTCTTTTCCTATAGGCTTTTCTATAAATTCTTTCTTTATTTTAAATACAACTTTGCCAGAACCTTTTCCTGCCTTTGTATATCGAAGAACATTATTAAAGAGTTCAGGAGATGGTAGAACAACTTCTACGCTCTCTGTAGAGTTTACATGAACATCAAATGTTGCACTCTTTGTGTATGTCTTAATAATCTCTGGCTTATAAACGGTAAACTTAAATTCTCCAGAAGTTTCAGAGTCCATAATTACAATACCGTTAGGTAGTGAAATAGAATCTAGGAAGTTTATAGAAAATCTATTAACATCTAAAGAGGATAAATAGTAGCCAGACGAAGCATAGGTAGGAGCACCACTTTCTTTATAGTCACTACCATCTATTTTATAGGTTTTACCATCTTTCTTAAATACTACATCAACTATAAGATTTTCAAGTTGTTCTCCCATAAAGTGATGTGCTACATAAGAGTAGTTACTTAAAGAAGAATTAAGAGTAATCCAAGAGCTTTCAAACTTATTCATCTTTTGAGTATTGCTGTCAATAAAAGTTTGCTTTGCTTTTGTGTATCCTATTCCACCTTCAAACACTATCTGAACTTCTTTTCCGCTACTTAAAAAAGTAAGATTTTCTCCATCATCGGCGACAAGCTGTAAGCTATTTGCATCAATTGGATTAACAGTAAAAGATTTAAAGTTGTATCCAGCTGGATATTCTTTTGCTCTTATTCTAGCTTTCTTTCCTCTTACAACAACATTATGACTTTTTGCTTTAACTACGCCTGAATTAAAAACAAGTTCTTCAACATCAATTGTTGGATTAGCAGAACCTTCAAAGAAATATGGGGGAGGAGAAGCATAGAAGTATTCTTGAGAATTATATCCTCTTTGTAGGCACCAATCACCAACAGAAAGATAGCCGTGTTCTTCGTTGATAGAATTATATAAATCCCCAACAATAGAATAAAGTTGTTTATAATCAGACTTCTTTACTGGATGCGTTCCATCTTGAATAACTCCAAATACTTCTTTACTCAAAGAATTTTCTGTATGTATAAAATGAGATCCAACAAGAGAGTGGTGCAGGGAAGGAGAAGAATAAGTTTTGTTTCCTACCATCTTTGCTATTTCTGGTATGAAGGATGATATACTTGAATAAGTTAAATTGTCATTAACATAAACCCAGCCATAAGATTTTAGCAAATCTTCTATTACACTATAATTAAAATAGTTTACACCTTTAATCATTACTCCATTAGATCTGAAATCACTGAATGTTTCAAATTCTTCTAATGGGAAATAAATGTTTAAAGTAGAAGTAAAATCCCTTATAATAATGTCAGCTGGCTTATTGTTTTGAATTTCTTCAGAGATTTTTTCTTGAGTAGAAAGTATAAGAGAGTTGATTTCAAACAAGGTGGCGATATCTCTTATTTGCTTTATGTATCCTAAAGTTTCTTTTTTGATAACAATTTCATCTATAAATAAAGCATCAATAAAAATCTTGTTGGAGTTTTTAAAATCATGAACTTCTTTTCTTAAAGCAGAAATTCCTTTTTGATTTTTCTGAGATGATAATTTAACCGCTATTTTTGCGCCAGTATTTACTATCGACTTTAAGTTTCTTTTTTCTTCTTCACTTGTTTTCTCTTTGTCGATAACTACTATAGCAGGGATCTCTTTAAACTCCCTTAGTGAGTTTATACAAATCTGAGTTTTTTCTTTTGTTATATCTCCAAATAAAGGAATGATTAAACCATTCTTCTTTTCTGAATATATAAAAGATTTTTCTTTCTTCTTCTCATTTATAGCTATAGATAAAGTAGTTTCATTTCTTGCAACACCTACTTCTATATCATAGTATCTATTATCAGGTAGTTCGCTTCTTAAACACACTTCACCTTTTTTTCCAAGGAAATATGTCTCACCTGGAACAAGTTTCTTTTGAAGAACTATATCTCCTGATGTCTGAATTTCTATCGACTTTCCAGGACTTTGAGCGTTTAGAGCAAAACCAATTATTTTGTTTAATCCAGGTGTTGAGCAATCACCTTGAGTAGCTCTATTTCGAGAAGTAAAAGAAACAACCTCACCACCATTAAATGGTTCTAAAGCTATTTCTTCTCTAAGTCCTCTACTATCTGGAGTTCTTGAGTTTTTTCCTTTTACATATTCTACATCGTCTTTCTTATCTCTTAAGGTTTCAGCTACTATATCACCTTTCTTAACGGTGTCATTAGCTTCTTTTGTTGATGAACAATAAAATCTGGCAATCTTAGTATAAGTTCTTTTATCTAAGTCTGCTTGAGAAGAAAATTTATAAGAGAAATTTACTAAATCAATTCTCTCTGCGTAGATATAGAAATCTATTCCGTTTCTATAATCTGCATCTGCTCTGTTTTCTTCTCCAGAAACCCAGTTGAGCTTTTCATTGAGATCAATTTTTTTAATTGAATTGCCTACATAACCATTATTTCCTATAGAAAAAATAATTTTTGAAGGCGTTTTTATCTTCGTAGGTGTTTCAAGAGTGAAAGAATTTTCTCTCTCGTAGTAACCAGGAATTTGTGCTATCTTCTTTAAGAATAAATCGCTGTTTGTAACTATCATGTAAAAGGTTCCTTAGAAAATTTATGATTACAATTATCTTTATTCGTTGAAAAAGTTTTATAAAAAAAGCCATGCTAAGCATGGCTTTAATACAAAAAACAATAAGTATCTAGTCTTTTAAAATACCCTGGCCTTTTACAAACCAAGAAACACCAAAAGCAACGAGCATTACAGCTTCAATTATTAATATAAAATAATTTCCACCAAAAGAAGTAATGCCATGCAAACCAGCTAGAACAACACTAGCAAATATTACTATTCCGCAAGTCTTATAAACAATGTTTCTCAGTTTATTACTTCCTTTGCTAAATTGGAAATATGACAAAGCAGCAATAGAGAGAAAAAAAACTGCGGCTGAAACATAGTGAAGAACTCTAATAGCAGGATATTGAATATTAAGAAAATTTCCTGGCTCGAAATAAGCAAATGGAAAAAGACCAATAAAAATTGCAGATACACCAGCTACTTTTGATAGAACATTGTCGAGCTTATCATATCCATGATATGAAGTAAGAAAAGCTCCGGCTATAGCGAGAACGGCAACAAACACGTCTCTCATATTTGTTCCATAGTATGCACTAATTGATCCTTCTACTTTTCCTTTTCCGAAGAGTAATCCTCCCACAACTACGAGAAAAGAAAGTGACACCCCTAAAATTCCTACTATTTTTCTTAATGTAAGAAAAGAAATCAACATATTTTGTTTCATTTATACTCCTAGTTGGTTTATATATAACTTACACTAAGAAAAAGAAATATTATATAACTCTAGTCTAATAGCACTAATTCGATATCTTGCCTCTTCTCGTTTATTTAATATATTCTGAGGGATTAATAAACCAGTCTCCTGAGACCTAATTACATGCCAATCCGTATCACTAAGATATTGAAGCAAACGTTGTTCTTCAGAGCGAAGAAGTTCTTCAGGACTTGGGCCCGGATCAGGCTCGTATGGGGCAATAGGACCGAACTCACCAGCTTGTATTCGGGCAAATATTTCTCTGCCATGAGGTTCTGGATCATCAGGAGTTGCTCCAAACGGTAGAAAGTTTCCAGAATTATCAAAATCAATTTCGCACACATATCCAGGGAAATCTGGGGACATTACTTTTATGTTTCGTATCTGCATTCTCTACTCCTTATGCTATTCTTTGAAGCCAAACTACCCACGTGCTAGTGCTATCCCAATCACTGCCTGAATATAACACAGCACTAGCTCCTAAAATACCGTGTATATAGGCAGCGTTTCCTTGATTACTGTATACAAAATATGTTCCAGATGTGGGCAACCGCAGGGATACTGTTAGGTTGTTCGAAGAACCTGTGTTATCAAAAATAACTTTTTTATGCTGACCAACGCTGGGAGCCGTTGCGTAAAATGTTCCG
>Ga0100393_10006798_pt1 | contig 10131 bp, 10 predicted proteins | sample CryGeymeta201517_FD_81546 | JGI IMG/M metagenome (GOLD analysis project Ga0100393, IMG submission 81546) | Groundwater microbial communities from Crystal Geyser aquifers in Utah, USA - Crystal Geyser metaG 2015-17 | ecosystem: Environmental > Aquatic > Deep subsurface > Groundwater | place... | reverse complement strand
TTTAGATAAAGCAATTGAAATGGCCTACAGCGGAATCCATATTTTTAACCCTGAAATTTTTCCGTTAATGCCCGAAACAGACCGTTTTTCTGTTACCGACTTTTACCTCGAACTTGCAAAAACACAAAAGATTATGGGATTTTATGATGATTCGGATTTATGGATGGATGTGGGAAAACCGGAGCAGTTGGAGGAAGCGAGGAGAATGTTTAATTAAAATTTATTAACCGTGATAAGCGGAAGTTTACTTATACTGCAACATTAATCTGCTGTATTCCAATTAATTTTGGGAGTTCATTTAATTCTTCTTCGGAAATTTATTCAATACAAAGTTCAGTAACTTCCTTTAAACGAAGTTGTAATTCATCAAGAGATTTCAATCTTAATTATAAATGAAGTTGAAAAAATCTTTTGTAAACATCAGGATCATCTTTTCCATCAATTTGTCCAATATAATCAATTTCTAAAGGCAGTTTAGTTTTTCTTAACCACTCTTGCATCACTTTTATCTCACCTAACCTATCTCCCAAAAAACCTTTTTCAATTTTCGAAAAAGGCAAAACACGTTCAGCAATTCTTCTAAATCTATAATTTGAATCAACTGCTTGTTTGTAAATTTTATTAAATTTTTCAAATGAATCTTTACAAATTATTTGGATAGCAGTTTCAGGAAAATTATAAAAATTTGAATAAAAAACAGTCCATCCCTCTGAAACATTAACCATATATTCAATCATTCTCTGACTTATTATATAAAAATCCGATTCGATATGAATTATCTTATCCACGTTATATTTTTCAGCCAGTTTTAATGAGAAAGTAAAACTCCTCCACCATCCTTTATAGTCTCTCCTCGATGGTCTTCCCAAATGATCTGCAAAATGAAACAGATTAATATTGCTATCTAAGGTAACGGGCAAGTTATTGGATTTCAATATTTCAACCTTATTTCCAAAATTGAGTTTTGAACTACCATCATCTATAAGGAATAAATTACTGGAGTAAAACAAATCTAATTTAGAGGAATAGTAATTAATCCATTTTACATATCTATCGTAATTATTGTCATCAATAAAACTTGTACAAAAAATAATTGATTTCATACTTAAATTAAGATTTTGGGGTTATTCCAAACCTGGATTTTGATTTTTGGACTTAATGAGAGCCAAATAGTAAATGAAAAACTCAATTGCGCCAATCAACATAATCATGTTGCCAAGCAACTCCAATCCCTCTTCGGTTGCGGCTTTTGCCAGGCGGTAACTTTCATCGCTGTATAAAAGTTGCCAGAATTTCGACCGCCCCATTAAACGGCTGAAAATAAAGGTTATGAGAAATCCTGACAACAACCACGATGAAGCCGGAACACTGAAAAACCGGATTGTTGATTCCTTTATTTTTTTATAGTCGCGGATGAACAACCAAACAAAAAAAGCAAATACCAACAAAACCGGGTAAATCCATTTATCGACAAGAAAGTTAAACTCACGGATAAACGACATCAGGAAAAACAACGAAACCAGGTTTGAGACGGGTTGTATTTCGCGCCATCGATAACCTAAAATCAAATAGAACGCAAACAATACAAAAAGGATGATTTCCTGCCCGATTTCGGTAAAGGTAATTTCTCCAAAATAACTGTCCCCAAGCGGATTTGCGGCATCGAACATTATTCCTTCAGCTATACCATAAATCAGCAATGAATAAGCAATAAGCCGAATAACAATAAACAGAGGTGAGTAGATTCTCATGTAATGAATTTTGAAAGCTAAATTAACTTCTGGTTATTTTTCAGGCGCCAGCGCCACGCTGATGTAATTTTTGAAATCGAACAAGTCGTTAAATGCTTTTTTTGTTGAATCAACAGTCAGGCTTTTTACCAGGTTTTCGTAACCGCCAAATTCAGAAAAATCTCCGTTTTTAATGTAATAAGTATTGCTTAAAATCCCCATCCAGAAACCGTTTTCACGCAAGGCAACTTCGCGTTCGCGCAACATTTTTTCCTGTGCTGTGGCCAGTTCATCAGCAGTCGGGCCATCTTTCTGATATTCGGAAACTATTTCGAAAACCGCCTTTTTTAATTCATCCAATTTTTGCGGAGAAGTTCCATAAGCTACTGTAATCGTGTATTCTTCGTCAGGAAATTTCGTTGATGAAGGGTAAGCGCCAATGGAATATACACTGCTTTTTTCCTCCCGTATTACTTCTGTTAAGCGTGTGTCAAGTATTTTCCCAACGGCAGCCAACTGTACCTGGTTTTGCGAATCGTAATCAAAATCGCCATGAAAAACAATGTACTGAGTGCTTTTGTCTTCCTCACCGCGTTTAACCACTTTTTCAATAACTCCTTTTGGTTTGTCAATATCCAAATCTATCCAGTTTTCTTTTTCACCGGTCGATGGAATTCCCCCGATATATTTCTCCACCAATGGTTTAAATTCTTCTGGTTTTATGTTTCCGACAAAAAAGAATTTGAAATCGGCCGCATTTTTAAATCGTTCCCTGCCTATTTGCTGAATTCGTTTTAAATCGGCTTCCTGCAGTAATTCTTTGGTCATTGGGCGCGACCGCGGATGATAATTTGCCATTGTCACAGTCATTGTATCCTGAAATGCTGACTCGGGCGAAGCAGCTTTGTTTTCAAGCATTCCCGACATGCGGGTCATAAAGGATTGAAAACTGTTTGTATCGAAACGGGGTTCAGTGAAATAGAGATATAGCATCTGTAACAAGGTTTCAACATCTTTCACCGAAGAGTTTCCGCTAAAAGTTTCGCGAAGCTGGCTAATTCCCGGCGATAACCTAAAAACCTTGTCTGACAACATTTTGTCGAGTGCAATTTTATCGAAACCCGAAATGCCGCTCAGTTGCATTACATCGGTTGTAAAATCGGCTGAAATATCATCTTCCACACCGTACAGCGAATTTCCTCCAAGGCTCCAGGCGTTGAAAAGAATTTCATCCTGTTTAAAATCGGTGGTTTTTACAACCACAACCGCACCATTTTCCAAGGTCCACTCCACTGCATCCACATTTTCGAGTTTCTTTTCGGCAACTACCTTACTTCCTGAAGGTTCATACTCAACCAGCGGCACATTGGTAACTGCATCCTTATATGGTTCAATTTTCATGTTCTTCACTTCATCGAGTACTGCCAGAATTTCTGCTTCCGTAGGTACTTTTACACCTTCAATTTCGGGAGCAGTAACCACCACTACACGGTTTTCGTCGGTAACCCACTTTGCTGCCAATTCATTTAATTCGAAAGCAGTAATTCCTGGTAAAAAAGTTTTATAATATTCAAGCTCATTTTCAATACCCGGAAATGGTTCTTCGGTCATTAGAAAATTACGTTTATACTCATCAGCATAACTAATGGATTTCTGGTTGTTTCTTTCATTGTAAGCCTTTTCGAGATTATTTAAAACAGCAGTTTTTTGCCGTTCAAGTTCAGTATCAGTAAATCCAAACTGACGAATACGTTCGTTTTCAATAAGAACTGCTTTTAATCCCTCCTCAATTTTTCCATTCTGAGTTGCAGCAAATGATTGATAAACCATGATTGGACCAACAAATTCGGAATAACTTGATTGCGCTCCCAAAAATGGAGGTTCCGCTTGTTGAGTTTTTTCGGCCAATCTATTGTTAATTAACGTATTAAAAAGTCCCTCTTTTATCATATCACGATAATCCCCAATAGTTTTCTCCTTTTTTGGTGGATGCTTGTAAAAAGTTGCTGCCATTGAATATTGAGACTCCTTGTCTGTACTAATACTTACCAAAGTTTCCTTGTGGTCAGGAATATCAAAATATTTTTTGGGACGCGGATTAGTTACAGCCGGAATTTCAGAAAATTTTTCCTTTACAGTTTTCACCATTTCTTCCTGGTTAAAATCGCCAACTACAATTACTGCCTGCAAATCAGGCCGGTACCAGTCTTTTCTGAATCTGCGCAAAGCTTCGGGAGGACAGTTGTCAACGATGTCCATTTTACCAATTGGAAGTCTCTCTGCATATTTTGAATTATGAAGAAAAACCGGCAGCCATTTTTGCATCATCCTGTTGTTTGCATCTCTTCCACCGCGATATTCCTCATGAATTACACCACGTTCATTATTAATTTCTTGATCAGAATCGGTTACCTGACATGCCCAGTCATACAAAACCTGTAATCCTTTTTCCAAAAATTCTGAGGAATCCAGCGGTACTTTCAGCATGTAAACCGTTTCATCGAAACTGGTATATGCATTAATTTCGGGGCCAAATTCCATCCCAATCGATTCGAAATAACTTATGAGTTCGTGTTTCGGAAAGTTTTTGGTGCCGTTAAATGACATGTGCTCGCAAAAGTGCGCCAGCCCTTGCTGGTCGTCGTCTTCGTCGATGGAACCAGCTTTCACAACAAGGAAAAGTTCTGCACGGTTTTTTGGATTTTCATTGGCACGAACATAATAAGTCATTCCGTTTTCCAAAACACCTTTGCTCACTTTAGGGTCTTGCGGGATCGTACTTTTTAAATCGAAACTAGTTTGGGCCGACAGTAAAACTGTACTGAGCAGCAGGAGAGAACTAATAATGAATTTCATATTAAACTGTGTTTTTGTTAATTGTTAATGTGTACCGGTAAAGCGGCGAAAATTACAACAAATTAACCGAGGATTGGTTGAATTGCACTGGCAAATGCATCATTTTCATTGGAAGTTGTATTTGGGTACAAATGTTTGATTTCGGCAGGGGCATTTTCGGTTAAAAACGAAAAACCGGTAAAATCAAGCAAATCAAAGTCGTTGTAATCGTTGCCAATTCCAATAGTTTGTTCGCTTTGTATTCCCTTCAATTCGCAAATATGCTTGATTCCGTTTCCTTTCGAAACCGTGTGATGAAAAATCTCAATCCAGATAAACCCTTTTGTGATAGGCGAAGAAGCCCTGATAACCCTGATTTCAGGACAAATTGATTCAATTTTGTTTTTCAGTGTTTTGAATCTTTCTTCATTTTCAGGGATGATGACAAGGAACTGGCACATTTCCGTTTCGGGCAAACTATTTACATTCAGCTCGAATGAATAAGCCTGATTATAAGTAAAATATCGTTCAAATTCCTCGCATTTTTTATCGCCCCGGTAAAACCAGTGTTTATGATTTTCGGGTGTCGGGAAAAAAGCATGAAAATTCAATCTTTCAGAAATAAAATAATGTAACAACTTTTTTACTGAATGTTGCGAAAGGTTCCGGCTGAAAATGTGTTGTTGCTTTTGCCAGTCGAACACCCCGGCACCCGACGAAAAAACCACAAAATCGAAAGGGATTTGAGGGTTGAGAACTTCCCGAACCTTGTGCATGCTTCGACCGGTGGCTGCAACGCGGATAATATTCCTCTCACCCAAACGATGCAACGATTCCAGGTTTTTCGGACTGATGGTTTTATCGTTTTTCAGAAAAGTTCCGTCCAAATCGGTGGCAACAAGACGGATATTTTTTAAACCGTTTTTCATTGGGGTAAAATTATGGAAATTTTAAGGGTGAAAAAGAAACGGAAACATACATACTGAATTTTATCAGATATTCACTTCAATACCCGTATTCAAAATTTCAGAAACCAATGGATTGGCTGGATTAAAATCCTCAAGTGAAAAGGGATGTGGTTCAATTCTGATATCAAAATCTGCGGCAATTAACATTAATTGCACCTGGAAATCGAATTTTTCTTCATCAGGAAGTTGATCTATGATTAAAGCCAAATCAATATCGCTATTGATTGTTTCAGTTTTTTTTGCATAAGAACCAAATAAATATGCCTTTTTTAATCCGAAATTTTGTCCGGCTAAATAAGTGATAAAATCATTTATTTTTCTATTAGTTCCTTTATCCATTTCCTTAAATCTTTTATTATTTCAACCCACTCCCTGGTATATATTGGGGTACATCTTGCCTGAAAACTATTTTTGTAATCGTCATAACGCGCATTCAGGTTAAATGCCGTAATTGTAATTAATTTAAGTTTTAAATTTTCTTCAACCTCAAGGTTGGCTTCTGTTGCCAATCGAAGGAGATTGTGCAAATATGGTGGGTATTGTTGAATAACTTTAACATAATAAGCTTTTAACAATTTTTCAAGCATCAAATGTCCGATAAATAACGACCAACTATATCGTTTAGAATCAAACATTGTTATCATCGTTTCGAAATCCTCATCAGAACTATTTACCCAATGTTGAATAACTTTAATTTTATCAAACTGTTCCATATTTATTTTTCAAAGATACTTTTTTTGTAACTGTTACTGAAAAGAAGATAAAATTAATCAATTCTTCAATTTACTGGCACTTGTGTTTCCAGTCGAAAATGCCAGCACCCGACGAAAAAACAACAAAATCGAAAGGCACTTCAGGTTTAAAGAATTTGAATTCCTTTGAAGAAAATAAAAGAAAATTAATAAGTTCCAATTATCTCTCCGACAACAACTTAAAAAGCCTTTCATTAACGTAGTAATTACCTGTTCCTATTTTTTCCTTTCTTACCAATCCGTCTTCAGCTAATTTGTTGAGATAAATAGCTGCGGTAATTCGCGAAACTCCCAAATCGTTTACAATAAATTCGATTTTGGTGTACGGATGTTTAAACAGATTATTCAGCAATTCCTGACTGTAAAATTTATAATTATTGCGCAACAGGTTTTTATATTCCAACATCAACTCTCTTATTTTAATAATCAAACTGATTGTTTCCTTCGAAATAATTTCAATTCCTCTAATGATGAATATTAGCCATTCTTCCCAATTTTTCTTCAGTCTGATTTCCTGAAGTAACCTGTAATAATCAGATTTATTTTGAATAATATATCTGCTTAAATATAAGACCGGAAGATTTTGCAGATTCTGTGTAATTAGGTATAGAATATTGATAATTCTTCCGGTTCTCCCATTCCCGTCGTAAAACGGATGAATACTCTCGAACTGATAATGAATAACTGCCATTTTTACCAACGCGTCAAAATCGCATATTGAAGGGTCATTTATAAATTTCTCCAGATTTGTCATTAAACTGTTAATTTCTTCAAAATCCTGAGGCGGCGTATAAATTGTTTCTCCTGTTGACGAATTTTTAAGTGCAGTTCCCGGTAGTTTTCGAAAACCAGCATTATTTCCTTCCAATTCTTTTTGAATTTCGAGTATGATTCTGTTCGTGATTAATCCGTTTTGTCTGACGAGTTCAAAACCCTTTTTTAATGCTGAAATATAGTTCTGCACCTCTTTAGCGCCAGCAGATTTGGCAAAATCAATGTTTATTTCTGATTTAAATAAATCGTCATGTGTAGTTATAATATTTTCGATTGCTGAACTGTCTTTGGCTTCCTGCAAGCCAAGTGTGTTAATAAGAATATTCTGGTTTGGAATTGTTGTTGCAATTCCCTTTAATTCAGCTAGAGCGGCATGTGCCGATGGAAGTCTTTTTAAAACTGCCTTCGATTCAATATCAATTGTCAATGGAAGTTCCTTTAGAATCCAATTTGTTTCAACTCTCATTATGTATAGATTTTTAAAATATCTTTACAAACCTAATGTATTCTGTAAAGAAAAACTAATTTTCTTTACATATATTCCAGACAATGTAAAGAATTTTTATTTTTATGAACACATCTGGTATCAAATGGTTTTGCAATTTTTTGTACCTTCAACAGCATAAAAAGTAACCGGTTATCAACAATTTAAACCAAAAATCATGGAAAAAGAAATCGCACAACTGTTTGAAGAACATCAATCCGGGGAAACCAACCGCCGCGATTTATCAGGAAACTGGCAGTAATTACCGGCAGCACTGCTGTAGCGTTCACAGTAATGCCAATTCTGGTAAATAGCAGTCTATCGGCTGCCGAAAAAGCTGAAAAAATTGCCGAAGTGGTTTCAAAAATGACCACCTACCCTGCTGCCACCAGCGACATGAAAGCATTTGAAGCAATGCCCAGAAAAGGCAAAAAGTTTCCGTCGGTGATTGTAATCCACGAAAATCGGGGACTGGTGCCTCACATTAAAGATGTTACCAACCGAATGGCTGCAGAAGGTTTTTTGGCGCTGGCACCCGATGCACTTTCGCCTGTTGGCGGCACACCGGAAGATATTTCGAATGTGCGCGAACTGTTCGGAAAACTGAATCCCGAGGAAACCACCAAAAACTTTGTGGCAGCAGTAAAATACCTGAAAACACATCCCAACCCAAACGGGAAAGTGGGTTGCACCGGATTTTGCTGGGGTGCGCAATGACCAACCAGGTTGCAGTTAACTGCGAAAACCTGGATGCTGCGGCTCCTTATTACGGAAGTGTTCCAAAAACAGAAGATGTTCCGAAAATAAAAGCTCCGATTCTTGCCCATTATGCAGAAAATGATGAACGGATAAATTCAGGGATTCCGGCGTTTGAAGAAGCGTTAAAAGCAAATAACAAAAAATACCAGATTTATAAATATCCCGGAACCGGTAATGCGTTTAACAACGACAGCAATCCGGAACGTTACAATGCCGAACAGGCTAAAATTGCCTGGAAACGAACGGTGGATTTCTTTAAGGAAAACCTGAAGTACCAAATACTATCAGCAAAATAAAAAGGATGGCAGAAGCAAAGTTAATTATACATGCTTTGTAAACATCAGAATCAGAAATAGTTCTGTTATTATCACCAATATTAGGTTTAATCACAAGTTTGCCCGAATAATAATTGGCGCCGCCCAACCGGCAGTTTAAAATACCTGCCAGTGCCGCTTCAGGGTAGCCCGAATTCGGACTTGCATGTTGCCTGCCATACTTAAAAGTGAATTTCAATCCGCGCCAACTGAAAGTGACCAAAACCATCAGAAAAGCTGTAATTCTTGCAGGAAGAAAATTCAAAACATCGTCGAGGCGGGCGGCAAACCAGCCAAAATCTTTGTAACGCTCATTTTTATAGCCAATCATTGAATCGAGGGTGTTCGCCATTTTGTATGCCAGCATGGCCGGAACCCCGCCAACTGTATAAAAAAACAGTGGGGCAATCACACCGTCGCTCAGGTTTTCAGAAAGTGTTTCGAGAACTGCAGTATGCACCTGACTTTCGTTTAAAGCAGTAGTGTCGCGGCCAACAATAAAACTCAGCCGTTTTCTGCCCGCCTCAATACCCTCCTTATTCAGCGCTTTTATTACCAGGAGCGATTCCTTGATAAGCGAATGATTGGCCAACCCGTAAAAAACAAACCCTGAAGCCACAATCGTGCACAGCACAAAATTGGCAGAAATTACTTTCAGCAAAATATACAGGAAAAAGAAAACCGCTGAAACAAGCGCCGCGGTCATGATAGCGCCTTTCAGTATCCGTTGTTTTCCTTTGTTCAGCCATTTTTCGCCAACCGAAATAAGTCGCCCGAAAAACCTCACCGGGTGCGGGAGCCAGTGCGGATCGCCAATAAAAACATCGGCAGCAAAACCAAGAATTAGTGGAATAATAATTTCGGGATGATTCATTTGAAAAAGAGTTTCAGTGCATTTACCAGGTTGTCAACACTGTCTTCAGGCAGAACCGATAGCCGGAAATAAGTTTCATCCAATCCTCTGAAACCGGAAGCATTTCTGACCAAAATCCGGTGCTGAGTCGCAAGATATTGTTTTAATTCAGAAGCTGACCTGTTTTCCATTTTCACAAGGAAAAAATTACAACCCGACGGAGTAACAGTAAGTTGCGGAAACCTTTCAAGTTGGGCCAAAAGATAACCGGCTAATATTTTCAATTCATTCTTATCGGGTAGAAAAGCATTGTAATTTTCCAGGATTATTTTTCCGGCGCAGATTGCAAGCGAGTTTACCGACCACGGAATACTGACTTTCTTTATTTTTTCGATTATCCGGTCTGGAGCAAGAACATAACCCAACCGCAGCCCGGGAATAGCGAACGCTTTGGTAAACGAACGTATAATCACAAGGTTTTCAAACCGTTTTAGTAATTGCGACGACGACTTAAGACCAACACACAAATGGTCAAACGCCTCGTCGATGATAAACAAAACCGAAGGATTTGCAGTCAACAGTTTTTCAATTTCAGAAACAGAAAAAGACTTCCCGTCAGGGTTGTTTGGGTTTCCCAGCCAAACCAAATTAAGACCGGTAAA